>JACCDH010448192.1_pt1 | contig 10047 bp, 8 predicted proteins | sample 7442481 | NCBI WGS metagenome assembly JACCDH01 (sample SAMN15323433, study PRJNA562643) | freshwater metagenome | isolation source: river surface water | place: USA:Blue River Watershed | collected 2017-08-15
AATTCAGCCAGCGGCGCGGCGCTGGTCACTGCGAGATGACCTCGGTGCCAGCTGGGATGATCAACTGGAATTGACTCGCAGGAATGGCCTGGTTGATGCGGACCTGCGAGAAACGAATCTTGAGGCTGCGCCCCAGGCCATCGATGGAGTCAAAGGCCTTGACCACACCGCTGGCATCCAGGCCAATGTCGATGTGCGCCAGAGCCTGGTCGACCTGCCTGGGTACCAGCCGGACCCAGGCCAAGTCCTCCCGGGGTGGCTGCCCAGACACCACAAACTGCTCGGTGAGCGTCTTGGCCACCTGATCCTCTGCACCTAATAAAAGACCAGCGGGCGTCGCCGCGAAGGCCTTGGTCAGGCTGCGTTTGGTGACCTGAGCCAGGTCAGGGTCAAACAAAACAAACGTCTGTCCCTCGATCAGGTGGGTCTGCGAATAGGGCTTCTCGATCTTCCAGAGCAGCTGGCCTGGTCGCTTAACCCAGAGCTGGCCACTCATGCGCGTGCTTCGGCCATTTGGGCTGCTCTGCGTCTGCTCAAACCGGGCATAGAAGGTCTTGGTCTTCTCCAGTGCGGCAAAAAGCCTCGCGTCGGGGCTGGCCTCCACCGTGACCACCCCAGCCGTTGCGGGTATCGATGACTCAGGGGTGGCCGCTGTAGGTGCAGCCGCTGTGGGGGCCACGGCCATCGCAGGCGAACCAAACAGACCGACCAGCAAGACCAACAGGAATCTATTCATTGCCAGCGGGTACCAGGATGTCGCGGTTGCCATTGCTCTGCATGGCCGAGACCACACCGGCCTGCTCCATGCTCTCGAGCAATCTGGCCGCACGGTTGTAGCCAATGCGAAGGTGTCGTTGCACCAGGGAGATCGAGGCACGTCGGTGCTTGAGCACCACCGCCACCGCCTCGTCATAAAGCGCATCGGCCTCGCCATCGGCGCCACCAGCACCACCGCCAACAATGCTCTCCAGGCCTGCCGTAAAGCTGCCGCCTGATTCGCCAGCACCATCCAGAATGGCCTCGTTGTACTGGGCGCCACCGGCCTGCTCCTTCAGGTAGCTCACCACCCGAAAGACTTCGTCGTCGGCCACAAAGGCGCCGTGGACTCGAGTGGGCACGCCAGAGCCAGCAGACAAGAACAGCATGTCACCCATGCCCAACAAGGCCTCTGCCCCCATCTGATCCAGCACGGTTCTGGAGTCGATGCGGCTGGAGACCTGAAAGGAAATCCGCGAGGGAATGTTCGCCTTGATCAGACCGGTGATGACATCGACCGACGGACGCTGAGTCGCCAGGATCAGGTGGATACCGGCGGCACGGGCCTTCTGGGCCAGTCGAGCAATCAACTCCTCGACCTTCTTGCCGACCACCATCATCAGATCAGCCAGCTCATCGATCACCACCACGATCTGCGGCAAGGGCGCCAGAGGCGGCACCTGACCGGCCTCGGCCATCTCGGGATGGGCCAACGGATCCAGCAAGGGCTTACCCTTCTTCAGGGCCTCTTCTACCTTGGCATTGAAGCCTGCCAGGTTGCGAGTGTTGAGTTTGCTCATCAGCCGATAGCGACGTTCCATCTCGCCCACACACCAGTGCAGGGCATTGGCCGCGAGTTTCATGTCGGTGACCACCGGCGTGAGCAGGTGCGGAATGCCCTCGTAGATCGAGAGCTCCAGCATCTTGGGATCGATCAGAATCAGGCGAATCTTGTCGGCCGAGCCGTGATAGAGCAGGCTCAGCAGCATGGCATTCACGCCAACAGACTTCCCAGAGCCGGTGGTACCCGCCACCAACAAGTGGGGCATCTTGGCCAGGTCGACCACAGTGGGTGCACCGGCTATGTCCTTGCCCAGTGCCATGGGCAGGGTGGCACCGCTGTCTTGGAAGGCCGTCGAGCCAATGATCTCCGCAAGTCGAACGGTCTGACGTCTGGGATTGGGCAGCTCCAATCCCATCAGGCTCTTGCCAGGAATGGTCTCCACCACTCGAACCGAGGTCAGCGACAATGCGCGGGCCAGGTCTTTGGATAGGTTGACGATCTGCGAGCCCTTGACCCCCAGGGCCGGTTCAATCTCGTAGCGAGTGATGACAGGCCCTGGCTGCGCACTCACCACCCGAACCTCCACACCAAAGTCAGCCAGGCGGTTCTCGATAAGACGCGAGGTGTATTCCAGCGTCTCAGCCGAGACGGGCTCACCCTGATCGATGGCCTGCTCCAGGAGGCTTAACGGGGGAAGGTCTCCGCTGCCAGCCAGGCCCACAAAGAGTGGGGTCTGCTGGGCCTTGAACTCGGTCTCGGCGACCTTTTTAGACTCGACCACCTCGGCCACCGGCATGACCTCGATCTTGGGTTCTGGACGGGCCTTTTTCTGCAAGACGCGCTCGGCTCGCTCCCCAGCCACGGTGACCCCCAGCTTGCGATCCTGCGCCTCGTCCACTTTGGCCCGCACGCCAGAGACCATCTGCTCCAGGCGTCGGCCCAGTTGCTCGAAAAAGCCCAGCCAAGTGAAATGGAAGAAGGCTGATAGCCCCAGAAAAAAGCCAATCAGCGACAAAAAAGTGAGCCCGGCACTGCCGACCAGCCACTCAATCGAGCTGCCCACGAAACTGCCGAGTGCACCACCCGGCATGTATGAAAAGACGCTCTGGCCCAATTCCAGGCGATGAGCCTCCAGCGCACAGCTAGAGGCCAGCAGCAGCCAGAAGCCACCGAACCGACGCCAGCCCAACTCGGCCCAGGGCGAGGCAGGCTCTGCTGAAAGACCCTGCCCTACCAGCTGTTGGGACCGGCGCAGCATGCTGGCAGCCCGGAAGAAGAACAGGGCCAGCACGCTGAACAACACCACCCACCAGACCGCGCTGATGCCAAACAAGAAGAAAAACAGATCCGCCACCACGGCGCCGGCTCGACCAAACCAGTTCTGCGGCACGACCTGAGTGGACACGGCAAACCAGCCCCCATCACTGGGTGAGAAGCTGGCAAAGGCCGCTGCCAAAAAAGCCGTCGCAGCCAGCCAGAGAATCCAGGCCACATCGGCAGCAAACACCTCGGTGGCCCCCGCGGCCTGACTGGGGCCGACGCCGGCCTTGCGGCGGGCGGAGACGCGCCTTGGCTTGGCTGGCTCAGGGGCTTTCGATCGTTTGAATAAAGACATTCATATAATTGTACTGAGCCCTCCCTCCTAAAACAGACTGAAAGCTTTTTTATGGCCGTTCACCACAAACTCCTCATCCTTGGCTCAGGTCCTGCTGGCTACACCGCCGCCATCTATGCCGCCCGGGCCAACCTCAACCCCGTTCTGATCACCGGCATGGCCCAGGGTGGCCAGCTGATGACCACCACCGAGGTCGAGAACTGGCCTGCTGAAAAAGAAGGCCTCATGGGCCCTGACCTCATGGCCCGCTTCCAAGAACACGCCGAGCGCTTTAAGACCGAGCTGGTCTATGACCACATTCACACCGCGGCCCTCACCGAAAAGCCCATCCGGCTGGTTGGTGATGCCGCCGAATACACCTGCGATGCCCTGATCATCGCCACAGGCGCCTCGGCCATGTACCTGGGCCTGCCCTCCGAGGAGGCCTTTATGGGCCGCGGCGTCTCTGGCTGCGCCACCTGTGATGGCTTTTTCTACAAAGGCCAGGACGTGGCCGTGGTGGGTGGTGGCAACACCGCCGTCGAAGAGGCGCTCTACCTGTCGAACATCGCCAAGACCGTCACCGTGGTCCATCGTCGTGACAAATTCAAAGCCGAGCCCATCTTGGTCGACCGACTCATGGACAAGGTCAAAAACGGCAACGTCCGACTCGAACTCGACAGCACCCTGGACGAAGTCCTGGGCAACGATGGTGGCGTAACCGGCATGCGGTTGGCCCACAAGTCGGGCAGCAAAAAAGAGGTCGCTGTTCACGGTGTCTTCATTGCCATCGGCCACAAGCCCAACACCCAAATCTTTGAGGGACAGCTGGACATGGCCAACGGCTACATTAAGACCCGGTCGGGCCTTGAGGGCAATGCCACCGCCACCAACATTGCCGGTGTCTTTGCGGCTGGTGACGTGCAGGATCACATTTACCGGCAGGCCATCACCAGTGCAGGCACCGGTTGCATGGCGGCCCTGGACGCGCAGCGCTACCTTGAAGCGCTCGAGCACTAACTCACCGGACAGTTCATCTGACCGTTCGGCCCCCGACGACCGACTGCTGTTTGAGCAGGCGGTCGCTGGGGCTCTGCCATTGGAGAACGACCGGCATCCCCATGCTGGCGTCAAACCAAAGCCCAAGCCCCTTCCGCTTCAACGTCTGCGAGACGAGCAAGAGGCCCTGACCGAGAGCCGTTTGTCCGACATGACACCCGATGCACTGCTCGACAGCGACGAAGCCCTGTCGTTTGCCAGAAACGGGGTCTCCTCCGATACGCTTCGAAAGCTTCGCAGAGGCCACTGGTCGGTGGCGGCGGAACTCGACCTTCATGGGTACAGAACCGACGAGGCCAGAGAGACCTTCTCGGCTTTCATTCGCCTCTGTCACGGCCGAGACCTGCGCTGTCTGCGCATCATTCACGGCAAGGGTCTTGGATCGGTGGGGCGCACGCCAGTGCTCAAACAGAAGGTTCGAGCCTGGCTGATGCAGAAAGAGGAGGTGCTGGCCTTTTGTCAGGCCACGCCCCCGCAGGGTGGCGCAGGGGCGGTGTTGGTGCTACTGAAAAGCGCCGGGCGTTAGATCGCCTCGTTGCCGGTCTCGCCAGTGCGAATGCGAATGACCTGGTCAATGGGCTGAACAAAAATCTTGCCGTCGCCAATGCGTCCGGTGCGAGCAGCCTGAACGATCGCCTCGACCGCACGATCCACCAAGTCATCGGCCACAACGGCCTCGATCTTGATCTTGGGCAGAAAATCGACCACGTACTCGGCACCCCGGTAGACCTCGGTGTGACCTTTCTGACGACCAAAACCTTTGACGTCGGTCACGGTCAGCCCCGAGACGCCTATCTCTGCCAGACCCTCACGAACCTGGTCCAACTTGAACGGCTTAACGATGGCAGTGATGAGTTTCATTGAAAAATCTCCTTCTCCAAAAATCGGTTGGTCAACGGAAAGCGCCAGTCACGACCAAAGGCCCTGGGGGTAATGCGCACACCAGGGGCAGCCTGTCGGCGTTTGTATTCACTGGAGCGAAGCAGGCGGTAGACCTTTGAGAGGGTCTCACGATCATGGCCCGCCGCCAAGATCTCGGCGGTCGCCTGACCCTGCTCAACAAACCGCACCAGAATGTCATCCAGCACCTCATAGGGCGGCAGGCTGTCCTGATCCACCTGATCCGGTCGCAGCTCTGCGGAGGGCGGGCGATCGATGATGCGCTGAGGAATCACCAATTGCCCATCCACACCAGCCTTCTGCTGATTGCGCATGTTCGACAGGCGATAGACCCAGCCCTTGGTCAAGTCCTTGATCACCGCATAGCCGCCAGCCATATCGCCATAAAGCGTGCAGTAGCCAACCGCCATCTCCGACTTGTTACCCGTGGTCAACACCAGACGTCCCGTTTTGTTGGAGAGCGCCATCAACAGGACACCCCGAATGCGAGACTGCAGGTTCTCTTCAGTGGTGTCAGCGGGGCGGCCTTTGAACAAGGGGGCCAGACTCTGGCTCAAGGCATCGTATGCGGGAGAAATCGAGACCTCGTGCAGCTCAACATCCAGGGCCTTGGCACAGGCTCTGGCATCGACCAGGCTCATCTCCGAGGTATAGGGCGAAGGCATCATGACGGCGGTGACGTTCTTGGCCCCCAGAGCATCGACCGCAATGGCCAAGGTCAAGGCCGAGTCGATGCCACCCGACAAGCCGACAATTCCGCCAGCGAATCCATTTTTCTGAACGTAGTCTCGAGTCCCCAGCACCAGGGCCTGGTAAATCTGCGCCTCAGGCGACAAGCCGGCCACCACAGCAGCACCACCCACCGAGCCGGCTGGCTGCAGGCCGATCATCAGGTCATCCTCCACGAAGGCCTTGGCCCTGGCGACCACTTGACCAGAGGCATCGGTGACAAAGCTGTCGCCATCAAAGACCAGTTCATCCTGACCACCGACCAGATTGCAGAAAAAAGCGGGGATCTTGTGACGAGAGACGTGCTGACGAACCACGGCCAGTCGCTCAGCATGCTTGTTGAGGTGAAAGGGTGAGGCATTGAGGACCAACAGGCCCTCGGCCCCCTCGGCGCGGGCCATGGCAGCGGCTCGTCCAAACCAGACGTCCTCGCAGATCACCACGCCGAGCCTGTGGCCGCCAGCCTCAAAGACCAGGGGCGCGCCGTCCGGCACGAAATACCGCTGCTCATCAAAGACCGCGTAATTGGGCAGTTCTAACTTGCCATAGACACCAACCACCTTGCCATCGCGGGCCACGGTGGCCGCATTGACCACACGACCCTCAACCTGACGGGGATGACCAATGACCACGGCAAGACCTGGCCACTCGGTGGTCTGCGCAACCAGTTCATCCAGTAGCTCCTGGGAGCGGCGCAGAAAACTGGGTCTCAGGAGAAGGTCTTCGGGCGGATAGCCCACCAAGGAGAGTTCGGGCGTGAGCAATACCCCGGCACCGGCTGCGTGTGCTCGAGCGGCCGCCTGTCTTATGCTGTCGGCGTTACCCGAGACATCGCCCACTGTGGCGTTGAGCTGGGCCATAAAGATTTGGAGAGGCATTGCCGAATTATCGCATGCAGGTCCTGCCGGACTTTGCGTCCTTGTCAGAGTCGCAGGCACAGGCCTGGGATCGTCTCTGGGGCCTGAGTCCAGAGCCAACGCCCTTCACCCATCGACTGTTTCTGACGGCTCTGGAGGCCTCGGGCGGTGCGGTGGCCAAGACCGGCTGGCGGGCCCATCCAGTCTTGTTGGTCGACCAAAACGACACAGCCCTGGCCGCGACCCCGCTCTATGCCAAGTCTCACAGCTATGGGGAGTACGTCTTTGACTGGGCCTGGGCCCAGGCCTATGAGCAGACCGGACGGGCTTATTTTCCGAAATGGCTCATTGCCAGCCCGTTTAGCCCAGTGCCAGGATCCCGACTGCTCGGCCAGCAGGCACAGGCGCGGCAGGCCCTGGCGCAGCATCTGACCGAGTTGGCCCAGTCCAGTGGGCTGTCGTCTATGCATTGTCTATTTGGGACTGAGTCGGACCACCAAGCCCTGTCAGTGGCCGGCTGGCTGACCCGTCAGGGCATTCAGTTCCACTGGCATAACCGAAGCTATGCCAGCTTTGAGGACTTCTGCCAGACCCTTACCCAACCCCGACGCAAGAAAATACGAGCCGAGCGTCGAAAGGTGGAACAGGCTGGCATCAGGACCCAGATCCTCACGGCCGATCACATGACCGATGACCATTGGCGATTTTTCTATGACTGCTACGAGGCCACCTATCTGGCCCACGGCAATCCCCCTTACCTCAAGCCGGCGTTCTTTCAAGCAGTGGCCAAGACCATGCCCTGGGCCTGGGTCATGGCCCTTGGGCTAGACCCGCAAGACCAGCCGGTGGGGGCTGCTCTGCTGGCCCATCAGCCAGCCAGACATCAGCTCGAAGCAGTCCTGTCCAACCAGTCTGGCTGGGACTTCAGGGGCGGCACGCTCTACGGCCGTTACTGGGGCAGCCTGCGCAGCATCGATTGCCTGCACTTTGAACTGGCCTACTACACCCCAATGGCCTGGGCCATTGACCAGGGCATCGCCCGGTTCGAGGGTGGAGCCCAAGGGGAGCACAAGGTCTGGCGAGGCTTTGAGCCAGTCACCACACAGTCGTCTCACTGGCTGGCCGAGAAGCAGTTTGAATCGGCCGTCGCGCGATTCCTGGAGCTGGAAAAACAAGGGCTGTCCGGTTACCTGAGCGAACTCAGTGACCGACAGCCCTATCGCAGCTCAGCGAGCTAGACGAACTTAGGCACCCATCTCCTGGGCATAGCGAGCCAGGCCACGGTTGATTTCTTCATGGGCAGCGTCAGGGCCTTCCCAGCCCTTGACCTTGACCCACTTGCCCTTCTCTAGATCTTTGTAATGCTCAAAGAAGTGCTGAATGGAATGAAGACGCTCAGGCGCGATGTCCTCGGGCTTCTTCCAGTGTTTGTAGATGGGCAGAATCTTGTCGGTAGGGACCGCGAGCAGTTTGGCATCGCCACCAGCCTCGTCCTCCATCTGCAGAATGCCAATCGCCCGACAGGCCACCACCGCACCTGGTTGGACTGGGAATGGGGTGATCACCAGCACATCTACCGGGTCCCCGTCGTCGGCCACCGTATTGGGGATGTAGCCGTAGTTACAGGGGTAGTGCATGGAGGTCATCATGAAACGGTCCACGAACAGTGCGCCCGATTCCTTGTCGACCTCGTACTTGATCGGGTCTGAATGAGCTGGAATCTCGATGATGACGTTGAATTCCTCTGGCAGCTTCTTGCCAGCCGGAACATTGTTTAAAGCCATGAAAAGCCTCCCGGGTTAATTGTCCCGCTATTTTAAGGGATTCCCCCAATCTCACAGGCCCAGCAAAAGTCTGAGCATGGGTGAGCAGTCCCATAACTACAAAACCACCCAGGAGAAAACATGCACGACGGCCTCACCTTAGCCCTGATCTGCGGGGCTCTGGCCATTGTCTATGGCCTTGTATCGAGTAAATGGATTCTGGCCCAACCCGCCGGCAACGCCCGCATGCAGGAGATCGCTGCGGCCATCCAGGACGGTGCCTCCGCCTACCTCAGCCGACAGTACAAGACCATTGCCCTGGTCGGTGCGGTGATCTTTGTCCTGATCGCGCTGGTGCCGGGTCTGGGCGTTTCCGCTGCCATCGGCTTTGCGGTGGGCGCCATTCTCTCTGGCGCGGCTGGCTTCATCGGCATGAATATCAACGTTCGGGCCAATGTGCGAACCGCTGAGGCGGCCAAGGGTGGAATCAACCCCGCGCTGGCCATTGCCTTTCGGGGCGGCGCCATCACCGGCATGTTTGTGATCGGTCTGGGCCTGCTGGGCGTCACCATCTTCTACATGGTCATGCGAAGCCAGACGGCCAACGTCACCGATGCCCTGCATCCACTCATTGGCTTTGCCTTTGGCTCTTCTCTCATCTCCATCTTTGCCCGTCTCGGTGGTGGCATCTTCACCAAGGGGGCCGACGTCGGAGCCGACCTGGTCGGCAAGGTGGAGGCCGGCATTCCCGAGGACGATCCTCGCAACCCGGCGGTGATCGCCGACAACGTGGGCGACAACGTGGGCGACTGCGCAGGCATGGCCGCTGACCTCTTTGAGACCTATGCGGTCACCGTGATTGCCACCATGCTGCTGGGCGCCCTGACCCTCAAGGGCCTGGGCGATACGGCAGCGATCTATCCCTTGGCACTCGGTGGTGTGTCGATCATCGCCTCGATCATCGGCTGTTACTTCGTTAAGTACAGCGGAACCGGCAAGATCATGAATGCCCTGTACAAGGGCCTGATTGTGGCGGCCGTGCTAGCGGTCATCGCCTTCTGGTTTGTCACCAACTGGCTGTTTGCTGGTCAGGCCGGTGCGCCATCGGTCATGAGCCTGTGGCTGTCTTGCGTGGTGGGCATTGTGCTGACCGGTGCCATGGTCATCATCACCGAGTACTACACCGCCACGGAATATGCCCCCGTTCAGCACGTGGCCAAGGCCTGTGAGACCGGCCATGCCACCAACATCATCGCTGGCATTGCGGTGTCGATGAGATCAACGGCCTGGCCGGTGATCGCCGTGGTCTTGGCCATTCTGGCGGCCTTTAGCCTGGCGGGCCTTTACGGCATTGCCATCGCAGCCACTGCCATGCTCTCGATGGCAGGCATCATCGTGGCCCTGGATGCCTACGGACCGATCACCGACAACGCTGGTGGCATTGCCGAGATGGCGGAGCTGCCCCCTGAAATCCGCAGCGTGACCGATCCCCTGGATGCCGTCGGCAACACCACCAAGGCTGTGACCAAGGGGTATGCCATCGGCTCGGCCGGTCTGGCCGCGCTGGTGCTCTTTGCGGACTACACCCACGCCCTGGAAACCGCT
>JACCDH010169160.1_pt1 | contig 10046 bp, 7 predicted proteins | sample 7442481 | NCBI WGS metagenome assembly JACCDH01 (sample SAMN15323433, study PRJNA562643) | freshwater metagenome | isolation source: river surface water | place: USA:Blue River Watershed | collected 2017-08-15
GGCAAACGCTGCTTTTGGCTGTGTCAATACGTTCAACTCTTTGCTGATTTTGTTCTCACAACCGTTGTTCAATTTAACCGTTAAGGTTACGGTCTTTGGTCCTAAGCTGCTCCAAGTATGCGTATAGTCTTTGCTGGTCTTCACCGTGCCATCGCCCATGTTCCAGTTGTAGTTAGCTACGGTTCCGGATACATCGTTGGTGGTGTTTACAAACTCTGTTGGAGTGATAGAACATGCTGGTGTGTGCGTGAAGCTTACTTTTGGACTCTCGCGTACTTCTACTTCTTTGGTAGAAATTGCTTCGCAACCAAACTCAGATTTTACGGTCAACTTCACGGTCTTCTTACCCCTGAAGAGAAAGTATAGGTTGGGTTATCATCGGTGCTTACGCTTCCATTGTCGTTAAAATCCCAATAGCTACCAATCAATCCACCACCGATAGATGAAGTATTGGTGAAAGAGAACATATCGTTATCGCAAATACCAGATTTCAAGTTGAACCCAGCAGTTGGAGTTTCAAACTGATACACACGAGCAGACTGTTCCGCTACGCAACCATTCAAATCCGCAGTTAATTTAACATTATATGAACCTGCTTTTGGATACTGATACGTTACGTTTGTACCGGTCTTAGTTACACCGTTACCAAAATCCCAATTTGCAGTGGCAGAACTTGGCTTAATTACACTCGTGAATTTAATGTCTTGACCCAAACATGCGTTTTCCTTGTTAAAGTCAACCGTTGGGATATCGTTTACCGTTACTTGAATCTTCTTGGTAAAGATAAATCCATAAGGCATGGTCTTAGCAGTTAAAACCACATCGTATTTACCGCTCTTAGGGAATTGGAATACAGGCTCAGGAGCATTGGAAGTATCCGCTGCAGCACCGGTTCCGAAGTTCCAGAAGTATTCTAATGCAGCGCTCGCTTTAATGCTAGATTTGTTTTCAAACAATACCGCTGTACCATCACAAATCTTGCTTGGGAATTTAAAATCAGGAGTTGCGGATGGGAAAATCAAGATGTTACGCTTAATAAAGGTATCACAACCGTTGTTTAAGTCGCTCACTTTCAATACGATGGTCAATGTTGAATCTTCCAAAGTAGCATCGCTGGTTTCAAACTTAACCTCCAAATCGGTAGCGCCGCTAGGATTAGTAAGTGTTGCACCAGAAACCATTTTACCAGCTTTAGTGTACGCTTGAACGCTTGCATACCAGCTGGATGGTAAAGCCGAACCAAAAGAAGAGTTGTTGTAAATACGAGGAGCAGGTACGTTGTAGTACACAGGTACATTTACTACGGTTACGTCAAACGGTCTGCTTAATTGGTACACTGCATTATTTGGAGAAGTAGTCTTGTTACTGAAGATATACTTTCCTCCACCCGGTGCAGGTTTAACAAAGGTGGTAACAGAAATTGAATTATTCTTCTGATAGTCATCGTTAATATCTAAATAAATTTTAACCGTGGTATTTCCGGCAACCGACAAGGTAATGGGCTGAGTAAACACCACTTTTAACGAATCCCCAGGTAGAATTTTATTGGTTACCAACTGACGATACGGAGTACCACCATTTATGGAATAAGCAACATAGAAATTATAAATGGTATCGGTGTAGGTATTCTTGATGGTAATATCCGAATTGCTTTCGTATCCTGCGCAAACTTGGGAAGGAACAGAATATCCACTTCTAACAACTGCAACATCCATTGAATCCTCATACGCACCGCGGTCCGAAGAACCTACCTGACGATTCTTAAGCTTTTGATCCATCGGCACCAAAGCCACAGTTGGAACATTGTTTTGCGTTTCAAAACAGTTACTGCGATAATCCCCATTGGCACGATCGCGGAAATTGGGATTGGTATAGTTATTAAATTTGGCGTTGGTATTATTGTTCCAACTAGTGTAGTCAGAATATCCTGAGGTACCATAACACCATGCCTGATTTACCATGGTTGGAAAATAGAAACTATTATAATCGCACGAAGTAATATTGGTACTAGTATTATTATACAAATAGGCACAATACGCATAGTAATTGCTAGAAATCTGCGTAATATTCCCATCGAACGTTAAACCCGATTGAGTTTCTTGTATAACCCATCCATAGGTAAAATGGTATGAGTAACTAGAATAATCGGAAATTAACGTATTCTGTCTAAAGTTAGCCTTATACCCGGAATTATAGTTATAGGTATAGACATTGTAGTTCCCATAATAACCAACGTTATCGGCAATAACATTGGATGTTACATCCACATTATACAAATAATAAATATACAATCCATAGAAATACCCCTGGTTGGATGCGGTATTATTTTTAACAATTCGGTTTCTATTAATAGACCAAGAGGAATAATAATAGAATTGGGTTGCATAGAAGTAATAACCAGACCAGTTATTTTCGATAATGTTATCTTCAAACAAGTTTCTTGTTCTATACGTATTGTAGATATAGTACAAATAGAAAGTATATGCGTAACCCGTTCCAGCTTCACCAAAACGTGAATTGATTACTTTATTGAAAGTAATATTATAATCAGAACCATAGTTCACATAAAAAGGATAGCAGCTATAACCTGATGAATAACAACGTAAATTATCAATGGTATTCCCCTTTAAATTCACGATATAATCGTAATACATGTAGAAGGTGTAAGAATAATAATACACCATTACGTTCTTGAAGGTATTTCCCTCAACTAAGAAAGGAATACTTGTGTTCGAGGTATTACCGTAATTGTAAAAAGCATATAATCCATAGAAGTAAGCTATGTAATTGGTGGTTGAACTGCTCGATGCATTCAAATAAGGCAAATCATGAAAGTTGTTGTTCTTGTAGGTAGTAGAACGGTTTGTACTATAGGTGTAATACGAATAAATACCATACAAACTGGTACTCACAGGAGAACTACTTGTTGCATTTGAACGAGAAATATCGTTATCAATAAACTGATTACCATTGGTATAATAGTTATAAACGGCATAGTAATAGTAGTTTTGGATGGTGTTCTTCAAGAAACTATTATTATCGGCTGTACCACTGTATGTACTCGTATTACCATTTACCGCAATACCAAAGTAGGGTCCAGCAGCATTACTACCGGTAGTACGCATAGTACAGTTACTTACCGTATTGTATCTACCAGGCGAGGTAGATGTAGCCGAAGAAGGGCTACCCTGTGATTGGCTAAAGTATATGTATGCACTGGAACTACCATAAGAGGTCATACCGGTGAATTCGATGATACAATTATCGATAGTATTGTAATCCGATCCACTAGAAAAACGAATACCAGAACTTAAAGTCGATGTGCTTGTATGTCTGATTGTTAAATTTTTAATAGTCACATAATCAGCACCGGTAAAGGAAAGAACTTCGTAACTTCCACTATATGAAAGCATTTTACTGCCCCCATCAATGGTAATGGTGTTCGTAGAACTCGCTCCCGAAATTGCAGACAAAACCGTTTGAGTGGAAGTAGTCACGTCCGTTTGAACCGTCACCGTTACCTTACCACTAACACCTTTGGTTGTAATGTCTGTGGCAAAAGCAGCCCAAGTTTGGTAATTCGTGCCGCCCGTGGCTGTGCCCGAATTGATGGTGTAACTACCATTCAACTGAGCGCTAACTGAGCCCGCAAACAATGCAGCTGCAGCCAGAAAGCCCCCTCGAATGAAAGTTTTCCAGTGTGAGAAATTGTAATTTTGTTTCATATGTGTTATAGTATTTTTGTATTTAATAATTACATTTAATAATAGCATTTTTATGTGCTTTATTAATTATCGCAATATCGAAATCTTACTTACAACTATCTATGAAAAGAAATATTTATGACATTGCAAATACTGAAATTATCAATATCTTCAAGGACATTAAAGAAATACTACGAAAATCATTAGTAGATATTTTTCAATGACAAAAACAAGACAAAAAATATTTTTTTACTATGGAAAATAAAAATAACTATATAATAAATAAGATTTATATCGGCCTAATATAGCCATGCCATTCAACTCGGCAGCAAAACCTTAAACAGATAATTTAGCTAAACAGGTAATTTTACGCACCCCCTAATGGGTGGTATTGACTTACAACAACAAAAAAATCTTAGGTTATTTAGCCGCGGCTTGTGCCACACGCATCCCATCCAGTGCCGCACTCATTATCCCTCCGGCATACCCTGCTCCTTCACCACAAGGGTAAAGATTATTATATTGCGGATGCTGCAAACTATCGGTATCCCTTGGAATTCGCACCGGACTGCTGGTCCTACTTTCTACCCCCACCAAAATTGCCTCATTCGTCCTAAAACCTCGCATTTTCTTACCCAATACCACCAAAGATTCACGAATTCGTTGATGTATCGCCAATGGCAATACCGAATTTAAATTCACCGATTTCAAGCCAGGCAAATACGAGTTTACTGGCAAATCCGTGGAATTTCGTTGCTGAATGAAGTCCTCCATTCGTTGAGCCGGCGCTACAAGGCTACCCGTAGCCACAAAGGCACAGCGCTCAACCGATTGTTGATATCTCAAGGCACGCAATTCACCGTGCTTTGCAAACGGAGCAAAATCTTGATCGTCCACGCCAACTACATATCCGCTATTGGCAAAAGGACCATTTCTCTTACTTGGACTCCATCCATTTACTACCACTTCTCCAACATCCGTTGCTGCTGGGGCAATAATTCCGCCCGGACACATACAAAACGAAAACACCCCTCTACCTTGTATTTGCTCCACCAAACTGTACGAACTCGGCGGCAAATAATCTCCCCGTAAATCACATTTATATTGAATAGAGTCTATCAATGCTTGGGGATGCTCAAGTCGAACCCCCAAGGCAAAAGGTTTCGACTCAATAACAATGCCTTTATCGGCCAGTAATTCAAAAATATCTCGAGCCGAATGGCCCGTTGCTAAAATCAAATGCTCGCAAGCTTCCCAATAAGTTGTTGCGGCAGATTCAGATACATTTAGCAACTGAGCATCTTCCGAAAACTGCTCAATTTTCAACTTCTTAATCTTTCCATTTCCCGGCTCCAGTTCCAAATCCACCAACTTACTATTAAACCGCACCTCTCCCCCGCAATCGCGGATTGTATTTCGAATACCCTCTACTAGCTGCGGTAATTTATTGGTTCCGATATGCGGATGCGCTTCCCACGAAATTGCCTCGGGGGCTCCATGATCAATCAAACAGCGCAGCACCTTATCCACCGGACCACGTTTATTACTGCGCGTATACAACTTACCATCAGAATACGTACCTGCACCTCCTTCCCCAAAACAGTAATTGGATTCAGGATTCACCACCAATTCTTTATTCATTTTGGCCAAGTCCCTTCGTCTATCCCGAACTTCTTTACCGCGTTCTATGATTATTGGCTTAATTCCCAATTCAATCAATGCCAAGGCGGCAAACAACCCTGCAGGTCCGGCACCAATAATATGAACCACCCTGTTCGCCGCAGATACATTTTGCAACACAAATCCTTGACTAATCTCAGGCAATTCATCCGCAAAATACACATCGGCCGAAACCAAAAAATAGGGAACCTTGCCACGGGCATCCAATGACTTTTTCCTCCAAACCACCGTTGCACTTTCTTTGGCAGCATCCATTCCCACCGCCCGTTTAAACTGCTCATCCACCCAATCTGCATTATTCAATTCTTGGGGTGAAAATTTCAGTTGTATCCGCTGTGGCATGCCGCAAAAATACCTCGCTATTTGCAATTCTTAACCAAGAAACTTTTGCAATAATCGCAACGAATTACTCGCAAGTTGAAATCCATCGTATTTTTGCACCATGAAAGAGGTAGTTGTAAGCGGAATCCGCCCAACCGGCAAGTTGCATTTAGGCAACTATTTCGGCGCATTTAAGAACTTTCTTATTCTACAAGAACAATTTGATTCTTACTTTTTTATCGCCGATTATCATTCCCTAACCACGCATCCTACCCCCGAAGATTTAAAAGGATCTGTAAAACGCGTATTAGCGGAATACATTGCCTTAGGTTTGGATCCCGAAAAATGCACCATCTACCTCCAAAGCGATGTCCCAGAAACAGCAGAACTCTATCTATTTCTTAATATGAATGCGTATTTGGGCGAATTAGAACGAGTTACATCCTTCAAAGAAAAAGCCAGAACCCAGCCCAACAATATCAACGCAGGATTACTTACCTACCCGGTTTTAATGGCGGCCGATATATTGCTGCATCGTGGCGTAAAAGTTCCGGTAGGTAAAGATCAAGAACAGCACTTGGAGATGTCTAGAACCTTTGCTAACCGATTTAATCGATTGTACAATTGCGAATATTTCCCCGAACCCCAAGCGGTTTCCTTAGGCGAAAATCTAATTCGCGTTCCAGGCCTTACCGATTCAGGGAAAATGAGCAAAAGTGCTGGCGAAGCCGATAGCATTTACCTCAACGAAGAGGCCGATGTTTTAAATAAAAAAATTATGCGCGCCGTTACGGATAGCGGGCCTCAAGAAGCCGGAACACCTAAAAGCAGTGCCGTGCAGAACCTCTTCGATTTGATGGCCTTGGTCAGCACCTCAGATACCATTCAATTTTTCGAAGACCAACACAAACAAGGAGCTATTCGGTATGGCGATCTAAAAAAACAACTGGCCAACGACATGGAACATTTTATTGCACCCCTTCGTGATAAAATTAATACAATGCTAGGCAATGAAAATCTCCTGAATGAAATTGCAGCATTCGGCGCCGAAAAAGCCAGGAAAAATGCGCAAAAAACGATGCGAGAAGTTCGAGAAATTATTGGATTTGGCAATAGATAACCTCGATGTAACTGTAAATAATTCTCGTTTAACTAAATTATAAACGTTCAACTAAATTAATCACGTTTATACTAAATCATCTATAATCGATCATTAGATCCGCACCTAATTACTTTATAAAAGTTAGAAATTCGACAACACACAAACTAAAAATTTCGTCTTTACCTCGGCTTTCCCTTAATTTGCAACAACATGTACAATATTTCCGTAGTTGTCCCACTGTTTAACGAGGAAGAATCCCTTCCAGAATTGCACGATTGGATAGCACGGGTATGCTCCGCCCATCAATTATCCTTTGAGGTATTGTTTTTAGACGATGGCAGTACAGATAATTCGTGGAAAATCATCCATGATTTATCGGCGAAAAACAGCAATGTTCGAGGATTCAAATTCCGACAAAACTATGGCAAAAGTGCTGCACTGAATGTTGGTTTTGCACAATCAAACGGCGAAGTAGTCATCACCATGGATGCCGACTTACAAGACTCACCAGACGAAATCCCTGATCTATACAAAATGATTGTAGAGGAAGGATACCACGTTGTGAGTGGCTGGAAGAAAAAACGTTACGATCCTCTATCCAAAACCATCCCAACGAAACTTTTCAACTGGGCTACCCGAAAAATCAGTGATTTGGAATTGCATGATTTCAATTGCGGATTGAAAGCCTACCACCATGAAGTGGTTAAAAACATTGAGGTATACGGCGAAATGCATCGATACATTCCGGTGATAGCCAAATGGGCGGGATTCCCTAAAATCGGGGAAAAAGTGGTGGTTCACCAAGCCCGCAAATACGGAAGTTCCAAATTTGGAATGAATCGATTTGTGAACGGATTCCTGGATTTGATGAGCCTGTTTTTCATGTCGAAATTCGGCAAAAAACCCATGCATTTCTTTGGATTAATGGGTGTGCTCAGCTTCTTGCTCGGTTCCGTGATGGCATTATGGATTTTAGTTGAAAAGCTCATCTACGTAATCCAAAACAAACCCGCACCCCTGGTTACAAGTTCCCCTATTTTTTACATTGGCTTGGTCACCATGATAATTGGAACCCAATTATTCCTAGCAGGATTTTTAGGCGAGTTAATTGCTCGAAGTAATCCCGAAAGAAACCAATACAACATCGCCGAAACCACCAATCAACCAGCCAGTTAATCAAAACGTGGACTTTATAAACAAACACATCGTAATCGTTGGCCCGGCCCACCCTTTACGAGGCGGTTTGTCAACGTATAACGAGCGACTCGCCAAGGAATTATCCATCAACAACCGGGTTAGCATTCTCACATTTTCTTTGCAATACCCGGGATTTTTATTCCCCGGCCAATCCCAATTTTCAACCGATGACAAGCCGGTAGACTTAGACATAGATGTTGCTTTGAATTCTATTAATCCATTAAATTGGATAAAGGTTGGGCTCAAATACAAGAAACTGAAGCCGGATGTAATTATATTCCGATGGTGGATGCCCTTTTTTGGTCCTTGTTTTGGCACGTTCGCTAGAATCGTAAAACAAAACAATCACACCCAAGTAATTGCAATTACCGATAATATTTACCCTCACGAAAAAAGAATCATCGACAAACCCTTTAGTAGGTATTTCCTACCTATTCTCGACGGTGCCGTGGCGATGAGTCAGAAGGTACAACAAGACCTAATTCAATATCCCGGGGTGAAGAATATCCCAAGCTTGTATCACCCGCATCCACTGTATGATAATTTCGGAGAGGCAAGCAGCAAAGAAGAGGCTTGTGCGCATTTAAAATTGGATCCAGAACTTACCTATTTACTTTTTTTTGGTTTTATCAGACATTACAAAGGCTTGGATATTTTGCTGGAAGCCGCAGTCAAGATTCAAGACATGAAAGACGTTAGAATCCTGGTTGCCGGTGAATTTTATGAAGATCGCAACGCATATGACATCATCATAAGAGATAATCACTTGGAAGATAAGGTGATAATGCACACGGAATTCATCCCAAACAACGAGGTAAAATACTATTTTTCTGCTTGCGATGTAGTGATTCAGCCCTATCGAAGTGCTACCCAAAGTGGCGTTTCACAGATAGCCTACCACTTTAACAAACCGATGATTGTGACCGATGTGGGTGGGCTAACAGAATTAGTACCTCATGGAGAAACAGGACTTATTGGTCAACCCAATCCCGATTGCATGGTTCATCAAATCCGAGAAATTTTCAAACCCGGTGTTTTACAACGAATGTCGGAAAACATGAAAATCTTCAAGGAAAAATTCTCTTGGCCATCCATGGTTAAGTCCTTAGAGTCGGCAACAAAGTAAGTGTTTCATAGGGTTTTCACAGCCCGTTAACTGATACTCTTTTGTGAATTTTCGAGGACAATAACTTTACCCCAATTGCAATTACCCAAATCGCAATTCACTTAAATTTAACATTCAATTAACTCATTCTAAAACTTTTAGATATATCATGCGTTAAATTTATAGTATGATTAACTCAATCATTATCAACGACCAAGAAGTCATGGAAATTGCAGGATTTGTATATATCAACGGGGCTTGGGTGCCGGTTCGATAACATCAAAGCCGTTACAATTTTCATCGATTAGACACGTGGTTTTGTCTATCCACGAAAATCTCATTAAACTTGGGAGGTATTTTTTTGTCTGTAAGAGTAAAAGCAATTATTATGAAAAAGGTAATCGTATTTATTAGCAGCGGCCTAATGGTATTTGCATCATTATCGGCAACTGAATGCAGGTCATTAGATCAAAACGATCAACATCAGAGACCAAGACCTAACAGAAGAGACAGAATTGAAAACAAAAGAGATCGACGAGAAGATGTTAGAGACAAGCGTGAAGACATCAGAGACAGACGAGAAGATATCCGAGATGATAGGTTTCAAGGAGGACCTAGGGACAAACGCGAGGATATAAGAGATAAAAGAGAAGACGTACGGGACAGACGAGAGGATGTAAGAGACAGACGCGAAAATCGACGTGACCGAAGACGCAGATAGTAAAATTCAACGCGAAAGGCAGCGAAATGCCTAATATTCACTATAAACGATTCCCGATAGGCGATTCAGATACGTAAGATTAGATTGGTTTTAAACCACTAATTCCGTATATTTGCAGCCCGTTTAGAGAGGTGTCCGAGCGGTCGAAGGAGCACGCCTGGAAAGTGTGTATATGCCAAAAGCGTATCGAGGGTTCGAATCCCTTCCTCTCTGCAA
>JACCDH011051841.1_pt1 | contig 10046 bp, 9 predicted proteins | sample 7442481 | NCBI WGS metagenome assembly JACCDH01 (sample SAMN15323433, study PRJNA562643) | freshwater metagenome | isolation source: river surface water | place: USA:Blue River Watershed | collected 2017-08-15
CCATACCGGGTCGACTGGATGCGCTGGTGTCGTCGGAATTGCTGGAAACTGCGCGCGCTGTCAGCAATGGTTTGCCGTCCCCTGATCGTACGCTGATTATCACGTCTTCCTCACGCACACTGACCAATACCGAGCGCATGCATCTCGGCGATGGCCGTCTGGATGATGCGGCGCTGATCGCTATCGTGCAGAGTGCCTGTCGTGCGCATCATCTGCTCGACATGCAGCGCATTGCGCGCGAGAACGGTACTGTAGTCAGCGCTGTCATGCTGGGCGCGATTGCCGGTAGTGGTTTGCTGCCCTTTGCCAAAGATGATTACATCGCCATCGTTCGCGACAGCGGACGCGGTGCACAGGCGAGTCTGGCGGGTTTTGAGGCGGCATGGCAGCGGGTACAGAAGGGTCGCGATCAGGCAGCATTTGCACAGCAGCTGGTGGGCGATGCTGTGACCGATGTTGTGGCCAATGCATCTCCTGCGGTGCTGAATGAATTTCCTGCAGTGGCGCGAGACCTGCTGTCGCTGGGTCTGGCGCGCGTAATCGAGTATCAGGATGCGGCCTATGGCACGCTGTATCTGGAGCGCATGCGGTGCGTGCAGATCGCAGAGGACAGCGGCCGTGCTGATGCCGAAAGTCACGTTGCAGAGGGCGCCATCACGCGCGAAGTTGCGCGCTGGCTCGCACTGTGGATGGCCTATGACGATATCGTCCGCGTGGCCGATCTCAAGAGTCGCGTCGCACGAAGTCAGCGTGTGCGCTCTGAAGCGCGCGTCGCTGTGGGTGATGTGCTCAAGACCTACGAATATTTCAAGCCCGGCGTTCCCGAAATCGCCGCACTGCTGCCAGCGCCGCTGGCGGATCGATTGAAAGACGCGAATCGTCGGCGTGTTGCCGAAGGCCGGCCTGCATGGGAAGTACCGGTCAAGCTGGCATCGCATACCATTCTGGGTACGCTGCTGCTGCGCTCACTCGCTGCGTTAAAGCATGTAAGGCGCTGGAGTAGTCGCTACACCGAAGAACAGGCTTTGATCGACGAATGGCTGGGCGCGGTGCAGCAGGGCGCACAGCAAAGCAGCTCACTCGGTTTTGAAATTGCGCAATGCGGTCGCCTGATCAAAGGTTATGGCAGCACCAATGAACGAGGCCGGGATAACCTGCTGCACGTGATTCGTCATCTCGCGCAACCGGCGTTCGGCAGTGCCATGGAGCGTGCCGATGCTATCCGTCGTGCGCGCACCGCTGCACTGGCCGACGATGCCGGCAGGGCACTCGATAAAACCCTCAGCGAACTCGGCGCAACACCGCGTGCCATCAAAGCCCAGCCGATACGCTGGATGCCCCGCAATCGCATCAAGACAGGACCTGCGCAATGACCCGAACCGTAATTTATGAAGTGTGCGTTGAATTCGGTGACTGTGACCCGGCGGGTATCGTCTGGTTCCCGAATTTCTTTCGCTGGATAGACGCCGCATCGCGGCATTTCTTTATTGAATGCGGCGTGCCACCCTGGCAGGAAACGCGGCAAAGCATGGGCCTGATTGGTACCCCGCTGGTGGATACACAAGCGAGCTTTGTGCAGACCGCGAGCTACGGCAATGTGCTGCAGATTCATACGCAGATCACCGAGTGGCGCAATAAAAGTTTCGTGCAAACCTATCGCGTGATGCGCGGCGATGACGAGATCATGCGCTGTACCGAGGTCAGGATTTTTGCGGCCGACAAGCCGGGTGGCGGTATACGGGCGATGGCGGTGCCGGAGGAGATTCGGGCACGCTGTGCGTGACCCGGGACTTTCCGGGGTCTGCGGTTCGGTGTTTTCCGGCTGGGCTGTACTTGCGGCGCTGATAATTGTTCAGTATATTGAACATTATTTGACGGTGGTCTGCCATGAATCTTCGGGAAATCGGAAAGCTGGTCCGTACACGCAGGGAAGTCCTGGGGCTCAGCCAGCAGAGGCTGGCCAGACTGGCGGGACTCTCGCGTACCACCATCAATCTGCTTGAGACCGGCAGTCTGGCCGACCTTGGCATCGCCAAAGTGACTGAGCTGATGGGTTTGCTGGGTCTGATGCTCGATGCGTATCAGCCTGACGCTACCCATGTCAACGCCATCAGGATGGCAAGCAAGACCGCCAGCGTGAGCTACAAGGACAGCCTGACCCCGAATGAATTGATGTTGGCACTGGCCACCGGCGAAATTCCTCCCAATCGTGTCGCACACTTGTCCACCTTGGTCGATGAAGTTCCCCTGAGCCTCATTGTTTCTGCGGTCGAGACCGCCGCTCGGAAAACGGATGTGCCCACCAAGCAGATATGGAAGCACCTGACTCAATGGGGCAGAGCACTTCAGTCGCCCAGAAAGTGCTGGGCTGATTGATGAGTGAAAACAAAACGCCGGAATGGCTCGCCGACGGACCATGGAGAGGTCTGTTGGAGCAGGCATTCAGATTGATTGATGACCTTCAGTCGAAGGGTGGTGTTTCGGATCCCTTCTGGACCTTCGGTGGTGGTACGGTGCTGATGCTTCGATACAACCACAGGAAGAGCAAGGATATCGATATCTTCGTGCCTGATCCACAATATCTCGGTTATGTGACGCCAAGGCTCAGCGATCTCGCCACAGAGGTTGCGCGAGATTATGTGGAAGCTGCTGGCTTCGTAAAGCTAATCCGCGATGAAGGAGAGATTGATTTTGTTGCCTCACCCAATCTCACACAACATCCATTCGAATACTGGCACTTGTTGGGAAGAGAAGTGCGCGTGGAGACTGCAGTTGAAATTCTGGCGAAGAAATTATGGCATCGGGGCGACACAGTTACGGCAAGAGATCTTTTTGATCTCTCATTGGTGATCGACAAGGAACCTGAATCACTTCGTGCAGCTGCGCCGTTTTTGATACGTCACCGCGCTACTTTTCTGGCGCAAATGGCGTCAAGGCAGTCAGTGCTTAGGCAGCAATTCGAGGCGATCGATATGCTTGATCATCATCCTGTGTTTGAGGATGTATGCAAGATCTCATCAGAGTTCTTGTCTGATCTCTAGTCCTCATGAGCGATGGAGACGGCAGGTCACATCCCCAGCGGACTCACCCCAACCCATCTCGCATGCAGCCAAAGCATGAACACCCCACCTGCACCCAGCCCGACGACCAGCGTCAGCAGGGTGTTGGCCATGGCGCCTGACGGATAAACGGTGGCGTTCATCCGGTCACGACGGCGTGAAGCGCGGAAGTCCACCACAGCCCACAGCAGGAAGCCGCCAAACAGCAGCACATCAGCCAGCGTGCCATTGGCGATCAGGTGCGCGAGCGCCCAGATTTTTACGCCTGCGATCATCGGATGCCCGATCTTCGCTTTGATGCTGTTGCGCGGAACGTAGGCCGCAGCGAGAAGAATGAAACCGAGCAGATTGAGCAGAATCGCCAGATGCCGTGTCCAGACCGGCGGCTCCCACAGAACGACGGGTGCGATACGAGCCTGGTCATAGCCGACGATCAGCAGAATGAAGCCCGCGATCGAGAGGACGGTGACTATACCTTTCCACTTCATCTCACCCAGCCTTTCAATCATGCGGGTGCGCCAGTCATCCGCAAAGACGCGCGTTGAGTGGGGAACCAGGAAAAGAATCAAACCGGCGATCAGCAGGGCCATGACATCCTCCGAAATAGATATTGGGCCGGAGTTTACCGGATCGACCGGCCAAGTGTGGTGAGTCGTTTATGATGTGCGCCACGGCCTGACGAGACAGATTCACGGGCCCATGAAAACAAAAAATAGGGAGAAGTCTATGCAGCAGGACACCATCCACAAGCGCCAGATTCTGGCGGCCGTCATTGGTAATGCACTGGAGTGGTACGACTTCGTTGTGTACGGCTTTCTGACCGTGATCATTTCACGGCTGTTTTTCCCGTCCGACAGCGAATATGCGTCCCTGCTGATGGCGATGGCCACCTTTGGTGTGGGGTTTTTCATGCGGCCGGTGGGCGGCATCCTGATCGGCATGTATGCCGACCGCAAAGGCCGCAAGGCCGCGCTGCAGCTGATCATTCTGTTGATGACCGTGTCGATTGCGATGATCGCTTTCGCGCCGACGTATGCGGCCATTGGTGCGGCGGCGCCGTTGCTGATCGTGCTGGCGCGGCTGCTGCAGGGCATGGCCACGGGTGGCGAATTCGCCAGCGCGACCTCGTTTCTGGTGGAGAGCGCGCCCGCCGGGCGGCGCGGGTTTTATGGTTCGCTGCAAATGGTCGGTCAGAGTGTGGCAGCGTTGGCGGGCGCTACGGCTGGCATGCTGATCATGCAGGGCCTGACGCCCGAGCAAATTGACGAATGGGGCTGGCGCGTGCCTTTCCTGTTCGGCTTGCTGATTGGTCCGGTCGGTCTGTGGATACGCCGTCATCTGAATGAAACCGAAGCCTTTATCGAAGCAAGCCAGTCCACCGATGCACCGATGGGTCTGATGGCCTTGTGGCGCTCATACCGCCGTAGCATTGCGGTGTCCTTCGGTCTGGTGGTGTCGGGCACGATCATGTACTACGTGGTGCTGATTTACATGCCAACGTACGCAAAAACACAGCTCGGCATTCCGCTCGGTGATGCTTTCATCGCGCAGGTGGCGGGCTTGTTGTGCCTGACGGCGGGCACACCGTTTTTCGGGATGCTGTCGGATCGCATCGGCCGGCGTCCGGTGCTGATGCTTGCCTGCAGTCTGTATTTCGTGCTGCCCTATCCGCTGTTCTCGTGGCTGCAGGCCGACCCCGGATTGTTTCGCCTGGCCATCATGCAGATTGTGCTGTGCAGCTCGGTGGCAGTTGGCTTTGGTGCTATTTCAACCGCGCTTGCAGAGCAGTTCCCCGTGCGCATGCGTTCCACCGGACTCGCGCTGGCGTATAACTTTGCGGTGATGCTGTTTGGCGGTTTTGCACAGCTGATCGTCACTTGGCTCATCAGCGCGACCGGCACGCCGCTGGCACCCGCGTACTACGTGATGTTCGGTGCGGTGGTGGGATTGACCGCGGCGTATTTTCTGACCGAGCGCTTCCGTGACGAAATCTTGCACTGAGTAAAAAACATGCATTACTCAACGGAGAAAATCATCGCCATGACATCACGAGTTGGCAATATCGCCTGCAGTTTGCTCGCCTGTCTGGCGATGCTCGCACCCGCCGCGCAAGCGGAAGAGGTCTACGGTCCGGAGCTCGAAGGCTTCGATTACCCGTGGCCGGAATACCGTTTTCATTTCACCTCGCAGCGTCAGGCGGTGCAGATGGCGTATCTCGAGCTGAAACCGGAGAAGCCCAACGGGCGAACGGTGGTTCTGCTGCATGGTAAAAACTTTTGCAGCGCGACCTGGGAAGGTACGCTGCGTTTTCTGCAGCAGCAGGGTTACCGCGTGATTGCGCCAGACCAGATCGGCTTTTGCAAATCCAGCCGGCCCGCCGCGTATCAGTACAGTTTTCATCAGCTCGCGCACAACACCAAAGCATTACTGGATTCGCTCGGCATCGATAAAGTGACCGTGATCGGTCATTCGACCGGCGGCATGCTCGCCACGCGTTTCGCGCTGATGTTTGCTGATCGTGTCGAGCAGCTGGTGATGGTCAATCCGATCGGTCTGGAAGACTGGAAAGCCGAAGGTGTACCCGCCTTGTCGGTAGACGAGTGGTATGCGCGTGAACGCAAGGTGACCGCAGACGCCATACGCAATTACGAGCGCACGACCTACTACGTGAATGAATGGCGACCAGAATATGAGCGCTGGGTGCAGATGCTGGCGGGTATGTATCGCGGGCCCGGCGGCTTTACGGTGGCCTGGCATTCGGCGCTGTTATACGACATGATTTTCACGCAGCCGGTGCTGTATGAATTCCCGAATCTGCGCGTACCGACGCTGCTTTTGTTCGGCGAAAAAGACAATACTGCCATCGGTAAGGACATCGCGCCGCCGGACGTAAAATCTCGCCTCGGTAATTATCCTGCGCTGGCACGTCGTACCGCCGCAGCCATTCCCGGTTCTGTGCTGGTGCTGTTTCCCGAGCTGGGACATGCGCCGCAGATGCAGGACCCGGATCGCTTTCATCGCGCCCTGATCGAGGGCATGCAGTTCCGTCGATAAACCACCATCTTCAAAACACCATCCTCAAAACACCATCCTCAAAACACCATGAACCAGGCACCGAGCGCAGAAGACCAATTCGATGAGCAGGCATCACGCCGGCTCGAATCCATTTATCTCACGCCGGACGTTGCGGCACAGCGAGCGCAGGTGATGGCTCTGCTTGAACCGCAACGGGGCGAGCGGGCGCTGGATATCGGATGCGGTCCCGGCCTGACCACCGAAGCGCTGGCCGAGGCGGTCGGCGAAGCGGGTGATGTGATGGGCGTGGATATCGCCGAGCCCATGCTGGCGATTGCGCGCCGCCGTTGCGCCACGATGCCGCAAGTGCATTTCGAGCGTTGCGATGTGAATGCCTTGCCTTGTGCGAACGCCAGCATCGATATCGCGCTGGCTTCACAGGTGTATGAGTATGTGGAATCGATTGATGCTGCGCTCGTCGAACTGGCGCGCGTACTCCGACCCGGCGGACGCGCGGTGCTGGTCGATACCGACTGGGAGTCGGCGGTCTGGGCCAGTCATGATGACCAGCGCATGCGCCGCGTACTGGAGAGCTGGAATGAGCACATACCGCACCCGCAATTACCGCGTACGCTGAAGCGACGTATGGAACAGGCAGGTTTTGCGTCAGTCACGGTGTCGGTGGTGCCTTTGCTGAACGATGTTTACGATCGCCAGACCTATAGCGTCGGCATGATGGACATGATCGGTAGTTTCGTCGCGGGTCGCAATGGTTTGAATGCTGAAGATGTCGCTGCGTGGAAGGCGGATGCCGCAGTGATGGGCGCTGAGAACGGCTATTTTTTCAGTCTGAACCGGTATGTATTTGTGGGGGTGCGTCGCTGAGATTCAGTCAGCGCTTCGTTACCCAAGCGACCTGAAATTTTAACGGACCAGATTTGAGCCTGCTCTGCGTGTCTGTTTGAAAATCGTCGCACCGTAGATTCTCAAACAGACACTGAGATTACGATGGTTTTGAGCCGCTTGCGATCAGGCCGGCACCTGAGGCTCGTCGGCTGCAGAAGCCGAGCGCTGGTTGATCCACCAGCCAGCCAGCACCACCAGCAATGCACCGGCCGTGCCGGTAAGACTCAGGTGAACGCCGAGGTCATGAAAATCGAGCAAATCCATCGGCAACAATTCGGCTACGCGTAATTTGATGGCGATATCCGTCGAAATCATCGATCCGCCCAGATAACCGAGCAGTGCTGCACCGAGGGTGATGACAGCGGGCACGCGCTCCATGATGCGGAGAATGACCGAGCTGCCCCAGATAATCACGGGAATGCTGACCATAATGCCAAACACAACCAGGATCAGCTTGTGATCGGCATGCGCCTGTTCTGCTGCGCCGGCCACCGCAATGACGTTATCAATACTCATCACCAGATCCGCAATGATGACGGTTTTAATCGCCGTAATCAGGCGATCACCGCCATCCACATCACCGGCGTCGTCTTCCTGATTCAACAGAAGTTTGACGCCAATCCACAGTAGCAGCAGACCGCCAATGATTTTGAGGTAAGGCAGGGTGAGCAGAGTGACGGCAAAGGCGATCAGAATAATGCGCACCACGATGGCACCGATTGCGCCACCGACGATGCCCTTGAATCGCAAGTGCTCAGGGAGGTGACGACAGGCGAGTGCAATCACGATCGCGTTATCGCCGCCCAGCAGGATATCGATCAGAATAATCTGGCCGACCACAACCCAATTAAGCTGCTGAAAAAATTCAATCATGTACGTTCCCCTGCTGTCGCTTTTCTAGGTATCACTGACAACGCTGGCTTTTTTTAGGGCCGCATATCACCAGCCCTTTATTTTGCGATCTGCTAGTGATTCACTTTTTTACTCTTTGATGCCTTTTTCTTCCCGCACCTGACGGGCGATCGCCTCCACCTGCTCGTCGCTCATGCCAAACTGGCGCTTGAGTACCTGAAGACGTGCGTTTTCTTCTTCGGTCACGATGCCATCGGCCAGCGCCTCGCGGATTTCGGTTTCGTACATGACTTCGCGGCGCTCGACCTGAGCCGTGTACGCGGTGGCGACCACACCGGTCAGAATGGCGGCCAGCGCAATCGCCAGCACCTGTGTCAGTACCACCAGGACCACACCGAAAATCGTGATCGGATCCACGTTGCCCCAGCCAGAAATAATGGTGAGCAAATACCATTTCATGGTTGCCGGGATCGATGGGAAAACCTCAGGCTGAACGTGTCCCTCGGCGATGTAGATCATCGACGAAAACAGCAGGCAGGAAATCAGCAGCAGGAACAGAGCGGATGCGAAGGAATCCCGCTCGGCTTTGACGGCTTCAATCAGATCCGACAGGGCGCTGTTGTAGCGGGATAGTTTGAAAATCCGCATCAGACGGAACAGACGCAGGAAGCGCAGATCCAGCCCCGGGAACAGCAGTTGAGCGTAGAACGGCACGGTGCCGAAGAAATCAATGAAACCGTAAAAACTGAAAATGTATTCCTTACGGCCACGCCAGGAACCGCCGTTTTCTCTGGTGTATTTGACGCCGTAGGACCAGACGCGCAGTACGTATTCCAGCGTGAAAACCATCACGCTCGCCACATCGAAAATGTGAAAATAAGTTTCGTAGGCCTCGTGCAGTTCGTGCACCGATTCCAGAATGATCGCCACAACGTTGAGTACGACAACGGTTGCGATGAAAATTTCGCAGGCCCGGGCGGCCTTGTTTTCTACCGAGCCTTCCAGCAGGTCGTAGACGCGGGTTTGAAGGGATTTCATGGATTGAAGATAAATCTTGTACGTTGGGCTTCCGTCGGGCGAGTCTGATTATTCTTGATTAATCTCGCAAATTGATCGCCGGGCTGATCAGTTATTTATTTGAACAGATGAGCGCATTATATCCGCCGCGCGCTTTGATTAACGGAAATATTCATGCATCTTCGGCACTAAAACCGGTTGGTTTATTTTCTGATAATTATCAATAATGTCACGCCCTTGTGATTGATTGCCAATTCGGTTTCACAGGCGATACACTCCAGCAGCGCATTCGAATTTGATATCGCGCATTAAAACTATAACAACGCTTACAGCGCCCTCCATCTATGCAGGCAGACATTAGCCCCTCCGCAGTGCCCATCGGCTTTCGCCGGAAGATGTATCAATTACTGCTGGATGAAACCGCCGATAGTGGGGCGCGTGGCACGATTAATCGTTTCATTTTCATCCTGATCCTGCTGAATCTGCTGGCGCTTTTGCTGGAATCGGCACCGGCAATCGAGGCCGAGTACCGACAGGCATTTCACTGGTTCGATGTTTTCTCTGTCGCGGTATTTTCGGTCGAGTATTTGCTGCGCTTGTATCTTGCGCCCGAAGACCCGGAATTCGCGCAGGCTGCAATGCCACGGGTCCGCTACGCCACCAGTTTTCTGGGAATAATCGATCTGCTGGCGATACTGCCGTTTTTCCTTGGATTACTGCTGGTGCTGGATACCCGCGTACTGAGGATATTGCGGCTGCTGCGGATTCTCAAAATCATCCAGCTGGTGCGCGAAGGACTGACCGAGTTCGTGCAGCTGAATCGCGGCCGGACCCTTCGTCAGAAAGTACATGCGCTTTTATTTCCCAGCGATTATGGCGGCTTGCTGAATCAGATTCTCGAGGTGTTTCTGATTTTCTGGATTGTGCTGTCGGTACTATCCATCGTGCTCGAATCCGTCGAGAGCATACGCGTGCATTTTGCTGCGCATTTTGCATGGCTGGATACCGCCTCCTTCATTGTGTTTGCCACGGAATATCTGCTGCGCTTATATGCGTATCCCGAGGAAAATCGCGCCGAGGGTGCGGCAATGCAGCGGTTCCGCTTTTTCAAATCGCCGTCCGGTCTGCTGGACTTGGTAGCGATTCTGCCCTTCATGCTGGAGATGATGCTGGGTGGTGCGGTTGACCTGCGTTTCC
>JACCDH010531670.1_pt1 | contig 10043 bp, 10 predicted proteins | sample 7442481 | NCBI WGS metagenome assembly JACCDH01 (sample SAMN15323433, study PRJNA562643) | freshwater metagenome | isolation source: river surface water | place: USA:Blue River Watershed | collected 2017-08-15
AATAGTTCTTAGTTGTTTTGTTTTGTTAAGTGGCTGTAATTTAGGTTCGGATGTGGATCCGGCCAACAAGAATGAGGAGGAGATTCAAAATTATATCAAGCTCAAAAATCTGAAGTTGCAAAAGTCGCCAGAGGGTATGTACTATCAAACTCCCACGGCTAGTGGCGCAGGAATTGCGAGAAACACCGGGGATTTAGTAACCTTCCATTACAAGATGACCTTGTTGGATGGCAATGTCATCGATTCTACCTCGCGTTCGAAAAACATTAATCGCTCTCTAGTTTGGGGTGCCAATTCAGCGCAGTCAATTTTTGCATTACCCCTCAGCTTTTTAAAAGAAGGGGAAACAGGTTTATTTATCATTCCGTCGGCCTTAGCTTTTGGAGGGACTTCCTATGGTGACGTTCCGGCTTATTCGGTGATTAGACTCGATCTAACAATCGACGCAATCCGAAATGAAGATGCCCAGATTGCATTTATACTAAAAACTTATGGTATCGATAATCCGGAAAAAACAAGTTCAGGTTTGTTTTTCAAGAAGTTAGTGGATAATCCAACGGGCGCATCCGTTGCTGCTGATGCACCGGTGCTTGTTAATTATACAGGTCGGCTAGGATATAGTTATGTACATAAAGATGCCACATCAGGTGCTATTGTCTACAACCCAATATTTGATTCTGGTACACTCGGGACGCCCACAGTTCCTTTTGTCTTAAGTCAACGAAGTTTAATTCCAGGTTTTACGGAGGCATTGAAAAAAATGCGTGTTGGCGAGAAAGCTGCCGTTGTCATGCCACATGAACTCGCGTATGGGACTGCAGGAAATTCGGCCATTCCGGGTTATTCACCTTTATATTTCGAAATTTCTATTATTGCGCCGTAAGGATTATGAAACCACTGATTTATTTGGCTACACAAAGCGAGCATAAAATAGATGAAATCAAGGATCTCCTAGGAGATCTTTTTGATTTTCGGACAGTTTTTGAATTGGGTTTGGTGGTTGAAATTCCAGAGACAGGGTCCACATTAGTCGAAAATTCAAGGCAAAAAGCAGAGTTTATTGCGCAAAAATTTGGTGGCATTACATGTTTAGCAGATGATTCAGGTTTGGAAGTAGCCGCATTGAACGGTGCTCCCGGTGTTTATTCTGCGCGGTATGCGGGAGAAGCGAAAAGCGATACGGCGAACGTAGCCAAGCTGTTGCAGGTAATGGCAAATGAAACTAACAGAAATGCGCGTTTCGTGACGGTATTAACCTTGCATCATCAAGGTCAGTTTTATGTATTTGAGGGGGAAGTGCATGGACAAATTCAAGCGGAGCCTCGGGGCACGAAGGGATTTGGATATGATCCTATTTTTGTTCCTACAGGTATTGAGCAAACCTTTGCAGAGTTAAGTTTGGCTGAAAAAAACCAACTAGCACATCGGGCTCGGGCCTTAGAAAAATTTAAAATGTTTGTTCAGGATGCTCAGATTTTTGGGTAGCATCATGGTCAACGTATAAAAATTCCTTTAGATGATTTTGAGTTGCAAAGGCCGCTGGCTAATGTTCTTTTTTCTTATGCTTGCTTGGCAAGCACAGGCTCAATATAGCTACAAGGGATTGGTCACAGATGCTGAAACGGGAGACCCAATTCCATTTGCTTCCGTCGGGTTAAAGGGAGTAAACAGCGGTGGTACAACCAATTTTCAAGGGGTTTATTCCTTTCATTCCAAAGTAGCGGCTGATTCTTTGTTTGTCTCCATGGTGGGATATACCCGTCGGGTCAAAGCAGTAGATAAAAGTCCTGGAATCCATGAAGTTGACTTTCAGGTTAATCCTAGTTCTGCCGACTTGTCCGAAGTCAAGGTGTATGCAGGCGAGAATCCTGCCTTTCGTATTTTACGTGCTATTCAGGCGAATAAAAGCCGCAATGATCGTATCCAAATTGCCGCATACGAGTATGATTCCTATGCGAAAATGGAGCTGGATGTAGATAATATTTCTGAGCAGTTCAAAGGAAAAAAAGTAATGCAAGATATTGCCTCTTCGATCAAAAAGTTTGAGCAGCAGGCAGGAGAAGATGGTAAGTTGCTTATTCCTACTTACATCACAGAGACGGTCAGTAAATTTTATTATTTGGAAGCACCTCGGCGTCGCAGAGAGCATATTTTAAAGACCAATATCAAAGGTGTGGGCATGGGTGAAGGTGGACTTATTTCCCAGCTGGTCGGCGGAAATTTGGTCACGAATTATAATTTTTATCAAAACTTCATAAGCTTTTTTGGCAAGGATTTTGCTAGTCCCATTGGCGAACAATGGAAACAGACCTATAACTATTTTTTGCTAGACACGGTCCAAGTAGAAGGAAGAACATGTTATCAAATTGAATTTGAGCCAAAGAATCCGGCTGACCTAACCTACACCGGTCAAATGTGGATCGACACCACACAATTTGCCTTAACGCAGATTGACGCCACTGTGGGTAAAGCTGCCAACCTAAACTTCATTGAAAAAGTAAAGATTTCCCAAGAACTTGAGCAGACTGAAACTGGCGTTTGGTTGCCAGCTCGCACGCGTTTCTTAATCGACTTGGAAGAGATTTCGAAGGGCTCCGCGGGGATGTTGTTGAAGATGTATATCTCCAACAAAAATTTTGTGATCAACAAGCCGCATCCGTTACCATTCTACGATCGAACCTCTGAGGTGGACGCAAATGCTAGAGATGCGAATCCTGAGTATTGGAAAAATGCGCGCCATGAATCGTTAAGCCGACAAGACCTACTCGCTTTTTCGATGATTGATTCGGTCAAATCTGTGCCCATCGTCCGTACTTATGTGGAGATCGCGGATGTGGTGTTGAGCGGCCATCGCACATTTAAGGATATGGATGTAGGCCCTTACATTTCCGGTTTAGCGATTAATCAAATAGAAGGAGCGCGTGTGCGATTGGGATTTCGAACCAACGCGCTATTTGATTCCAGTTGGATTTTTAGAGGCCACGCCAGTTTTGGTACCAAGGATTTGATACCCAAATATTCCGGGGAGGTAAATTATTTGTTTTCTAAAAGTAAATGGACGGTGGCTGGAATCAAGCATAGTTATGAATTAGAGCGAGTTGGCTTAACCCCTGATCTGATCGGAGATAATAAATTGTTCTATGCATTTACGCGTTGGGGTTCATTTTCAGGAGCATTTTTCAGGAGAGACTCGGAGGCATTTTTTTCGACTGAATTTATCCGGGGTTTTCGTTTAACGGGCTCCATGAATATGCGTTCGTTCGATCCCTTGTTCCGTTTTCAATACCGATTGCGGCCTGAATTAGGAATGGATTCCCCTGTGCAGGGTCATTATAATGATACATTTTTTACGTTTGAGGCCCGTTTTGCTAAGAATGAAACCTTTATTTTAAATGGGAATGAGAAGGTCACGTTGGCTACACGCCGGATTCCAGTGCTTACATTTCGGTATCAGCAGGGTTTAAAGGGTGTGTTAGGCGGTGATTTCAATTATCAGCGTTTTACGCTCAAGGCTTATCAAACCTTCAGACTTGGGAAATATGGTCGATCAGATTATACGCTGTTGGCCGGATACACCCCGTCCAACCTTCCGGCGCCGCTCTTGTTTCCGCATTTGGGGAATGAGACCTTTATGTTTGTTCGGAGTGCATTTTCCACCATGAATTATTTTGAATTTGTCAGTGATCGATTCGCGTCGCTGCAATTTAATCACAACTTTGAAGGCTTGTTTTTTAATCGCATCCCGCTGATTAAGAAATTGAAATGGCGTTTTATTGTGAGTACGAATGTGCTCTATGGTAGCCAGCGAACGTCAAATCGAGCGCTCATGCAAGAGGTTAATCAGCCGATGGACTCGCGCTACCAAGATCGCTATGATTTTGATTCCTTAGATCCTAAAAAACCATTTGTGGAAGTGGGTTATGGCATCGATAATATTTTCAAACTTTTTCGATTGCAAGCATTTCATCGGTTGAGTTATTTAGACCATGGAAATCCAGATCTTTTTCGGTTGATGGGCTCCATTAATTTCCACTTTTAGTATATTATAAAGACCAAAATTTAAACATTTCAAGAACTTTTTTGAACTTCTTGATTTTAGCCTAATAGCGACCTATATTTGAACACAAGCCATTTGGCGAGATTAGTGCCGCATTATGATTTTAATAATTACCGCTTTTTCAATTTTAAGTTATTTACTTGGATCTATTCCCACCGCCATTTGGTACGGGAATGCGTATCATTCCATAGATATAAGATTGCATGGTAGTGGAAATGCGGGTGCCACAAATACCTTTCGTGTATTAGGTAAAAAAGCAGGAAGTATCGTATTGTTTGTAGATGCTCTCAAGGGCTTTTTGGCCACCAGTTTAGCGTCTGTTTTGTTTTACATGCATCAGGTAGATTGGCAGACTTGTGTGACGCTTAAAATATTTTTCGGGTTTTTAGCGATCATCGGACACCTGCTTCCAGTCTTTTGTAATTTCAAAGGCGGTAAAGGCGTTGCGACTACTTTGGGCATGGTGCTCGCTTTACATCCTCAAGCGGCACTAGCTAGTATTTTGATCTTCTTAGTTGTTTTTGCCATTTCCCATTATGTATCCTTGGGCTCGATGGTAGCTTCCATCTTGTTTCCCGTTTTGCTTAGTTGGGGAGTTTTTGGGCCCGTTGAACCAGCGATCATTTACTTTGGTATTTTCATTGCAGTTTTAGTCGTGTTTACGCACCGTATGAACATCGTTCGCATTTTTAAAGGGACTGAAAATCGCATGTACCTTATCCCCGCGAAAAAGTAAAGCTTGATTTTATTTTTTTATATTTGTTGATGGAATTTACATTCGATTCCGCCGACAACACATGAAAAATACGCAAGCGTTTATAGAGGCCAATCACGATCGTTTTTTGGCCGAATTATTCGAATTATTACGCATCCCTTCTATTTCTGCTGATCCTGCCTACGCAGGTTCTGTGCGTCAAACGGCCGAGTGGGTCGCTGAAAGTTTACGCAAAGCAGGTGCTGATCACGTGCGACTTGAAGAGACAGCAGGATTTCCAATTGTCTATGGTGAGAAAATGGTTGATCCGGCCGCGCCTACTATTTTAGTTTATGGCCATTATGATGTTCAGCCAGCTGATCCGTTGAATTTATGGGACAATCCACCGTTTGATCCGATTGTGAAGGATGGGAAAATTTTTGCTCGCGGTGCTTGCGATGACAAGGGGCAAGTATTTATGCATATTAAAGCGTTTGAAGCCATGCATGCTAGCGGGGAATTAACCTGCAATGTTAAGTTTATGATCGAGGGAGAAGAGGAAGTGGGTTCAGATAATCTGGGTCATTTTGTGGCATCAAACAAAGAGTTACTCGCATCCGATGTTATTTTGATTTCAGATACCGCTATCATTGCTAATGATATCCCGTCGATCGATGTGGGTTTACGTGGGTTGAGTTACATGGAGGTCTCGGTTCAAGGACCTAATCGTGATTTGCATTCTGGCGTATATGGAGGAGCGGTTGCGAATCCCATCAATATTTTATGCCAAATGATTGCCTCATTGCATGATGAATTTAATCATATAACGATTCCAGGATTTTACGACGGCGTATTGGAGGTGAGTGCAGCTGATCGCGCAGCTATGGCACAAACACCATTTGATTTAGATGCTTACCAAAAAGATTTAGGCATTCAAACTGTCTATGGAGAAAAGGGATATTCGACCATTGAGCGAGCTTCGATTCGACCTACGCTGGATGTTAATGGCATTTGGGGTGGGTATACTGGAGAAGGAGCTAAGACGGTTTTACCTTCCATGGCTTATGCCAAAATTTCGATGCGTTTAGTCCCTAATCAACGTTCGGAAGAAATTACACGCCTATTTACGGAACATTTTTTAGCCATCGCCCCGAAGGGTGTGAAGGTAACCGTAAAAGCACATCATGGTGGGGAGGCTTATTTAATGCCCACCGATAGTATTGCGTTTCAAGCGGCTTCAGATGCATTAGCGACTACGTTTGGGAAGGAGCCTGTTCCTACACGTGGCGGTGGAAGTATTCCTATTGTAGCTTTGTTTGAGAAAGAATTAGGCGTGAAGTCGATTTTGATGGGATTTGGCTTAGATACCGATGCGATACATTCTCCCAATGAGCATTATGGCCTATTTAATTTTTATAAAGGGATTGAAACGATACCACATTTCTTTGCCAATTTGGCAAAATTATCAAACTAAGGAATGGCTGAAAATTTAACTTTATTGGCGACAGAATCGGCTTCTCATTATGAGGATCTAGATAAGCAATCGGTGGATACGCTGTTGCGCCAAATGAATGCAGAAGATAAAACGGTACCGCTTGCGGTTGAAAAAGTTATTCCTGCGATTGAGGCTTTGGTGAATCAAATTGTGCCACGCATGGAGCAAGGTGGCCGTTTGTTTTACATCGGTGCGGGTACTTCGGGCAGACTAGGCGTGGTGGATGCTTCGGAATGTCCGCCAACTTACGGAGTGCCATTTGATTTAGTGATTGGTATTATTGCGGGTGGGGACGGAGCGATTCGTAAGGCGGTTGAGAATGCGGAGGATGATCCGAATCAGGCGTGGAAAGATATGGAGGCCTTTGGGATTGGTCCCTTAGATACGGTGATTGGTATTGCGGCTTCGGGTCGGACGCCCTATGTTGTGGGTGGCTTACAAGCGGCCAATTCGCGCGGGATACTTACTGGATGTATCGTTTGCAATGGAGGGAGTGTGATTGCAGCGGAGGCAAATTACCCGGTTGAGGTGTTGGTAGGTCCTGAATATGTTACGGGAAGTACGCGCATGAAGTCGGGTACGGCCCAGAAATTAGTCTTGACTATGATTTCTACCACGGTGATGATTCGGTTGGGCAAGGTGCGTGGAAATAAGATGGTGGATATGCAATTGAGCAATCACAAATTAGTTTTACGGGCGATTCGTATGGTTTGTGAGGCGACGGGTGTGACGGAAGAAGTTGCGGCTAATTTACTTGAAACCCACGGAAGTGTACGAAATGCCGTGGATTCTGTGAAAAAGGGATAGCATTTTAGATTTAATCTATTAATTTGCAGGACTTAACACATCGACTGAATTTAATTTATGGCTTAGGCCAAATCGTTTAACGAATTATACTATATGAAAACTTACTCTAAATTAATTATGTCTGTGGCTTTAGCTGCGGCTGCATTTGGTTTCGAAGCGAAAGCGGAAGATTTTCCGGCTGATATAAAGCCATTAATGCAAAAATATACGTGTTTTGCTTGTCACAAAGTGGATACACGCTTAGTGGGCCCTGCCTATAAGGATGTGGCTAAAAAGAAATACTCGGTGGATAAAATCGTTGCTTTAATTGCAAAACCACAGCCATCTAACTGGCCGGGTTACCCACCGATGGCGCCTATGACCAATGTTCCTAAGGAAGATGCGGTTAAATTAGCGAAGTATATCAATTCATTGAAATAAGCGACTAACGCATATAAATAAAAAGACCTCGAAGCGATTCGAGGTCTTTTTATTATAAGGTTTTGATCATCCAGATGTCACATCCATCGTGGCCGCTATTGCCTAATGGCCCAGGGAGATTCTTAAATCCCAATTTTTCATAGATCGAAACTGCTTTGGAAAGCTCGGGCATAGATTCCAGATAGACCTGGGTATATCCATTGTTTTTTGCCCAATGCATCGATTTTTCTAATAATAATTTTCCTAATCCTTTGCCGCGCGCGGATTGGTTTACATACAATTTAACTAGTTCGCAGGTACCTGCTGGTAGGTTTTCGGTTGGGAAAATTCCACATCCGCCGATAACTTGATTTGCATCTAAGGCAACATAGTAGACAGAGCCAGGGGTGCGAAAAAGTTCATACAACGCATCGGTTGTGGGATCGAAAAATACAGTTCCTGGTTTATTCGCGCCAAATTCTGCCAAAGCCGTTCGTATAACCTGCGCCATTGCCTGATTATCTTCTGGGGCGATGGCTCGTATCTGAATAGCCTCCTGCATGTGTGGGATTACTTAGCTTTTTTGTCGGCCTTTTTTGCGGCTGGTTTTTTCACTTCTATCACTTCTGTTTCTGCTTTTTCAGCTTTAGGTGCTTTGGCAGCTTTGGCAGGGAAAAGTTCTGGAACAAATGTGAATAAAATCAGGTACCAATTAAGGATTTTCTTGATATCAGAGGCGAAAACGCGATCTGCGTCATAATTAGGAACTACATCTGCAATAACTGCGTATAATTCTGCATAGTTTGCTTTTTTGGGTTCCAATGGAAGTGTTCCATTGAATTTAGCATGGATTTGTAAAAATAAATCCGAAAGTGGAAGTGTGCTATCTTGGTGATCTGCCAAATAAAGCGAGATGTCTTTCAAAACGGAGATACGTGTTTGACCGCTAACGACCGATTTTTGTTTTGCGGCGTCCAGGGTTTCAACGATTACGCCAGTTCTTGTAGGCTTAAGCACTTTAAATAATCCCGGTTTACCGGAGATATGGGCAACTTCATTCAATAATTCCATGTATGTTTAGCTAATGATGGGGGCAAAAGTATTAAGATTTCCCTACTTTATAGGGAGATGATTTAATTAATTCATCTATGCTGGCCAAAATTCCTTCACGACCCACGTGTTTTTCAGCCGAGGTGATGAAGATTTCGGGAAGTTCGTCCCAGCTTTCTAGCAAGAAGTTCTTGTAGGCATCAACGCTCTCATTCACTTGTTTTTGAGAAAGCTTGTCGGCCTTCGTAAAAACAATATAAAATGGAATCTCATTTTCGACCATCCGGTTCATGAACTCGATGTCAACGGCCTGAGGTTTCAATCGAATGTCTAATAGGACAAATAGGCAGGTTAAATTCTCCCGATTAATTAAATAATCAAAGATCATTTTTTCGAAGTCGCGGCGTTTTTCTTTGCTGACTTTGGCGAAACCGTAACCGGGCAAATCGACTAGGTACCATTTGTCGTCAATCATGAAGTGATTGATGAGTTGTGTTTTACCTGGGGTTTGCGAAGTTTTGGCTAAACCTTTGTGAAAGGTAAGCGAGTTGATCAACGAAGATTTACCCACATTTGATCGTCCAATGAACGCAAATTCGGGGAATCTTGCCGGCGGGCAAGATTTATATTCAGTATTGCTCGTAATGAAGCGCGCGGATAGTTGGGCCATGGTGGGGGCAAAGGTAAGGAAAATAGTCGCTAGTCGCTAGTAGTCAGTTGACAGTGGTCAGTAATCAGTAACTAGTAGTTAGTGGTTAGTAATCAGTAAACTGGGTTAAACGTAATGAAGTAATTGATTTTCTTAACTAATTATCAGGGAAGACTTTACGAATTAAAGTTATGAGATGTTTATTGGAGTTTAAATTCCTATCCACTTATGAAAATTCTAAAATTTGAAGATCTACTTGTCTGGCAAAAATCCATTGAAATTACGGTTTTGATTTATAAGCATTTTGAAAAACATCCAGATTTTGGTTATTCTAATCAAATTAGACGTGCGTCTATTTCGATCTCAAATAATATTGCTGAAGGTTTTGAAAGATCTACAAATAAAGATTTTAATCGATTTTTATACATCGCCAAAGGTTCATGTAGCGAGGTAAAATCAATGTTATTTCTTGGGTTTAAACTTGGATACTTTTCGGATCTTGATATGAAACAATATTGTAGTCAACTAGATGAAATAGGTAAAATGCTATTCGGTTTATCTAAATCTCTAAAAACTGACTACTGACCACTAGCTACTGACTACTGACCACTAGCGACTAGCCACTTTTTTTCTTAACTTTGCAGGCGATGGAAAAACTTCAAAACGACCTCCTGCTTCGTGCCGCGCAAGGCTTATCTGTAGAACGTGTCCCTGTCTGGGTGATGCGACAAGCAGGACGGATTTTACCTGAATACCGAGAAGTACGTGCGAAAGCCGGGTCATTTATCGGCCTAGCTACGAATCCTGAAATGGCCGCAGAAGTTACGATTCAGCCGGTTGACCGGTTTGGTGTAGATGCTGCGATTATCTTTTCCGATATCCTCGTTGTTCC
>JACCDH011559743.1_pt1 | contig 10043 bp, 7 predicted proteins | sample 7442481 | NCBI WGS metagenome assembly JACCDH01 (sample SAMN15323433, study PRJNA562643) | freshwater metagenome | isolation source: river surface water | place: USA:Blue River Watershed | collected 2017-08-15
ATGGATGATTTCCATATACATAAGGATAAATTAAGCCACGTTTTTTGATCATAATTTTGAAATCACCTTTTTCATCGCGGGTTTCAAAATTGGTTGGCAATTTAAAATCGCGTTCGCAAAATGGTGAATGCTCTAAATATCCTCCAAATTCGTTGCGATAACGCTTTGGTGTTCGAATAGGACTATGACTTTCAATAAATAATATCTTATTGTCGTTGGTATCGAATTCAAGTTGGTAAACCGTTCCGCGGGGTATAATTACGTAATCGCCATACTCAAATTCAACCGTGCCATACATACTTTTACATTTGCCAGAACCCTTGTGAATAAACAGCATTTCGTCTGAATCAGAGTTCTTGAAAAAATACTCCGTCATTGATTTTGAAGGACAAGCGATGCCAATTTGCATATCGTCATTTAAGAAAAAAACCTTTCGACTGTCAATGTAATCGTCGTTGGGTTCAACATCATATCCCAAAAAGCTGAGACATTTCAAGTTATCCTCAATGGCAACCGTTGGTCTGTAATTCAACGGCTCGCCTATGTTTTTCACCATAGTGGGGGGATTCAAATGATATAAAAGAGAGGAAGTACTTGAAAAACCTTCGGTTCCAAAAAGTTCTTCATGATATAATTCTCCGCCCTCTTGACGGAATACAATGTGTCGTTTGTGAGGGATTTTCCCGGCTTTTTGATAAATAGACATAACTTTTAATTTTGAGGGATACTGACCTATTAGGTACAATGCGAGAACAAAATTATCGGTTGGCCGAGCTGCAAAATGTGATGCTCATCACACTAAGAATTTGAATGTGAAAATTGTTCTAACAATTTCAAATTCACGATTTTAATTTGCTTTTTATCTAATTTCAACACTCCATCATTTTGGAATTCGTACAAATAACGAGTCGCAGTTTCACGAGAAGTACCAGCCAAATTCGCTAAATCTTCGCGAGTTACTTTCACATCGATGGTGATACCATCATTCAAGAAACCATAATTTTTTTTGAGTTCAAGAATAGATTCAGCAAGGCGAGATTTTACCGAGTGCTGCACGGAATGGGTCACTTTTTTTTCTAAATCTTTCAACTCATCAGCAAGCAAATGTGCAATTTTCAGAGTAAGTTTAGCGTTTTGCTGAATCATTCGTTCAAAAGAATCCTTTGGAATGAAACAGACTCGAGAATTTTCCATGGCCACTGCAGAGCAAGAATATCGGTCATCTCCAAATATTGCTCGATGTCCCATCACATTCCCCGTATGTATTAAATGTACAATTTGTTCCTTTCCATCTTCGCCCAACTGTACAACTTTCATTTTACCGCCATTCACACAAAATAGGCCTTTAGGATAATGTCCCTCATGAAAAATAAGATCACCTTTTTTGTAGGACTTGCAGTGCTTAATTTCGTCGAGCCACATGATATCATCGAGGTTCATTTCCGAAAAAATACCCATTAAACGCGCTTTACACGAACTACAATTTGGCTGGGAAATTAACATAACAATTCAAAAATAAAATGCCAATACCAATTGAACTATGACAAAAATCAACTTTTCTGAAACATTCACGAATCAAAAATTGGAATAAAAAAAGGGAGGCCAATGGCCTCCCTCTACAAAGTTGGTATGAGAATTACTTCTTTTTAACGTATTTGAGTTTATGGCATTTGATCCATTTCTCGTATTGTTCTGCTGTCAAAATTTCTTTGATTGCTTTCAAATATATTTTTTCGCAGTCAGCAATTTTTCCTTTGTGTGTTGCACGATTCACACTATTTTTTACCTTTTCTTTTACCTTTTCAGACAATGCTTTAAGAGCAGCAGCACGGGCCAATTCAATCTTATTTAACATCTCTTTTTTCTCAGAGGCAGTAATTTTACCAGCGTCAAAAAGTTTGTTGATTGAATCCATTTGTAATTTCGCCTTGGCAATGATTTCTGTTTTTTGATTTTTTGCCCAAGATTCAATTTCACGATCGATTGCTTTCAACAATTTACGATTTGCATCCATGCACTCTTCCTTTGCTTTGTGAGCAGCTGCTAATTTTTCTTTTTGTGCTTTGGTCAATTTGAAACTTCCTGTGCAAATTTTGTTCAATGAATCATCTTTGCCACCTTGTGGACCTTCAACAATGGCCAAAGAAAAATAATCTGTTTCTAAGAAAGAAGGATAAGATTCAATGGTTAAATCAACGGTTGTTGATGCATCTTGAATGGCAGGATTGTCAATTACATCAGCCAATGAATCTCCCAATGCTATTGGCTGTTCGTTGGCAAGAGTGTTGTCTCCTGGAACTGTTGGTGCTTCGTCTTTTTTACAAGACCAAACCGCAACACTGGTGGTCAAAACCAATGCTGCTATGTAAATCATTTTTTTCATGGTATTTTCTGTTTTCTCTTACAAATAGACGGAATTAAATAATAAAAAGTTACAAAAAATAAACACTTTTACAATTTCATGACGAGCATAATGAATCATTTAAAGCTTTAACAAAGCGTTTTTGAGTGTTTTTACATCTGCCATTACATTACTAAAATGGGGTGTAATTCGAATTCCTTTCACCACAGGATGATCAATGGCAACGGTAAAAATGCGAAACTTTTCTTTGAGAATTTTCGCAAATTCCGCAGGTGTTAATCCTTCTTTTTGCAAACAGAATATAGCACCTCCACGTTGTTTCTCTTTCCATGGTGAAATACAATGAATGCCGTTTTTTCCATCAACCTCAGTTAAAATCAAATTTTTCAAATATCGCAAGCGATTGATTTTGGCCTCATATCCCACAATGTCATGAAATTCAATGGCAGGAATGATGCTCTGAATGCTGTGAATTGGCCTTGTGCCTTGATGTTCAAACCTTCTAATATTATTTTTTGCCATACCTACATCTCCAAAAAGTGGCCAAATTTTATCTATAAACTTTGATTTCATTACAAGATATCCCATACCGAGTGGCGTACACAGCCATTTGTGCAAACTTCCACCAACAAAATCCGCTCTTAAGCTGCCAATTTTTTCGATGGTGTGTGCTGTTGAATGAGCCGCATCAACAGCCACTGAAATGCCCTGATTTTTCTCTAAACATCGATCTACAATTGCATTCACTGGTATAATTTGCCCCGTCAAATTAATTGTATGTGTTAGATGCAACATCCTTGTTTTTGATGAAACTAAAGATGCATAAGCTTGTATTATTTCTTCATCTGATTTCGGCAACAATGGAATTTGCGCCACTTTGAGAACAATCCCAAATCGCTTTTCGGCCTGCTGAAAAGCTTCTACCATACTTCCATAATCCTGATTTCCAATAACAACCTCATCGCCAGAATTCCATGGGAAACCCATAATCACAAGATTCAAACTCTCTGTGGTATTTCTAGTTAGCACCAATTCTTCTGCTGAAACATCTAAAAATTGAGCCAACCCTTTGCGCGCAAGTTCAATTTCGTGGTCCTGATGCACCCGCATGAATTCTGAAGTGGTGGTGTTGATGTTTTGCTCAAATTTTTGATGCAATTCAATTGTTCTGAATGGCTGATGAGAAAAATATCCATGTTCAAATTGAGTAAACTCAGATGGCCTTGGAAACATTTTTGCGAAATGGGCCCAATATTTTTCATTTTCCGGCTGCTTGTTGTCTTCAGTTTTCAGAAAATTAAAAAAATCTTGATTTTGAGGGACAATTGAACCCCCTGATTCATTTGTAAAAACTGCAGCCCCCAATCCTAAAATCGATTTAGAGACAAATGATTTACGGTTCATATTTCACAAATATAGCCGAATATTTGATCAATGTGATGGAGTCACTGTCCCTCAAAAAAACACCCTTAATATTGAGGATGCAAAGGTTTATTTTGAAGAATTTGTTCAATTTCACTCATGATTTCGGGCGTTAATTTTTGAACCAATTCAGCACTTTTCAACGTTTCTTGAAGCTGAGACGATTTCGTAGCCCCAAGAATCACTGTACTCACATTCTCATTTTTCAAACACCATGCAATGCCGAGTTGTGGCAGCGAAAATCCATGGTCTGAAGCAAACGACATCAAATTCTTCACTTTTTGTTCATTCTCTGAAGTAAATAATCGATCTGCAAGCCAGCCCAACTCTTCACGTTTCAAACGCACATTCTTTTCAGGTGCATTGATATATTTTCCGGTCAAATAACCACTTGCTAGCGGACTCCAAACAGTGGTTCCTAAACCAACAGTTTTGTAAATTTGGCTGTATTCTACCTCAACTTTTTCACGATGAAGCATGTTATATTGTGGTTGCTCCATCACCGGACCAATGAGGTTGTATTTTTCAGCAAACATATGGGCTTCCATGATCTCCTGAGCACTCCATTCACTCGTACCCCAATATAAAATTTTACCTTGCATAATGAGTTGATGCATGCTCCAAACAGTTTCAGAAATTGGAGAATTTTTGTCAGGTCTATGGCAGAAGTACAAATCCAAATAATCAACCTGCAATCGTTTGAGCGCTTGTTCACATGCTTCAATGATGTGCTTTCTATGCAGTCCTTTTTGAGTAGGGACAGTTGCACCGGCCCCAAAAAATACTTTACTAGAAACGATATAAGAATCGCGAGACCAATTTTTCTTTTTCAAAATTTTACCCATCACGCGCTCGCTTTCGCCGGCAGCATATACCTCGGCATTGTCAAAAAAATTCACACCAGCGTCGTATGCGATATCCATCAGTGTTTCACTCATGTCGTCGCCAATTTGATTTCCAAAGGTAATCCAAGAACCAAAACTTAGTTCGCTAACGGGCAAACCTGACTTGCCTAATCTTCTGTATTCCATTTCACAAATTTATTGATAAATTTGTATTGTGATTTTCAGAAGGATTTTATTTTTATGGGCATTTTTATGGGTAACCCAATTGTTTGGCAATCCATTTTTGCCATTTTTCAACAAACTGTACAAATCACACCAACTTGTTAATAATAAACAATTTAAAGATGCTAAAAATATTATTTTCAGGCAAATACAAAAAAAAGATTCCAATGAATGTATTGCTTGGTATAATTTGTCACGGATTTATGAATCTGAAAATAAGCTAGACTCTGCTTTTATTTTTTCGGAAAAAGCACTCCATAAATATTTTGAACAGCATCAAAACGCGAAAATTGCGAAAAATTTTCAAAAAAGATATGCACTTAATCTGATCGATTTCAACGGATTAATTATACAACAAATCGAAAAATTGTATGTATTGAACCGAAAATCAGAGCCCCCGGTAATTGAGAAGGACAAACAATTAAATCAGTATTATATCGATATATTTTTAGCAGCAAAATACCGAATTAGCCATCACCCACTATATTCAAAATACCAAGATAGCGGCATTCGCAATCAAACTGATATGCAGAGTGTTCAAAAATTAGATTTGATTGTCAAAGAACTTTACAAATGTCAAGATACCATTGAATTTAAAACTGTATTAAACTCAAAGAACCTTCAAAATTTCAAGAAATACATTGAGCTATATTGGAAAAAAATTGAAAAAAATTCTTCTCTTAAAAACAGTTTGCATTTAACTAGCTTTTACAAGTTCATCGAAGACTCTATGTACAAAATGGCATTTGAGATCGTGCTCACTGAAAATAAAGAGGAAAAGTATCTTAAATTCATTGAAGAATATCCCAATGCTCCGCAAAAAGATAGCGCGTTTAACTTGGCTGAAAACATTGCTTATTTGGACGCAAAATCATTGAACAAAAATTCACAGTATGAACTGTATTTAATAAAATACCCGAAAGCCCGACACAGAAAGCAAATAGAATACCTAAAAAGATATTTAAATGTGATTCCTGTGCCTTACCTTACCAAAGATCTAAAGTATGTGTATGTTGATTCAGCGAGCTCTGAAACTTGGACAGATAGTTTGTATGATTTCGCATATCCTTATGCTTCAAACTATCACAAAAAATGGTATGCCAATGGTTCTATGTTAGTGCCTGGTTGTGCTTTAGTCATGAAATTTGACGATTTTGGAGCCTCTGAATTTTTCTATATTGAAAAAGATGGAACGCCAGTAAATAATAAAACTTACGATGAAATTGTACAATTTACCAAAAATCTAGCCTTTGTTCAAAAAGCCGATCGACATGGCATTATTAATTCTTTGGGGCAAGAGATATTGCCATGTAAATTCCAAAGAATTTATTTCGATACAGCCTTAAAGATTGGAATTTTATACAATGGAAAAGCATGGGGTTTGTTTAACATTACTGGAAAACTCATTACTCCGATGCAATTTATAAGCATTTTAGGACCATCGGCATCTATTTCAGTCAATGTAGACATCATTGAGTTACCCAAATCCCTAATACCCGTGATGAATGATAATGCTTGGGGGTATATATCCAAAAATGGCGACAAGGCCATTGATTTTACTTTTAAACAGGCTTTTCCGTTTAAAAATGGAGTTGCACTGGTTGAAACTCAATCTGGGAAATGGATGTATATAGATTTTGAAGGCAAACAGGTATCAAAAGAATATGATAACATACAAGACCTTGAAAATGGCTACGCCAAAGTAACCAGAATTGTTGAAGGAAAGAAGAAATTTGGAATTTTAGCAAAACCATTCAAATCCAAAATCCCTCAATCAAACTTATCACACAATGAACTTCATGACATTGGCAGAAAACTGGGCATTCAATATCTCTCCGACTCACTTCATAAAGAATTTCAAGAGTTATTGCAGCCAAACCTTGAGGAAGTAATTTTTACACAAAATGCCCATTTTAATGCATTCGCTGTTAAAACTTCAAAAGGATATAATATTTTTGATACTGCAGGTGTTATGTTAAATAAAACACCAATTGGAAATTTATCAGTTTACGCCCAGAAACTATTCATTACCAAAGAAAAGAAACTCATAAGATGGTTCAATTATACGAGTAATTTAATGTCGAATATTTCATTTGAAGAAATCAATATTCTTTCAGATCATCTCATTGCTGGTATGTTAAAGGGAGTTTGGAACGTGTACAATATCAATGAAAAAACATTACAAATTGCAAACGATAAAGGACAACAATTTAAAGATTTTGAAGCAGTAGTTCCTGCTGAAAAAGAAGGATATTTCATGATTCAGAAAAAAGGAGTTTGGGGACTATGCACTGAAGACGGCAAAGTAATTTTAGATTGCAAATTCCAGGACATTTATTTCACAGATAACCCCAACCACTTTATCGTTAGAATTCCCGAATCATCGAGCAACGAAGAAAGTGCTTGGGGAGTTATCAATACTAACGGTATTTTCATTGTAGACCCAGTTTTTGAAGGTGTGAGTTTTGAAGACTTTAGCGGATATTGGCTAGTTCCTTACAATGAAAAGAATGCGTGGCTCGACCAAAAAGGCAATTTATTTGCAGAGCCTGTGGAGTAATTACTTATTCCAAAACTTTGCATTCAGTAATCCAATGATTGTATATGGTATGATGGCATCAATGAGATAGGCCACAATATCAAACGCTGGATACCAAACATGATTGGTATAAGGTATAAAAATGAATGCAAATAGCCCTATAGCCAATGAATGCAAAACAGATTTCAGTAAGGTCACAGAACCAATTGCATTGAACAAGAAAATAAGGAAAAATCCAGCAATCACATCGCTTAAAAAACCACGCAACATGGGCATCGCCATGCCAACATTCATTTTGTGGTAATAAGAAACAGACATCCATGGTTTGCCATCAGTACTCATGTGATATTTGTATTTTTCATCTTGAGACAATGCAGGGTTTGGCATTGGCATCATGTATTTACCTTCCTCCAAATTCAAAGAATTCATAAATTTAATAATTGTATCTTGCTTAGAGGTGTACTGCTGAGAACCTTCATGAAGATTGGCTCCAGCAAAGGAGATAAATTGCCAAAAAAACAAAATAAATCCTGTAATAATTGAGGGTAAAATGATTTTTTTCATTTTACGAATGTATGAAATTTTATCTGTTCTTGGTAATGGTAATCACACGATCTCCACGTTTGAAAGTGTACCATTTATCACAAACCGGATTGGTGCCATAGAACACAAAATTTCTTTGCGAATCATCAACATGGGCAATGTCTACGCGACCTTTTACTATGCCATACTCACAGGCATTCACAAAATGCAATGAATCCTTAATAATGGCATTGTAAAACCTTCCTTTTTCATTTTTTGCATACACAGTTCCGGAAATTGTCCAAACATCGTCTACAGACTTCAAAGTGGAATCTCCGGCTATTTTAGTACGTGTGTAAACATTGTTCCAGAGGAATGTCTCTTGGGTTGATGCATTTTTAACAACCAAACCTGTTGTTTCCATCAAATATTCAGGCTGATTAAACTCATTTTTATCTAAGTAAGTGAGTTTAATTGTTCCCCCAAAATACCAGTCGTTACATAGAAATCCAGACCCCAAATCCACCAATATTTCAGTACCAGGTGTGTATGGATTTCCTTGCCATGTCACGATAGCTTTACCTCGTCTTATTACACCATCATAACAAACTTGAGGTTCCACACCAAAATCAACTGACATAATTCTGTTGCTCGAGTTGGTATCCAACACAATTGGCAAACCAATATCAGCACCACCTCTATATTTTGCGTTCAATGCATCTTGAACTACGGTAATAATCCTACTATAATTGTAATCTGCTAAATAGTTATTGCCAACAGACGACTCTAAGGTTTCAACATAATAAGTACAAGATTGAACACCTAACAATCCTATACATAAACCAATAAGCGCAATTAACTTTAATTCAAGTCGTTTCCAAAGTTTCATAAAAGTAAGTGACACAAAGTTAACTAAACTTTGTTTCTATCACAAACAATCTGGTGGTTTGCAAGAATTGAATGTATATTTGCAGTCTATTGGTCCCTTCGTAGAATGGATACTACATGAGTCTCCGGAACTCAAAATACAGGTTCGATTCCTGTAGGGATCACAAGTGATAATATTTCAAATCGTTGTACTCACAACCTTCAATGATATAATGCTATTTTTCGCATAAATGGTTGTCAAAAATTTCAATTTTCTTAATAATTTTTTTGACTAATAGTCATAAATTAACAAAACAAAATTTTAATTAAATCATATTTTCTGAGGGACAATGAGTGCAAACTAAAAAAAGGCCATCTTTTCAGATGGCCAATTTTATTATAAATAAACAATTACTGTATTATTCAACAATTAACTTTTGTGTAAACATGTTAGCACCACTCGATACTGTCAACATGTAAACACCTGGGGTTAAATCAGCAGTATTCAATGATAACAATCCGTTATTTTCAGCTTTGATAGTTCTTACCATTGCTCCAGAAATATTTGAAATATTCACCAATACTTCTTCACCAAAACTCTCTTTCATTGCAATATTTACAACATCAGTTGCTGGGTTTGGATATATCATAACACCCGTAGTTTCAAAACTTTTTACTGAAGCTCTGTTCATTACCACGGTTTTTGTTTTGCTGCATTCACAAGTTGAATTATTAATTAACGCATACATGGTTACATTATAAGTACCATCTTTAATGAAGTTGTGTTGAATGGTGTTGCCATTCTTAGATCCACCATTCTCTATCACCCATGTGTATTTCACTCCGGTTTGAGCACCAACTTTACCTGCGCCATCCATTGGCTCTAATTTCATACCATAGTAACCAAAAGCATAATCAGGGGCAAATGTAAAGTCGCAAGTTTTTGGACCTTCATTTACAGTTACCTCGTCAATGAATGTATCGGTGCAACCTCCTGCAATTTTTGCAATCAAGGTAACCTTGTATGACAAGGTAATGGTATTTCCATACAAATGTACTGGAGCGGTTTCTGTTGATGTGGTGTTGTCTGAGAAATTCCAATCATAACTGATTTCACCCTGTGCCCATGTAGTTTTATTGTTAAATGCAACCGGAGAACCTGCGCATACATCTTGAGCAGTGTAATTAGCTTTAGGTTGAACCAAAACATCCAATTTCTTTGTGAAGCTCGAAGAACAACCATTGTCTAATGAAATCTGCAAGG
>JACCDH011492295.1_pt1 | contig 10038 bp, 10 predicted proteins | sample 7442481 | NCBI WGS metagenome assembly JACCDH01 (sample SAMN15323433, study PRJNA562643) | freshwater metagenome | isolation source: river surface water | place: USA:Blue River Watershed | collected 2017-08-15
AAAAAATGAATGCTAAATATTTTTGAAAAATAAGTATTAAGAGTACTTATTATCATTACGATTGAATGGTCTTTTTTATTTTGTGAGAAATAGTCTATAATTTTATTTGCTTTAAGCACGTCTCTTTTGGCAAGTGCAGTACTTAATTCATAGGTATTATAATCTTTACTTATACCAATATTCTTTTCAATATCGTCAACATTAATTGCTTTAGACTTATCTACATTGATACAAAGCTTGTCTAGTTCATTCGAAATCTTAGATAGGTCATTCCCTAAAAATTCAGACACCAGAAATGCAGCTTTAGAGTCTATCATAAATCCCTTTTGTTTCAAATAAATCACCACCCATTCTGGCACTTTATTTTCATACATTTTTTTGAAATCTACTAAAAGTCCAGATTTCTCTATCGACTTCGATAATTTCAATCTCTTGTCTAATGAACCATATTTATGACAAAAAACTAGAATTGTGCTTTTGAGCGGATTTTCAATGTATGCATTGAATACATCTAGTTCTTTAGCATCACCTTTCGCGAACTTTATGTTTTGTGCTTCTTTTACAATTATCAATTGATATTCAGACATCATCGGAAAACGCTTTGCTGAATTTAATATGGTCATTAAATCAGTGTCTTTCCCGTATAATACTGTTTGATTGAATCCTTTTTCAGCTTCTGATAAAACATGTTTTTCTAATGCATCAGAAATTAGATCTATATAATAACTTTCTTCACCCTGTAAAAAATAAATGGGCTTGAACTTTCTGTTTTGTATATCTTCTATTATTTTCTCAGGCGTCATGTTTACTTGTAATTAAATTAAATGAAGGTATATCATTTAAAAATTTATAGCTTGAACTACTATGTTCTATCTCTGCACAAAAATGCTCTAATCCGTTTGTTATTAAAATATATTTCACCTTATAAACTGAATTATATCGTGCTGCTTGGTCGAATACATCTTGAGATATTTTAACTTCAGGTGCTTTGCACTCAACCAATAATAATGGTTCTGTGTTGCTATCAAAAATTAATACATCCGTGCGCTTTAATAAATCGTTTACTCTTAATCCTTTTTCTAATGATATTAATCCCTTCGGATAATTTTTGAAATTGACTAAATATTGAACGATATGTTGTCGAACCCACTCTTCAGGAGTTAAGACAACATATTTCTTCCGCAATTCATCCATAATCAGATATTTTTCACCATCTGATTTTAACTTAAATGGATAGTATGGAAGATTAAGTTCTTTCAACGATTATAGTTTCTGTTTTATAATTGCAATTTTTTGTTCAGCATCTGCCTTTTTCTTTTTCTCAATATCTACAACTTCTGGCTTAGCATTATTTACAAATCGTTCATTCGATAATTTAGCATCAACTGATTTCAAGAAACCTTCTAAATATTCTAGCTCTTTAATCATTTTCTCTCTTTCAGCCTCTTCGTCGATGTTCTCGCCTAAATCTACAAAACACTCATCTTTACCAACCAAAAACTGACGAGCATTAGATACAGCCTCATCTACTATTGACAGCTCTTGAATAGAGGCTAATCTTCTTAATATTAATTCATAATCAAGATAATCAATACCAGAGTTATTTTTAATTACTAATGGTAATGGTTGCTTCGGAGCAATTTGATTTGAGTTTCTGATATTTCTCATTTCAGAAATTATACTCAAAACATTTTGCATGTTAGTCAATACCTCAACATCAAATTCAGCAGCTTTCGGATAAGGAGCAACTATACAACAATCTAATTCAGATCTTTTTCCAAACACCTCTTCATCATGCCATAATTCTTCTGACAAGAAAGGCATGAAAGGATGAATTAATTTTAAAATATCTTCAAATTTCTTTTTAACAAATACATATGTTTTATGATCAATCGGATCTTGGTAAGATTCACCATTATCAAGTTTATGATAATTAGGTTTTATCATTTCAAGATATGATGAACAGAAATCATCCCAAATTAATTTATAGATATTCATTAAAGCCTCTGATAATCGATAACTATCAAACAGCTGTTCAATCTCTTTTAATGCTTCGTTATATCTATTTTCAAACCACTCATTTGCAATTCCATTTACGTTAGTAGTATTATCATCTACCTTCCATCCTTTTACTAACTTAAATGCATTCCATATTTTATTCGAGAAGTTTCTACCCTGCTCACAATACGATTCATCGAACATCAAGTCATTACCTGCAGGTGAACATAATAACATTCCGACACGAACACCATCAGCTCCATATTTATCAATCAAATCGATTGGATCAGGTGAATTGCCTAATGATTTAGACATCTTTCTACCAATTTTATCTCTTACAATGCCCGTTAAGTAAACATTTTTAAAAGGTACCTGATTTCTGAATTCTTTACCTGCCATTATCATACGTGCCACCCAGAAAAATAAAATCTCTGGTGCAGTAACTAAATCATTCGTCGGGTAGTAATAATTCAATTCAGCGTTACCTTCAATATTTTTACCAGTAAATACTGTTGAATCAAAAACTGATATTGGCCACAACCAAGAGGAGAACCAAGTATCAACAACATCTTCATCTTGTGAAATATCTATCGATTGTATCGATGCATATTGATCACCCAATGATTTAAATTTTGCTAATGCCTCTTCTATTGTTTTCGCCACCACAATGGTACCATCTGTATGATACCAAGCAGGTATTCTTTGTCCCCACCACAACTGTCTAGATATACACCAATCTTTCACATTCTCCATCCAGTGCTTATATGTGTTGATGTACTTATCTGGTATTAGATTAACTTCTTTGTTTACTACTGCATCTAATGCAGGCTTCGCCAACACTTCCATTTTCACAAACCATTGTAATGAAAGCTTCGGCTCGATTACTGCATCTGTTCTTTCAGAAAAACCGACTTGCGATTTATATTCTTCTACCTTCTCTAACTGATTTGCTTCTTCTAATAATGCTGCAATTTTCTTTCTCGCTATGAATCTATCTTCGCCAATTAATATTTCAGCCTTCTCATTTAAAGTACCATCATCATTTAAAATATCAATTACTTTTAATTTATGTTTGATACCTAATTCGTAGTCATTTAAATCGTGAGCAGGTGTTACCTTCAAACATCCTGTACCAAAATCCATCGTCACATATTCATCAGTTATAATTGAAATCTCACGATTGATTAATGGCACTAATACTTTTTTACCGTGTAGATGTTTATATCGTTCATCATTCGGATTTACGCATACTGCTGTATCTGCCATGATGGTTTCTGGTCTGGTAGTAGCAATCATTACATACTCATCACTATCAACCAATTTATACTTGATATAATATAATTTCTGATTTACCTCTTTACGAATTACTTCTTCATCAGATACTGCCGTTAGACCTTTAGGATCCCAATTAACCATTCGCACCCCACGATAAACCAATCCTTCGTTATATAAATGAATAAAGGTGTCTATTACTGCTTCTGACATTGCAGGGTCCATCGTAAAAGCCGTACGATCCCAATCACACGATGCTCCTAAATGACGTAATTGTTGTAAAATGATTCCGCCATATTTGTCTTTCCATTCGTAAGCATATTCTAGAAATTTTTCTCTACCAATTGCTTTTTTATCAATGCCTTTTTCTTTTAGCATTGCAACCACTTTCGCTTCTGTTGCAATAGAGGCATGGTCTGTACCTGGCACCCAAAGAGCATTTTTACCTAACATACGTGCTCTACGTATCAATACATCTTGAATAGTATTGTTCAACATATGTCCCATGTGCAAAACACCCGTCACATTTGGTGGAGGAATTACAATAGTATAGGGCTCACGATCATCGGGTACTGATTTAAAAAATCCTTTTTCGATCCAATAAGGGTACCACTTCGCCTCTGCTTCTGTTGATAAATATGTCTTTGCTGTACTCATGAATAAATTTGCAATAAATAAAAAACCCCTCTAAAAGGGGTTCTCAAAAATACAAATTTTATTGTCCGATAAGTATCGTACTCAACAAATTCAATGAATTATTTGAATAGGTATATTGGTAAAAACCTGAAGATGATGTTAAAAACAATTTCCCATTGTAAGGTATTACATCGTTTGCAAATACGTTAAACTCAGAGATAAGTTGCAGAGAATCAACATTTGAACGATCATAAACCTTGAATTTATTATCGCATACAAACAATAAATTCCCATCAATGCCCAATCCTCGTGGGGAGTTCATGGCATAAACTTTTTGCAGTATAGGCTTTTTCATATCTCTAATATCAATTACCTCCAATTGATTTACTCCTCTATTGCATCTATTATTTGCATTATTATTTAATGTCAAGAATGCATAATTTGAATCGGCCACAACAGGGTCGCAAGATACTATGTGGTTGTAGAAGGACTGTAAATTGGGTAATTTATTAGAGTCGAGGGCAAAAATGTACATGCCGTTGCGTGTTCCTAAAAACAATGCATCGCCCCTACTGAAAATGGTTTCAACCTCTGAAGTCACAATTCTTGCGTCTTTTAAATCAAGGACACCTTCATCATTTAATTTATAAGTCTCTAGATTATTACCATTAAGTATATAGAGAAAATCACCATTCATAGTAAATCTAGCTGTTGAACCTGCTATCGAATTGTCGTTGGGTGAAACTCCTGAATCAAGTCCGCAAGCAGTAAACAAAAATGATAATATGCAAATTATTAGTATGTTCTTTCTCATAACTATTTCTCCCATCCTACTATAATTAAACCTTCAGCTCTATTTTTCTTTGAATATTTATCAGGAATACTTCCGAAATCTGGCGGTGTCATTTCTGGGAAGATGTTTCTCTTTCTTGACATTTCAATAACATCTTGAATGTTTTCAATATTTAATACCACTAAATCTACAGCATTATCAACGATTAATTTATTGGAACGAATCGTCATATCTATACATCCGGGTACACTTATAAAAGTGATTTTTTGTGGAGACAATGGGTCAGAATTATCAATCACATGTATGCCCTCATACATCTCATTTAGGAAAATATAATTTTGATATAAAATCATTTTTCCTGGTTTATTTAGTTGTCGAACACTCTGTGTTTTTATAGATACTTCTAGCTGTTCTCTAGACATGAATAATGGTGTGTATTCAGTTACGGGCTCAGCATCATCGGTGGGTGGAAATGGACATCCACTCATTATGATTGCAAATAAGGGTAATATCAAAACCCATTGTCTTTTGATGAACATAGATAATTTTTTAATATTGTAACAATATAAATATATTACAATTAAATTATTTTCCATACGTTCGAATATTAATAAAATATAAAAATTATGAAAAGAGCCTCACTAGCCATTATCGCTTTATTCTCAGCAAGTTTAGTTTTAACTTCTTGCAAGTCTAGAAAAGTAGAAAGAATCGACCCTAGTCAACAAACTGACTTAAGCGGAAGATGGAATGATACTGATTCTCGTTTAGTTTCAAACGAAATGATTTCTGATTGTATGTCAAGACCTTGGAGAACAGATTTTCAAACTGCCAAAGGTAAAAAGCCCGTTGTAATTGTAGGTACTGTTAGAAACAAAACAACAGAACATATAGAGTCAGAAACTTTCATCAAAGACATGGAGAAAGCTTTTATTAATTCTGGATTAGTTTCAGTGGTTCAAGCTGGAGATGCAAGAAAAGAATTAAGAGAAGAACGTAATGATCAACAAACATTCTCATCAGAAGATACTAAGAAAAAATGGGGATTAGAGAAAGGTGCTGACTTCATGATGAATGGTGTTATCACTTCTTTAGTTGATCAATATGGAAATAACAAAGTAGTTTACTATCAAGTTGATTTAGAACTTACCAATTTAGAGACTAATGAAAAAGTGTGGATTGGTGATAAGAAAATTAAGAAAGCGATAAAGAACTAAAAAAAGTCGTATGTCCTAAGTCGTATGTCCTAAGTCGTATGTCCTGAGTCGTAACGACCTACGACTTAAGACTTAAGACTTAAGACATAAGACATAAGACATAAGACTTAAGACTTAAGACTTAAGACATAAGACATAAGACATAAGACTCAAGACCTACGACATATTCTGCTAACATTGAAAAGACTAAACCTAATTCTATTTCTGTTTACCTTCATTGCTTTGAGTGTCAGCTCATGCGCTACCTATTATCAAAAACTAGCAGAGTTTAATAGCAAGATTGAAACTGGTAATATTACTGAAGCTAAAACTTTACTAGAAAAAGATAAAAAATCAGCTGAAGGGAAAAATCGATTAATTTATTTTATGAATCGAGGAACTGTAGAAATGCTTTCTGGTAATTATGCTGTAAGTAATCAATATTTCAATCAAGCTGATATCACGATTGAAGATTACCAGAAAAAAGCTTCTACTCAAGCCCTAGCTCTTATCTCTAATCCGATGGCAACTGAATACTCAGCTGAAGATTATGAGAAAGTAATGATTCATTATTACAAAGCAATTAACTATGTTCAGTTAGGTGATAAAGAAGCTGCCCTAGTAGAATGTAGAAGATTGAACTTGAAGCTACAACAGTTAAATGATAAATACACTAAGAAGAATAGGTATTCTGAAGATGCCTTCGGACTTAACTTGATGGGTATCATTTACGAATCATCCGGAGAAATAAATAATGCATTTATTGCATATAGAAATGCTGTTGAAGCGTATGATAAAATTTACACCAAACAATTCAATACAGCCATACCTGAGCAGCTAAAAAAAGATGTAATTAGAACAGCTTATGAAATGGGTTTCGATGATGAAGCTCGTCAATTTGAAGAGCGATTTGGAATAAAGAATGTTGCAAAGATCAATAATCAACCAGAACTTATTTTCTTCTGGAACAATGGTCTAGGTCCGGTTAAATCTGAAAGCAGCATTAACTTCAGCATCGTTAAAGGTCAAGGTGGTTATGTGACTTTTGTGAATGAGGAGTTCGGACTTAACATACCATTTCCATTGCCTGCTGGGAATAGTACAAATTCAGCATTGGCTGACTTAGAATTCATTAGAGTCGCTTTCCCTAAATATGTAGAGCGAGAACCATACTATACCAATGCTAGTATTCAAGCTGAGTCAAAATCATATAATTTAGATTTAGCAGAGAACATCAATAATATCGCATTTAAAACATTAGATGATCGCATGCTTAGAGAGTTGAGTAATTCTCTTTTACGTTTAGCTACTAAAAAAGCAGCTGAATATGCAGCTCGTGACCAAAATCAGAACATGGGCTCATTAGTAGGTATAGTTAACGCTATTACCGAAAAGGCAGATACTCGTAATTGGCAAACTCTCCCACATTCAATTCATTACACTAGAGTACCTCTAAAAGTTGGCGATAATGAAATAAAACTAAAGCTTGTATCGTTTGATAAGAAGAGCGTAAGGGAGCAAAGTTTTAAATTCAACGCTGAAAAAGGAAAAACACTTTTTCAGGTCTATCAAAATTTTGAATCTCGCGCATATTCATTAGCTTCGTACTAAATTCGATGCTATTTATAGGCTTTAAATGAAAAAATTATTCATCATATTTTTTATTGTTTTTTCTTGTTTCAACAGCTATGCTCAATCAGCTTTGAAAGTTAATTCAATTGAATTCAAAGCTTCGTATTACAAACATAAAGGTGTGTTGCTAGACGTTCGTACTTCTTATGAATATGGCGACGGACATATAGAAAATGCAAGAAACATTGATGTTAGCTTAGCGAATTTTGAATCTGAAATTGAAAAACTAGATAAAGACCAAGCTGTCTTTTTATATTGTGGAGTAGGCATTCGTAGTGCCAAAGCCGCAACTATTCTCCGTAAAAAAGGATTCAAATATGTGTACGATCTCGATGGAGGCTACAAAGATTTAATCAAAGTGGGCATGCGTTCAGTAAAATAACATGTCAAATAATTTAGAAATAGTTATTACTTCGGATGGTTCCGCTACCCTATTCAATGCTGCTGTTGGCGAGAACTATCATTCAAAACATGGTGCATTACAAGAGTCGCAACATGTCTTTGTAAACAGCGGACTTCAATTTTTCATCGATACCTTTCAGAAAACAGATGTAGATATTTTGGAGGTGGGTTTCGGCACCGGACTTAATTTCTTATTAAGTGCAGAAAAAGCGAAAGCTGCTAACATCCGAATAAATTATACAGGCATTGAAAAGTACCCTGTACCCCTGCATTTACTTGATAAAACAGCATACGGACAATACATAGATTCAGCAGAAAATTGGCAAAAATTTTTAGAGATTTACGATAAAAGTTTTACTGAAAATATTGAATACATTGATGGTGTAAATCTACGCAACCATCAAGTAGATCTACTAGATTTTAATGTTGAAAAGAAATTTGATCTAATTTATTTCGATGCTTTTGCCGCCGTACATCAGCCAGAGATGTGGAGCAAAGAATCTATTGAACATACTTGTAGCTTTTTAAAAGATAAAGGTATATTTGTGACTTATAGCGTAACTGGCGAACTCAAAAGAAATTTAAAGTCTTTAGGCTTCAATATTCAAAGGCCTGCAGGTGCAGCCGGTAAACGCGAAATGATGCGTGCCATTAAGTCTTAACATGATATACAAATACATACTTCGTCCGATTTTCTTTTCAATAGACCCTGAAAAAATACATCATCTAGTTTTTAAGCTTATCAAATTTTCTCAATCTATACCTGGTGTTCCTTTCATCACCCGATTGATATATGTTACGAAAAGTCAAAAATTAGAGCGCGAAGTTTTCGGAATTAAATTTCCAAATCCGGTCGGACTCGCCGCTGGTTTCGACAAAGATGCAAAGTTATACAAGGAGTTATCGAACTTCGGATTCGGCTTTATAGAAATTGGTACCATCACCCCTCTTGCACAACCGGGTAATGATAAACCACGTATGTTCAGACTACCTGCTGATCAAGCATTGATCAATCGCATGGGTTTTAACAATGAAGGTATTGAAGGTGCAATTGAACGCTTAAAAAATAGGCCTAAAGATTTAATCATCGGTGGTAACATAGGTAAGAACAAAAATACACCGAACGAAGAAGCTATAAATGACTATGAAAAATGTTTCGAAGCACTATACCCTTATGTTGATTATTTTGTGGTAAATGTAAGTTCTCCAAACACCCCCAATTTAAGAGCCCTACAAGAGAAAGAACCATTGAAACAACTATTATCTCAACTACAGCATTTAAATACCAAGAAGGCCAAGCTAAAGCCTATCTTATTGAAAATTGCCCCCGACTTAACGAATGAACAATTAGATGATATTGTTGAGATCGTACAAGACAGTAATATTGCGGGAGTCATCGCTAGCAATACAACAATTTCTAGAGAGGGATTAGCGACTAGTAAAGAGCGTATAGCAGAAATTGGTATGGGCGGACTAAGTGGTAAGCCACTAACAGAGCGATCAACAGAAGTCATCGCCTATTTATCGAAAAAATCTAATAAATCATTCCCTATCATAGGTGTTGGTGGTATACATACTGCGGATGATGCTATTCAAAAGCTAAATGCTGGAGCTACATTGGTGCAATTATACACCGGATTCATTTATGAAGGTCCCGCTCTCATAAAAGCTATTAACAACAGAATTTTAAATTAAAAAAACCTTGCGCTGTTTATAATGTTTATGCATTATGAACGCGGTAGATTTAGACAGAATTATAGAAATGGCATGGGAAGATCGTACCCCATTTGACGCCATTAAATCACAATTTGGAGTAGATGAAGCATCGGTAATTGCTCTAATGCGTAAGAATCTAAAACGTAGTAGTTTTGAGCGTTGGCGTAAGAGAGTTACAGGTAGAAAGACCAAACATTTGCAGAAACGAGTTGACGATATCACTAGATTTAAGTGCAGTTTACAACGCCAAATAACTGGCAATAAAATCAGTAAACGTTAAGCATTAAAAGCAAAAATCCCGTATTGCTGAAAGCAATCGGGATTCAATATCTTAATAATTATAAAGAATTATTCAGCTGAACTTTCTTCATTCGACTTTGCTACTGGCTTCTT
>JACCDH010736631.1_pt1 | contig 10037 bp, 6 predicted proteins | sample 7442481 | NCBI WGS metagenome assembly JACCDH01 (sample SAMN15323433, study PRJNA562643) | freshwater metagenome | isolation source: river surface water | place: USA:Blue River Watershed | collected 2017-08-15
AAGAAACGTAGTTCTCCGCAACACCGGTTGCAATGTTTTGAATTTGCAAGTTCAACGCGAAACTAAATTCTCCGTTTGTTGTGAACTGTCCAATCAATACCATATTTGAAGACGTTGGACCTTGAACACCACCCAACGCCGCAATAGATCCGTTGGTCAAAACAATTGATCCACCATTCGTCTGATCTAAAACGTTTAACGCAGTTCCCAATCCTAATCCGTTTGGAACAACATAAGTATTTACAGAACTTGGCAAGAAACCATCTTGTCCTGTAGCACCATTAATAGGCAACCCGAAACAACCACCAGGATTGTTCGCTAAGATAGACTGAGCGTTTCCAATGGTTCCATCAGAATCCTCAGATTTCAAAACCCCAGCTTTACCGGCAGCAACACCGCCTGTGGTAAACCAAGAGTCAATCATACCCGTATTCTTTCTGATGTTTGTTGTACTTACGGTTCCTGGGTTAATTGAAACACCCCAAGATGGATCGTTGTAGAAACCTGTAGTTGTGTTAACAGTTAAGTTGTGTGCAGCATTACCGAACAAGCTGTTAAACTTATAGCCAGCAGCCATATCAACATACACGCGGTAGGTTACAGAACTTGTTGTTAAAGGAGTAACTGCTCCACTTGCTGTTGCATCTGCAACATCAGCAGCATTAGCTTGATAATATTTCTCAACGACTATGCCTTGCAAGCCCTGTGAGAAAGCGGACGATGCAGCCAACATCAATCCCATTCCAAGTAAAAACTTTATTGCTTTCATAATTTTTTGGTTAAGGCTTCCGCAAGGCCCACCAAATTGTGGGCTTGCAGAAACCAATTTTTCTATTTTTTAGTTACAAGAAGTTCCGAATGCTGGAGCGAAAATTAAGAAGTCGTTTACATCCGTAACACCATCTGAATTCAAGTCCGTAGCACAAGCATTAATTCCTGAAGTAGCATCCAACACTTGAGAATAAGTCCAGTTAGATAACCAGTTGTCACCAGGTGTAGAAGAGAACGCACCACGGTAGGCAGCTGGTTCAAAGAAACCGTCTACCGGAGCCGTCGGGCAACCCGAAACAGACAATACTGGGTTTGGAGTAACATCATTCTTAACGGTTACTGCGTTTGTAGTTGCATCAACAGTGAATGCATAGCTGAAACCTGGAATTGAAGTTGCTACAACGTTGTTGTCAGTTGTAGTAAACTGCGTTGTATTGTTTGATGTAGTTGCAGTTGAAGTAGTTCCGTTAATAGAACTTGCGTTTACTACTAAAGAGTTAGTGTTTCCAACTAAGGTATTACACTTGATTAATAAACTGTTTGCAACAGCGTTAGCGTTAACATCAACAGGATCGGTAGACCAGTTTGCATAAGCATCGAATGTTCTATTCGTTGCAGTCTTTTGAAGATTGATACCGTTTTTAAAGTTGGCTAAAATTGAATTGTATAATTCTCCTTCAGAACCTTCTTTAAAGTTAGCTCCAGCCAATCCACGGTTATCAGAAGTACCGGTAGACTTACCGTTACCAAGAATAGTAAAATTATACATAATTGGATGCGATCTAAAAGTTGCAGTGTTAGATTGATTATCGTCAGAGTCACCTTCAATACCGTTATCGTTATCAGGACTAGCACCAGCAGCGGTATTCTTCATTCCAAAAAAGAATTGAGCCTTTCCTGTCCAACCCAAATCATAATCGAACATGTCGTCGTTACCAAACAAAGTGGTGATGTATTTCAAATTAACTGTTCCACCGAAAATCTCAATGTTGTCATCTGCGCAAGAAACAATCTCAATGTGATCAATGGTTGTTCCACGTCCAACTGAAGCCAAGGTTAAACCGTTGATCTCAGCACCTACCGCTAAAATTGCTCCTGAGTGACGGATAGAAACATATTTCATAATACCTGAGTTGTCATTGTCGTCGAATGAACCCTGTCCAGCAAAAGGTGCAGAGTAATTCACGTTTCCAACCCATGGTCCTGTTCCTGATGTGAACGTCGGTGCAGTTCCAGTAAAGAATTGCCCTGCAGTTCCAGCTGAAAACGAGAACGTTCCAATGAAGTCAGCGCTTGTTACCGCACCAGTAGTCGCTAAATTTAAAGTAACTACGTTACCTTGAACCGAGGAAACCAAGGTACCTGGAGCTATTCCAGTTCCAGAAACACTCATGCCAGGAAGAGCATAGGCTCCATTAGCCGTTAGAGTAATTGTAGTTGCAGTAGATGCTGAAACAGCCTGAGTGAAAGTATAAGTATTAGGTGTTGGTATTGTTCCAGATGCAACGTTTGAAGGTGTAGAAGTTGCAACACCATATTGGTCTTGTGGATTCGTAGATGCAAATCCTTCAACAGTACCTAATCCATCGGCAACAGCTAATTTACCCGCTCCACCTGGAACGAATGGACCGTTAGCTGCCAAGGTTAAGTTGTTGTGTGCTTTCCCTAATATAACAACTCCACCCCACTTTCCAACGTTAGAAATGGCATAAGAACCATCCATTGGATCAGCTTGTGCTGTGAAAACGATTGGGCAAGACTCTGTGCCTAAAGCCAAGATTTTTCCACCACGCTCAATAATCAATGCCGTTGCCTCAGCTGGAACTAGATTTGCAGCTCCTTTAATTACAGTACCTGGAGCAATGGTTAATGTTTGACCTGCTGGGATATAAATTTTCTTATCTAGAATATAGGTCTTATCACAAGTGAAATTCGCTCCTTGTGTTAACTCACCACCATACGTTCCGTTAATTCCAACATAGCCCGGAAGGCTACTCACGTTTACAGTAGTTCTGCTTGCTACAGCAGGACACCCGCAATCGGCCCCTAAGTTAGATTGTGCTTGTGCACTCGCAAAAGCACCAAAAGCCAATGCGAGAGAAGCAATGGCTTTGAAAATGTTTTGATTAGTTTTCATTTGTTTATTTTATTTTGGGGCAAAGATGCCCTTTCAATAAACCTTTAAAATGAAGATGACTTTGTGGTTTTGTTAAAGAAATCAATCGATACGTTTCACATATATTAACCCTTCTTCACATTGGATTAACGAAACATTTCAGAGAAAAAAAGAGTTAAAAATTACTTGCTCTTTCGTAAATTAAGAGATAATCCAAATGCGATTGGACGTCTAGTAATACCTTGATTCGTTAGAGATGAAACGAACGAAGTAGCGTAACATTCAGTTCTTACATTCCATTTCTTGTCTAAGACGAAATCGTAACCAAAGGAAACTCTTAATGCATGATTGATTGAATTGAAATCATTCTTGACTAATAAATTCTCTTCATTATTTGAACCCGCGTATGAATATGCAATTCGATTGTTGATGTAGTAATTCAAAACATAGCCGAATGAAACATAGGGACGAACATATTTATTCGAACCGAAAGAATATGAAGCTACCAAAGGAAGTTCAATAAATCTGTAATTCGATTTATACAAATCAATACCCAAATCGGTCAAGGAATCTATATTTTCAACTATACTTAAATATCCTAACCCCGCGCGCAGAGATAACTTTTCAGAAAACTTCTTCTCACCAAACACACAAACCGAATATCCAAAACCACCGCGTGAAATGTTATTCATATCAGTATTCAACCAACTCAATTCTTCTGAAGAGGAAGTAAACTGAGACGTGAAACTTGGAGAAAAATTACCGCCAACAGCCATTGATTTTTGTGCACTGATTTGAACAGACAATACAACCGCAAACAATATGAGTGAACCGAACTTTTTCATAATTAATTATTCTTTACACAACGAATACTCATGCCGTATTCTTTGTAGGTGTGTTGTCTAAAAATTCGAGTTTGACTTGCGTCGAAGTATCGGTACCAAGCTTCATTTCCATCAGTACTTGCAGTCCACCAAAATGCGGTGTTCCCTTGCAGATTCAACTCGCCATTGAATACGCGGCAACCGCCCGGCTTTGCATTAAACTGATAAGTGTCTTTTCCAAATAAAGTAGCACCTTCAGGCCAACCTGCAGAATTTTTAGCAGTTAGTAATTCTGCTTCTGTTGTGCCTCTCCATCCTAAGGAACCCGATTCATTTTGAGACATTCCTATTTCTTTCTCTAAGGCTTTCCAATCCTCATCTGTGGCTACATGCCACCCTTCCGGCGCAATATTTAATGAAGATTCTACAACCGCATAATTGTAGAGCAATCCGAATTGACCATTGTTAATTGTTGTATATGCTGGTTCATTTGCTTGGGACCAAAGGGTATCATTGGCGTTCTCGTCAATGAATGTTATAGCTGAACCGTCATTGAATTTTGTCACACGCAAGTTCTCTGCTGTCCACCACTGATTGCCAATTTTAACAGTCTTGTATGTATTTCCTTCGATATCACTAACGCTGCCTGTTTCCACAACTGGTTGCTCAGGACTATCTGTATTACACGATTGAAGAACAGCCATGCAAACCAAAGAAAAAACGGCTACGGTATTTAAAAGTAACGGTCTCATAACTTAATAAATAATTTATGTTTGCTCATTCCTCCATTTGAAACTTTCATTTGATATATACCAGGAACTAAATCCGAAATTTCAAGTGGTACTATCACATTCAAGTCAGAAGAGGTAATAGTTCCCGATCTCATATTCGAACCATACGAATTGTAGATTTCGTAATTCCATGTTCCATCAATACCAGAAATGATATTCAAAGAGATATTCGATTCTGTTGGATTCGGATATACCATTATATCGAAATCATTCCCCATAAGAGACGGACAAACTTCTTCAATGTTTCTACCTGCGCAAGATCCAGGATAACAGCATAATGCTTGAACATTCACATTCACAGCAGGATCGTAGTTACATGCTAATGAATCTGAACAACCAAAGACTATAGGCGTAATACAACTTCCTTCTTCCAAGCATACGAACGAAGAGTTGTATTCCATGTAATTCGGATCGTTACATCCGCATACATATGGGTAACTTAAAAGCGGATTGTATTTTTCATTGTCAGCCAATAACGTGTCCTTAGAAACATAATTCACAAGAGTCGGAATGCCGTTAACCAATTCTTCCACTGTAATATTTATATCGAAGGCCAACTCTCCCAATGTCGTTAACTGGGCTATAATTACCTGATTGCTGTCTGCTACAGTTCCTTGAACACCTGAGCAACTCAATAGAAAATTATCACTCCAGAAACTACTTTGAGGAACTAAAGAACCAAACATGGTCGAATCATTTCCTGAAAGAAAATCTAAAACCCCGCCACTTAACCAATTGGATGGTACTGAATTCAAGGTATCCATACCATCTGCAACGGTCAAAGGAATTCCACAAGTCGGGTCTTCGTTAATCATTAATCCGGTTGCTACTAGAGCGCTTCCGCCATCGTTATTTACACCTCCAATAAATGAACCGTCAGTGTCTTGGTCTTTCAGAATTCCGTAGTAATACTTCGTTCCTTGTCTAGCTGTTTGACCCAACGTTAACCATGTGTCCAACGCAACAGTATTTTCTAGATATCTTCCTTTAATAAAGTCTTTTCCGAACGATTGTCCATCGAGAATATTATTGAAAAACACTTCTGAACTTGAAATCGAAAACGGATGATTTGCGTCACCATAAATACGCTTGAGAATTGTTCCCGGTTTTAAATCAACATAGATGCGATAAGTTGTCGAACCAATTGGAACTCCACCGCCGGAAGTGTCTGTAGCATCATTCGCATCGCTCACATAGTATTTTTCTACTATTACTTTTTCCAATTGTGCGGAAGCAAAATGAGTAAGAAATACTGATAATAATATGGTTGTAATTAGATTCTTCATCTCTATGAGAAATTAGAGTTTGTAAGCAAAGCTGACTAAGAAATTCGTGCCGTATCGGAAACGATCGAAATCGACGTAGCCGCTTGGTAAGTCATAGGCTCTGCGAACCGGAGAGTTTAATATATCGCGAACAGTGATACTAGCGCTATAGTGTTCACCCAGTGTTTTACTGATTTTGAAATCTAATAAATGGCGTGGTATTTCATACACGTCTGGTCTTCCTTTCACCGCACCTGCAATTACCAAGCGAGGGCCTTGTACATTGTAACTAATGGTAGCTGTTAAACCCAAAGAATCGGCAGTATACGATAGGATCGAATTGAATAAATAAGGTGCTTGCCCAAACATGGGACGATAAAGGGTATCAATAATTGTGTACACCTTTATTCCCTCAATAATTTGCAAATCTTTTCTCACGAATTCGGCCTCTGATTTCACCAGAGTCAAATTCGCACGAAACTCGAAACTCTTTCCAATCTGTTTCTTTCCTTCAATCTCAATTCCTCGCACTGTCGATTGTTCAATATTATCCCAGGTAATACCCGCTCCTCCAAATCCCATTTCTATGTGATTGCGGAAATCTTTGTAGAATACACTTGCAGATATGTTATCGCCATTCTGAAAATAAACTTCTCCACGAAAATCGTAATTCGCAATTCTCGCCATTTTCAAATCTGAGTTTCCATAAATTACAGTTCGAAACTCGTTATCGAAAATCGCAGCGTCGCTCAATTCGCGTATGCTCGGACGAGCAACTGATTGACTGTAATTGAAACGTAAATTACTTTGGGTTTCTTTCTTTGTCTTCAGTTTGTATATCAAACTCCCACTGGGTAAGACATCCCATTGATTAATTGAAGCCGCATTCACTAATGCAAATCCGCCAACATTCTCTCTTCGAATGTCATTCAATCCGTAACCCTCCTCGTAGAACTTATCCGCATCTGTAAAAATATCAGTGTGTTCAACACGCGCTCCGCCCGAAAAACGAAGCGACTCATTAATCTCAAAATCCATTAATGCATAGACCGCTTCGACATTGCTATTTCCAAAACTGTGATTTCGCTCAAAGTCGAAATCGGCGTAATAATAATCAAGAATACCATCCTGAATAACAAACTTATCCAAACTTAAATAGCTGTCTAAATCACCATCTAATAGCGGAGAAACAACACCTTGATTTCCTGCAAATAATCTGTATTCGTTGTTATCAATTTTGCGATAATTGCGTTGTGTCGCCGTACCGAATTTCAACTTACGAACGACACCTTCAACTTTAGATTTGATTGGCATTTCAAAACCTATTCTTCCATCGAAAATATTTTCATCCAAGTAGCGATCGAATCTGCGTATTCCATCGCCAGCAGTCGGTGCAAACTGATATCCAGTTACAGAATAATATTCAAGGAATTGAACATATTGCGTAGCCTTAAAATCAGGTGCGATACTGCTTCCGTCTGTATATGATGCATTCAAATCTACTTTCAACTTCAATGTTGGTATATAGTGTTGTGAAGAATACTGATAAACCAATTGTTTTCGTTGCTCATAAAAAATATTCTTAGAAATAGCAGCCTCTTGAACAGGCAAACCCAATGGCATTTCTTCAAAACTCGCCACATCATTGTTACCAATGATGTTGGGCATGAAGAGCAACGATAATTTATTGTTCTTATTCAACTTATACGCCACATTGATAAGCGCACTGATTGAGTTTGTTTCTCTGCTAATTTTCGCACTGTCTTGTCTGTCGAAAAGATATCCCAAAGACTCATCACCCACACGTTGAGATATTCCATTCGGATCGAAACGAATAGCAGATCCGTACTTAAATCCGAAAATGAAACCCAACTCTTTTCCGAAAAGTGTTTTCTGATCTCCAATACTGAAACTTTGTGAAAAATTAATTGGTGCGCGTCTGTATTTCGTATTCCAATTGTTGCTGAAACCATTGGCATAATTCGTTCCGTTCGGATTGATTGCATTGAACGCCTGCGGCTTGTAAGTTGAATTGTATTGATCTCGTGCGTTTGCAAATGCAGTAGGGTCATTGAATTGAGCTGCTGGTAAAAGACCCAATTGAACCAATCCTAATCGGAAATATGCATCGCCTTGGGCGTCTCCATCATTCCAACCGTGAATACCTTGTTGGGCAAAATAATCTCCCAAACCCAAAGCAACCATTTGCTGATAAGTTGATGGGTCGAGATTCGGAACTGTCAAGTTATCATTATCTCTAATTCGAAGCCCGTTGTCGAAGCCCAACCAATCGGTACTGCTACGGTCTGAAGTAATGAAATCCTTGAATGTCGTTTGCGCATTGTATCCGAATTGAGACTCTATGTTTACTGCTAATTTATCTGGGTAATCCTTCGTCTCGACAGAGATGTATGCACCCGCCCAATCGCCCGGTAAATCGGCACTTTGAGTTTTTGAAATAACAATATTATCTACGAGACTCGATGGGAATATGTCGAGCTTAATGTTGTTGGTCAATGGATCCAGTGTAGGAATACGAGAGCCGTTTAGAGTAGTACGCACATAACGGTCACCAATACCACGAACTGTAATCAATCCTCCATTCGTAGACACTCCAGAAACACGCGCAATAGCATTCACCACACTCGCATCGCCCGTCTTCTTCATGACTTCAGCAGAAATGAAATCCAACGTTACAGCAGAATTCATTTTCATTTTTTCCATGTAACCGTCGTTCGCTTTTACACGCTTGGCAACGACATCCATGCCCTTCATAATACTTGCAGAACTGATAAGCGTGTATTCCTTATTTATTGTATTTCCCCCGTTCAACTGAATTTTTTCTTCTAAGGTTTGATAACCCATGATGATAAAATTCAATGTGTATACTTTGGAATCTGGTAGCTTCAAAGAAAATGCACCGTCGAAATCTGATTGTGTAATGACAGATTCATTCTCAACAGCACGAACGATCACGCCGTACATGTTTTCACCTTTTTCATCTGTAATTTTTCCTCTTAATGTTCCTTGCGCATTTGAAGCAAGGGCAGCAAGGAAAAGAAAAAGAACCGCAAAAAAGTTTTTCATGCCCACTCGTTTGTAGATTCTTATTTCTTAACAAATTTCAAGCTGTGAACTTGTCCTTTTCTCTCCAATTGAATGGTGTAGAAACCATTTGGTAAATTCGAAGTTTCAATGGTCTTCTTGGTGCTCCAATAAACATCATTCAAAACCACGCGACCTGTAACATCGAAAATATTCATAGTGACTTTGTCTACCTGATTGTTCGACTGAATCAATGTCAATTCATTTTCGCAAGGATTTGGGTATGCTGAAAACTCCACGTTAGAAACAACTCCCGTTGATTCCACTAAATCAATTACTGGTGGCAATGAAGTATAAATTAATGTTGTATCTACCAATTCTCCTGCTTGTGCAGAGTCCGGAACAAATATTTGGCTTTCACCAGCCACTGGAGTAGAAAGTTGCAAATTCAATCGGAAACTGAAAACACCATCTGTTGTAAACTGTCCCAACAATACGTGATTGCTTGGCGTTACTCCTTCCATTCCGCCTAAGGCTGCAATAGCAGCACCATTCGTGGTGAAGTCGTTTCCAACGGATTGATCGAAAATATCTAGCTCTGTAGTAATTCCTAATACGTTTGGAAGAATTGGAGCACCAGGCATTAATCCGTCTACCCCATCAATACCTGTAATTGGCAATCCTGCCAATGCATCGTTGTTTGCCAAAACCCCTTGATTGTTTCCAATAGTACCGTCCGTATCTTCTGTTTTCAAAACACCACACAAACCGTTTGCAACACCACCAATGGTGAAATAAGAATCAATCAAAGTTGTGTTCTTCTTTGTGTTGTTTACGCTAGTACCTTGGTATACTTTGAATCCATAATTCGGATCATTATAGAATGCCGTAGTTGTATTGACATTCATCGTGTGCTGTGGAGATCCAAACAACTGAATAACTTTATAGCCAGGCAACAAATTCGCATAGACTCTGTAGGTAACTGAACCAACATGCAATGGGTACATTGCTCCGTTATCACCAGCATCTGTGCTATCAGCAGCATCTGAAACGTAGTATTTCTCAACCACAATTCCTTCTAAACCTATTTGTGAAAACGCCAATGTTGAGGTAAGAAGCGCCGAAATAAAGAGTAAGCCTTTTTTCATTTGATTTATTTTTTCTTTGATTTATTTTTTTTACTGTTTGAATTGAAGATCAATTCGGGATGCGTCCATTCACTTTC
>JACCDH011397275.1_pt1 | contig 10036 bp, 8 predicted proteins | sample 7442481 | NCBI WGS metagenome assembly JACCDH01 (sample SAMN15323433, study PRJNA562643) | freshwater metagenome | isolation source: river surface water | place: USA:Blue River Watershed | collected 2017-08-15
ACTTTGATTCAACAATGCTTTTGTCCGGCGCATAATCGATGACCAGATGCGCAAAATCGGGTTGCGCCGTGACCGGACATAAAGACGTAAACTCAGGCACGGCAAAGCGGGCGAGATACAGCGTATCGGGGCGCGGATTGGGGACATAATCCAGCTCGGCCTCTTCAGGCGTTTGGGGAAGTGCGCTTTGCGCACCCAGATACATTGGCTTTAGTTCGTCAGTCATAGCTGCGCATTTAGCCGTTTCACCACGGGAAGCAAACGGGTCATGTTTGTTCGCGCAGATATCCACTTCCAGTGCATGCAAAAGCGCATTGGGCTGGGACAACGCGCACTGGTTTCCTGAAAACCTGTATCGTGCCCCGGACATGGCCTCGCTAACGCTCCGATCATGACGACATTGATTCCCGTGCTCGGCGACCAATTGAGCCATGCGCTCTCATCATTGGCGGGCCAAGACAAAGACGCCTGCGTCATTTTGATGGCGGAACTCGATGAGGAAACGTCCTATGTGCCGCACCACAAATCCAAAATGGCGTTCATATTATCGGCGATGCGGCACCATGCCGAAGACCTGCGCTCAGCCGGATGGACTGTGGACTATGTGAAGCTGACCGACCGTGAAAACAGCGGCAGTTTCACCGGCGAACTGGCCCGCGCGATGGAACGGCATAGCGCATCCGCCATCTGCGTCACCGAAGCTGGCGAATGGCGGGTGAAGGCCATGCTCGATAGCTGGGCTGACCGCTTCGATGTTCCGGTGGAGATACGCAGCGACGACCGTTTCTTGTGTGACCATGCCGAATTCGAAAGCTGGGCCAAGGACCGCAAGCAGCTGCGCATGGAATATTTCTATCGCGACATGCGGCGTAAATCAGGGCTGCTTATGGATGGCGATGCGCCCGTCGGCGGGCAGTGGAATTTTGACGCAGAAAACCGCAAGCCGGCCAAGCGCGATCTGGCGATGCCACAACCGCTGCATTTCGCGCCGGATGATATCACGCAGGATGTCATTCACATGGTCGAAGAAAAATTCGCCACCAATATGGGCCAGACCGCGAAGTTCGGTTTTGCGGTCACGCGCGCAGACGCGCTGAAACAGCAAGCGCATTTCCTGAAACATGCTCTGCCGTCCTTTGGGGATTATCAGGACGCAATGCTGACCGGCGAGCCATTTTTATGGCATTCGATTTTGTCGCCCTACATCAATACTGGGTTGCTTGATCCGCTGGAATTATGCCGTGCGGTCGAAGAGCAATATCAGGCGGGCAAAGTACCCATCAACGCTGCCGAAGGCTTCATTCGTCAGGTCATTGGTTGGCGCGAATATGTACGTGGCATTTATTGGCATGCTGGACCTGAATATGTGGAGAGCAATGCCCTTGGCGCTGAACGGCCGCTGCCGGAATTTTATTGGACCGGCAAAACTGACATGCATTGCCTGTCGCAAACAGTCGATCAGACAATCGCATATTCCTACGCCCATCATATCCAGCGGCTGATAATTACCGGCAATTTCGCCCTGCTGGCGGGTATCAACCCGGTCGACGTGCATATATGGTATCTCTCCGTTTATGCCGACGCGTATGAATGGGTCGAATTGCCAAACAGCCTTGGCATGAGCCAGTTTGCAGACGGCGGCATGCTCGCGTCAAAACCTTATGCGGCCAGTGGCGCCTACATCAACCGCATGTCGGATTATTGCTCCGGCTGCCATTATGATGTGAAACAAAAAACCGGGCCCAAGGCATGTCCGTTCAATGCGCTTTATTGGGAATTTATAGCGCGCAACGAAGATAGATTGCGAAAGAACCCGCGCATGGCGATGCCGTATAAAAACTGGGACCGGATGATGGAAACCGATAAAGTTGCGCTTCGTCGTCAGGCACAGCAATTTCTCGAAACGCTTGGCTAGTTTGGAAAAGCGGCTTATCTTGCACCGCACAAGAATCAAAAATGGCGGTCAGGGACAAAATATGGAATTGTTAGTAAGCACCGAATGGTTGGCGAACGAAATCGGCGCGTCTGATTTACGCGTGGTAGATGCCACCTGGTTCATGCCCGATGCTGGCCGCAATGCGCAGGCCGAATATGAAGGTGGTCATATCCCCGGCGCTGTTTTCATGGACTTGCAAGAACTCGCCGACGCAAACAGCAGCCTGCCCAACACATTGCCGCCGCCGGAGAAATTTGCCAGCCGCATGCAATCGCTTGGTCTAGGCGACGGCAGCCGCATCGTTGTCTACGACGACAGCCCGTTCAAATCGGCAACGCGCGCATGGTGGATGCTGACCTTGTTTGGCGCACATGATGTTGCGATTCTCGATGGCGGTATTGCAAAATGGAAAGCCGAAGGCCGCGCGCTCGAAACCGGCAAGCCTGCGCTGCGCCACCGCCACTTCACCGTCTGGAAAGACGAAAAGGCCGTGCGCAACAAGGCAGACATGCTCGCCAATTTGCACAGCCAGGAAGCCGATGTTGTGGATGCCCGTGGCGCAGGACGATTTACCGGTGAAGAGGCTGAACCGCGGCCCGACATGGCTTCGGGCCACATCCCCGGCAGCCGCAACTTGCCGTTCGGCAATCTTTTGAACGCAGACGGCACGTGGAAGCGCGGCGATGCGCTGACCCAAGCCTTTACCGATGCGGGCGTTGATTTGAATAAGCCCATGATCACAACCTGTGGCTCTGGCATGACCGCAGCCGTTGTTCTGTTCGGCGCACGCCTGACGGGCAAATCGGACGTTGCCTTATATGATGGCAGCTGGTCCGAATGGGGCTTGGACAAGGACACCCCCAAGGCGCAGGGTGCGGCTTGAGTTCCCACAAACCTCAAAAGCCAGCCACGAAAACAGTCACTGCAGGGCGCAAGGCTTCGCTGACGGGCCCCGTCGTGAATGTGCCTGTTTGGCGCGCCAGCACACATTTATATGAAAATGTGGCTGAGCTGGAGGCAGGCAAAGGGCGCAACGAAGACGGCCGCTTTTTCTACGGCCGTCGTGGCTCGCCGACGCAATGGTCCCTCGCCGACGCGCTGACCGAGATGGAGCCTGGTGCGCATGGGACCATGCTGTACCCGTCGGGCGTTGCCGCGATTGCCTGTGCCCTGCTGTCGGTACTGAAGGCGGGTGACATCTTGCTGATGACCGACAATGTTTATGACCCTAGCCGGTCATTGGCCGACGGGTTTCTGAAACGTTTCGGGGTTGAGACCCGATATTTTGACCCACGCACCACCGATTATGACGCACTATTTTGTGATCGCACGCGGGCCATATTGCTCGAATCGCCCGGCAGCCTGACATTTGAAATGCAGGATATTCCTGCGATTTGCGCCGCTGCGAAAAAACGCAATGTCGTCACCCTTCTCGATAACACATGGGCCACATCCTATTTCCATACCGCGCTCGACAAGGGCATCGATATGGCGATCTTATCGTGCACAAAATATATTGTGGGCCATAGCGATGTGATGATGGGCAGCGTGACCACGCACGATAAATTATGGACCAAATTGCGCCACACCGCGCAGCAACTTGGCCAGACCGTTTCGCCCGACGATGCCTATCTGGCAAGCCGTGGCCTGCGTACCTTGTCGGTGCGGATGAAGGCGCATGAGACGTCTGCGCTCCATATTGCGCAATGGCTGCAGGCGCAGGCGGATGTCGCGGCCGTTTTCCATCCTGCTTTGCCCGATTGCCCCGGACACGACATTTGGAAACGCGACTTTACCGGATCATCGGGATTGTTTTCATTCATCCACACCGGTGACGCAGCAACAGCAGCGGCCTTTGTCGATGCGCTGGAACTGTTTGGCATTGGCTATAGCTGGGGCGGGTTTGAAAGCCTTGCGTTGCCCGTGCAGCCCGAAAAATACCGGTCAGTCGTGGCGTGGGATAAGCCCGGCACGCTGATCCGCCTGCAAATCGGCCTTGAGGACACAGATGACCTTATCGCCGACCTCAGCCAAGCCTTTGAAGTGGCCCGCGCCCAACGATAAATATCAGCGTGTTGGCTGCGGCACTTCGCCCGAATAATCGTAAAAGCCACGCTTCGTTTTGCGTCCGAACCAGCCGGCCTCAACATATTTTTGTAGCAATGGCGCTGGCCGGAATTTCGGATCGCCTGTCGATTGAAACAGCACATTTGTGATTTCAAGGCAGGTGTCGAGGCCAATGAAATCCGCCAATGTCAGTGGCCCCATCGGGTGGTTAAGGCCCAATTGGCACGCGGTATCGATATCGCGCATAGTGGCAACGCCTTCGCCCAGCGCGAAACATGCTTCGTTGATCATGGGCATCAGCACGCGATTGACGATGAAGCCGGGGGCATCATTTGCAAACACCAATTGCTTGCCCAATGCTTCGCCATATTGGCGGACGACATCGACAGTGGCATCGGTCGTCGCCAATCCGCGGATGATTTCAATAAGCCCCATGACGGGAACGGGGTTGAAGAAATGCACGCCGATAAAACGCTGTGGGTCGGGCGATGATTGCGCCAGCCGCGTGATGGGAATGGATGACGTGTTGGACGCCAATACAGCCTGATCGCCCATGATCGCGCCCACCGATTCAAATATCTTGCGCTTGATGTCTTCCCGCTCTGTCGCGGCCTCAATGATCAGCCCGGCGTCGGCCATCGGTTCATAGCTGGCGACTGGTTGTATGCGTGACAACAGCGCCTCTGCATCGCCCGCTGCCATTTTTTCTTTGGCGACCAAGCGGCTGAGTGCCTTGGCGATGCCGGCCTTGCCTTCTTCGGCCTTCGCCAGATTAAGGTCGGACAAAAAGACATGATAGCCAGCGCCAGCACTGACCTGTGCGATGCCCGCACCCATTTGACCTGCTCCGATAACGCCGACTGCACGCATTTGCCGCTCCCTGTAAAACCAATCAGTGGCCCCTAGCGAATGATGGGTCAAAGGGCTAGCTTACTCCCACGAAAAAGGCGTTGGCGCGCGTCGCTGTGCTGGTTTCGCAGGCGCGGCAGTTTGCCCAGCCGTCAGTTTGCAGCAAGCCGGGGCTGGCAATTGAACGCAAATCCGCTTAAGCGCGGCGCAAATACGCATTCTTTCGGCAGGAAATTAAAACCTATGTCCACCCCCTCTCGTATCGCCCCGCTTAAGGTGGGTCTGGCTGGTCTTGGGACAGTAGGAACTGGCGTCATCCGCCTTCTGCAAGAAAATAACGCCTTGATCGCGCGCAGGGCGGGCCGCGAGATCCAGATTGTTGCCATCACCGCGCGCGACCGGACCAAAGACCGGGGTGTTGACCTGTCACATTATCGCTGGGTCGACGACATGGGGGAACTGGCCACAGCAGATGATGTCGATGTCGTCGTTGAACTTGTCGGCGGGGCTGATGGCCCAGCACTTACATTGGCGCGCGAAACGCTGACAAACGGACGGGCTTTGGTGACCGCCAACAAAGCCATGGTCGCCCATCACGGCGCTGAACTGGCGGCTCTGGCCGAACGCAAGCAAGCCGCGCTCAAATTTGAAGCTGCCGTCGCTGGCGGCATTCCGGTAATTCAGGGCTTGCGCGACGGTGCCGCCGCCAACCGGATCGATCGCGTATATGGCATATTGAACGGGACCTGTAATTTCATCTTGTCGACGATGGAGCGTGACGGCCTCGACTTTGCGCAGGTGCTGTCCGACGCACAGGCAAAGGGCTTTGCCGAATCCGATCCTTCGTTCGATATTGACGGCATTGACGCCGCGCATAAGCTTTCCATTCTGGCCTCGCTCAGCTTTGGATCGGTCATTGATTTTGGCGGCGTCGAAGCGCGCGGTGTGCGCAAAATACTCGCCGCCGACATCGCCCAGGCAAAGACGCTGGGTTATCGCATCCGCCTGATCGGGCTTGCAGAAATCGATGGCGACAATGGCGCGGCAAATATTTTCCAACGTGTTGAGCCATGCCTTGTCCCGCTCAGCCATCCGCTGGCGCATGTCATCGGCGCAACCAACGCTGTCGTCGCTGAAGGTAACTTTTCCGGACGGCTTCTATTCCAAGGCGCGGGCGCAGGCGACAAGCCAACGGCATCCGCCGTTGTTTCCGACCTTGTCGACATTGCGCGCAAGGAAACTGGTCCCGCCTTCTCCATGCCATCGGCCGAGCTTGAAAAGCTGCCACGTGCAGCATCGGCACACCGGGTCAGCAAATCTTATTTGCGTATGGTGGTCGCGGACCGCGTCGGTGTGCTTGCGGAAATTACCGCAGCGATGCGCGATGCCGGGCTGTCGATTGAAAGCCTGATTCAAACCGAAGCAGGTGACGACGGAACGGCCTTGGTGGCGATGGTCACCCATGCTGGGCCAGAGCAAGCAATCAATGATACGCTTCAGGCACTCAAGCATTCCGACAGTCTGCTTGGCGAGCCAATGGTCATGCACATTTTGGGTGCTTAAGCTTATGGGGCAGCGGACCCCATCACCACGTGCGCAACAAAAACCGCGACAACTAATCTCGACATTTGGCGCGGCCTTCCCTATCGAAAACTAACTGCCAAAATGCCGTTCCATTGAGGGTGCAGACTGCGCACCCTGACGTTCAAAAAGCTAGGAAAATACGATGACTGCAGCAAGCCAAATCCTCGACCGCGTGCTTGTCTTGGAAATGGTCCGCGTGACCGAAGCCGCGGCGATTGCGGCAGCCAAGCTTATCGGACGCGGCGATGAAAAGGCTGCAGATGCCGCCGCAGTGGAAGCGATGCGCGCGGCGCTCAACGCATTATATATGGATGGCACGGTGGTCATCGGCGAAGGCGAACGCGACGAAGCGCCGATGCTCTTTATCGGCGAAAAAGTCGGCTCCGCCATTGGTACTGGCCCACGCATCGACATTGCGCTCGATCCACTTGAGGGCACGACAATTACGGCAAAGGCAGGCCCGAACGCACTGGCAGTTCTGGCCGTGGCGGAAGAGGGCAATCTGCTCAACGCACCCGACGTGTATATGGACAAGATTGCGGTTGGCCCGGGCTATTCGCCCAACATCGTCAACCTCGACAAAACGGTTGCTGAAAATGTGAACGCCGTTGCCAAGGAAAAGGGCGTAGCTCCAGGCGAACTCATCGTTTGCGTGCTCGACCGCCCGCGTCATGAAAAGCTGATCGCCGAGCTGCGGGCGCTTGGCTGTGGCGTGATGCTGATCCCCGATGGCGACGTGGCCGGTGTCATCGCAACAACCAATCCAGACACCACGGTCGACATCTATATGGGCAGCGGCGGTGCGCCAGAGGGCGTGCTGGCGGCAGCGGCCCTGCGCTGTGTCGGCGGCCAGTTCAAAGGCCGCCTGTTGTTCCGCAACGACGATGAACGGTCGCGCGCACGCAAATGGGGTATCGAAGATCTCGACAAGATTTACGATCTGGAAGAGCTGGCAAAGGGTGACTGCATTTTTGCAGCAACTGGTGTCACCGACGGTTCGTTGCTCGCTGGCGTCAAAACGTTGCGCGATGGCCGGGTCACCACAGAAACCGTCGTGATGCGCGCATCATCAGGCACAGTGCGCTGGGTCAAGAGCGAGCATCGCAAGGCTGGGCATTTCGGCTGAACCGCCTGACCCATTGGTCAGCCAAGTTCGCCAAGGGTGATCAGTAAATACCCATCAGCAGTCCCGTTGCGATCTGTTCGCCGAGGTCCGCCGCAGCCTGTTGATCGGCGTCGTTTATAGTCTTCGGTGCTAAAATGGCTTCCGACGTCTGAGCATGGGTGCAAACGATCCGGCTCTCCGCAATCTGCCGCAAGCGCCATCCGGTCGCGATACGCTCCGCCTGCGCCACAGCATTGCGCCCGTCCGATCCGGCACACACGATCATCGCATAAGGCCGCCCATTCAGCACACCAAGGCATGGGTAATAACAACGGTCGAAAAAAATTTTCATGCCGCCGCTGATGGCCGCGAGATTTTCGGGGAACGCGAACAAATATCCGTCCGCCGCCATAACCTGCGCAGCACAGGCATCATCTGCGTTGACCAATTGGACATCGACACCTTGCGCACGGCAGGCACCGTCATAGGCAGCGCGGGCCAAAGCCTCGGACCCGCCCGTCATACTGTGCCAGATTATCAACAATTGCCGCATCGACGCTTGCTAGCACCGCTGGTGCGCCATAGGGAAGCAGTATGAAGCCCATACTCGACATTAACTGTTCCGTTCTTGAGCAAGCCTGGCATTGGCGCGGCGGTGGCACCGATGGACGCGATCCCGATTTCCAGCCCGACGATCTGGTGACCCAGTTGCTCATGGCGCGCGGCGTTGACCGCGACGATATCGAACGGCACCGCAACCCGACCATTCGCAACTTCATGCCCGACCCATCGATATTCCAAGACATGGAACATGCGGCGCTGCGTTTGGCGCAAGCGGTCGAAGCGGGCGAACAGATTACCGTCTATGGGGACTATGACGTCGATGGCGCGACCAGCGCGGCATTGCTGATCCGCCTGCTGCGTATGCTGGGGCTTGATGCAGGTTATTACATCCCCGACCGGTTGATGGAGGGCTATGGCCCGTCTGGTGAAGCCCTTGTCCGCATTGGCGAAAGCGGCAGCCGTCTGATCGTAACCGTCGATTGCGGCGCCATGGCTTATGACGCGCTTGCGCAAGCCAAGGCCGCTGGACTTGAGGTCATCGTCGTCGACCATCACAAATGCGCATCAGAGCTTCCTCAGGCCTTTGCGCTCGTAAACCCGAACCGTTTAGACGAAACCGACGACGCGGCAGCCCACGGGCATCTGGCGGCGGTTGGCGTGGCATTCTTGTTGGGCGCTGCGCTCATCCGGACGCTGCGCACGCGTAGCCATTTTGCCACCCGCGCAGAACCCAAGATCATGGACTTGCTCGATTTGGTCGCGCTGGGCACCGTGGCGGACGTGGCGCAGCTCAGGGGACTGAACCGGGCATTTGTCGCGCAAGGGCTAAAGGTGATGGCCGCCCGCCGCAACATTGGCCTGTCGGCGCTCATTCAGGCGAGCCGCCTGACCCGCGCCCCTATTTGCTCCGACCTCGGCTTTGCCTTGGGCCCACGCATCAACGCAGGCGGCCGTGTGGGCAAGTCCGACCTTGGTGTGCGTCTGCTCACAACCGAGGACCCGGCGGAGGCGCAAGAGATCGCGCTTGAACTAGATCGGTTGAACGAAGAACGACGTGCGATTGAATCAGTGGTTCAAGAACAGGCTGAGGCTATGTTGGCAGGGCAGCACAACCGCGCAGTGGCATTGCTGTCGGGCGAAGGCTGGCACCCCGGGGTCATTGGCATTGTCGCAGGCCGGATTAAGGAAAAAACCGGAAAGCCTTCCATCGTCATTGCCGTGGACGAGCATGGCGTGGGCAAAGGATCGGGCCGATCAATTGCGGGCGTCGATTTGGGCGCGGCGATTATATCTGCGCGCGAAGCTGGATTGCTGGAGGCTGGCGGCGGCCATGCCATGGCGGCGGGGCTGACCGTGGCGCATGACAAAATTGATGCGCTGGCCGATTGGTTGGACGCGCGGCTGTCGGCTGATGTTAGCAACGCATCGGGATCCAAGGCACTTTTGGTCGACGCCATCGTCGCGCCACGCGGCCTAAACCCGATTTTTGTCGACGCGATGGAATCCGCTGGCCCCTATGGCATGGGTTGGCCGGGCCCGCGCGTCGTCACGGGGCCGCTGCGCATCATCAAGTGCGATATTGTCGGCAAAGACCATGTCCGCGCTATTGTGGCCGGCGACGACGGGCAGTCGTTCAAAGCGATGGCTTTCCGTCAGGGCGAGACTGTTTTGGGCCAGACAATGCTGCACGCAGATCGCGGGCGACGCTACTGGTTTGCGGGCCGCGCGAAGATCGACGATTGGGGCGCAACGCCAAAAGCGGAGCTCCACATCGACGACATCGCATTCGCCGACTGAAATAGCGCGAACTTGGCCTTGACGAGTGCATAACGAATCCGTAAAGGCGCGGCTCGCCAAGCGATTGGCCCCTTCGTCTAGCGGTTAGGACGCGGCCCTTTCACGGCTGAAACACGGGTTCGATTCCCGTAGGG
>JACCDH010109911.1_pt1 | contig 10035 bp, 18 predicted proteins | sample 7442481 | NCBI WGS metagenome assembly JACCDH01 (sample SAMN15323433, study PRJNA562643) | freshwater metagenome | isolation source: river surface water | place: USA:Blue River Watershed | collected 2017-08-15
TCTTTAGCGAACTGCTCGTGAGGGATAGTACCGTGCATTACAGGCACTTTGATGAGGTTTTTCTTAGCGTCGTCGATACCCTTGGTGATCGCCTCCTGAACTTCTTTGGCTTTTCCAAGACCATGACCTACAACACCATTGCCGTTACCTACTACCACGAGAGCAGAGAAACTGAACGCACGACCACCCTTGGTTGTTTTAACAACGCGGTTGATAGCCACTACTTTTTCCTGGAGTTCCAGATCGCCGCCTTTTACGCGATTGAATTGTGTCTTCATACTATTTTTATTAGCCGAACGGTTTCAACCGTTTCACGCAATTATTTTATTTTGTTTCAGTACCCGGCATTCTACCGGCTTCTATTCAATTTATTACCGGTCAGATTAGAAGTTCAAGCCACCTTCACGTGCGCCGTCAGCTACTGCCTTAACACGACCGTGATACAGATAACCACCACGATCGAAAACACACGTAGTGATTCCTGCCGCTGCTGCTTTCTGAGCAAGTGATTTACCAACGTTCATTGACTTCTCCACTTTAGTACCACCTACTGCAGCGATATCCTTCTGACGGGAATTAGCCGCGGCAATTGTAGTTCCAGTTGCGTCATCGATCAGCTGCGCGTAGATGTCGCTGTTGCTGCGGAATACAGAAAGCCTTGGCTTCTGCGCAGTACCAGACACCTTAGCGCGAATGCGCCAACGGAGTTTCTGACGACGTAATACTTTTGGATCTTGTGCCATTTTATTTTGATTTTATTTACGGGCTCTTCCTTTTTACGAGAAGGCTACCGGAGTGTTTTTAATTAGTATTGAAATGTTTTAACCCTTTACGCTACCTGCCGATTATTTACCTGCAGACTTACCAGCTTTACGACGAACAACTTCATCCATGTAGCGAACACCTTTTCCTTTGTATGGTTCAGGCTTACGCAGGCTGCGCAATTTCGCTGCTACCTGACCCAGCAACTGCTTGTCGATAGATTCGAGCGATATAGTTGGGTTCTTACCTTTTTCCGCAGTAGCAGAAGCTTTGATCTCTTTTGGAAGATCGAAAATGATATTGTGAGAGAAGCCGAGTGCCAAATCGATCTGCTGACCGGTAACGGCTGCACGATAACCCACACCTACCAACTCCAGATCTTTCTTGAAACCTTCCGTAACACCTACCACCATGTTTGCAACCAGTGAACGGTACAAACCGTGCAGTGCGCGGTGACGGATCTGATCTGTAGGACGCTCAACAACAACCTGATCACCTTCGATGTTCAGTTTGATGTCGCGATCCATCTGCTGGCGCAATTCGCCTTTAGGACCTTTTACTACTACTTCGTTTGCCGGAGTGACAGTGATGGTTACTCCTTTAGGGACACTAATTACGCGCTTACCTATACGTGACATAAAATTCTATTTTTTGTTATGATTTGTTTAAGCTGTTTTCAGTTACCGTATAGAGAACTTTATATTATCAGCTGTTATAAATAACCGGAAACCCGGAAACTATCTTAGTAAATATTACACATTACCTCACCGCCTACGTTCTGAACGCGAGCTTCTTTGTCGGTCATTACACCTTTAGAAGTTGACACGATTGCGATACCGAGGCCACTCTGTACCCTACGGATCTCAGAAGGTTTTGCATACTGGCGAAGACCCGGACGACTTACACGCTCAAGCGATTTGATAGCCGGCTCTTTAGTCTGAGGATCATACTTCAACGCGATCTTGATGACACCTTGCTTGTTGTCGTCTTCGAACTTGTACTTCAGGATATATCCTTTTTCATAAAGGATCTCTGTCATACGCTTCTTAACATTTGACGCAGGGATCTCAACGATACGGTGACGCGCCATCTGTGCATTACGGATACGGGTAAGGAAGTCTGCTATTGGATCTGTTACCATTTTAATTTTGTGTGTTTTTGTAAGAAATTTTGTTACGAGTATCGATTCCTATTGAACCGACTTTGAAACATGCACCCATCCCGCGGGAGAGTGGATTACCAGCTTGCCTTGCGTACGCCTGGTATCTTGCCATCGAGCGCCATGTCACGGAATATGTTGCGGCATATACCGAAGTGACGCATGTAGCCACGTGGACGGCCAGTAAGCTGGCAACGGTTCCTGAGACGAACAGCTGAAGAATTCTTCGGAAGCTTATCAAGTGCTTCAAGATTTCCTGCTGCTTTCAGTTCCGCACGTTTAGCGGCATATTTGGCTACCAGGTACTCACGTTTACGCTGGCGGGCTTTTACTGATTCTTTTGCCATAGTATTTTTATGTTTTAGCTTCCGGTGGCCAAGACCATCCGGTCGCTTTCATTTGTCTTTTTGCTAAGAAATTATTTTCCTGTTTTCTCCATGTTAGTAAATGGCATACCCATTTGCTTCAGGAGTTCGTAAGCCTCTTCGTTAGTTTTCGCGGTAGTCACGAAAGTGATGTCCATACCGCTGATACGAGCGATCTTGTCGATGTTGATCTCCGGATAGATGATCTGCTCAGTGATACCCATTGTATAGTTACCACGGCCATCGAATGACTTTTCGTTCACACCTTTGAAGTCACGTACACGTGGCAGAGACACAGAGATCAAACGATCCAGGAATTCGTACATCTTCACATGACGCAGCGTAACACGGCAGCCGATAGGCATGTTCTTACGCAGCTTGAAGTTTGAAATGTCTTTTTTAGACATTGTCGGTACTGCTTTCTGGCCGGTAATGATCGTCATTTCATTCACCGCCTCGTCTATCATCTTCTTATCAGATGTAGAACCTTTTACGCCCTGGTTCAGGCATATTTTTACAAGACGGGGACATTCCATCACCGTTTTGTACCCGAACTTCTTCATCAGCGCGGGTGCTGCTTCCTCCCTGTACTTTTTGAGTAAGCGCGGGCTGTATGTTGCTGTCGTTGCCATTATTTAATTACTTCCCCTGATTTTTTAGATACACGAACAAAACCGTTTTCCTTGCGCTCGCGGGTAATGCGGGCAGGTGCTTTCGCTTTCGCGTCCCACAGCATCACGTTAGATATTGCAATAGGAGCTTCTTCGGTTACAATGCCACCCTGTGGGTTCTGCGCATTCGGCTTCAGGTGCTTGGTAACCATCTTCACACCTTCAACGAGCACGCGTGCTTCAGAAGGGTAAACGGCCAGCACTGTACGTGGCTGTGTGCGGTTTTTGTCATCACCCGCGATCACTACTACGCTGTCGCCTTTCTTGATATTGAACTTTGGTTTGAATCTCTTGTTCACTGTCTTAAATTTTGTGTTATTCCCCACCCGCTTTCGCAAACGGGCTGCAAAGGTATAACAATTTTACAATACTTCCGGTGCGAGGGAAACAATTTTCATGTATCCTTTATCACGCAATTCACGGGCTACCGGGCCGAATATACGTGTACCCCTTGGGTCGTCTGAGTTGTTCAGCAGTACCACGGCATTGTCATCAAAGCTGATGTACGAGCCGTCTTTACGACGCAGTTTGTTCTTGGTGCGAACGATAACCGCCTTTGAAACGGTACCCTTCTTCATACCACCACCGGGTAAGGCATCCTTCACAGTAACGACGATCTTGTCGCCGATGCCTGCGTAGTCCTGACCTGAGTTGCCCAGCACACGTATGCAAAGCACTTCTTTGGCACCACTGTTATCGGCTACGTTCAGCCGGGATTCTTGTTGTATCATCTTGGAGGTTACTTAGCTTTTTCAATAATTTCTACCAGGCGCCAGCGTTTTGTTTTGCTCAGCGGGCGTGTTTCCATAATACGAACTACATCACCTATACCGGCATTGTTCTGCTCGTCATGTGCATGGAAACTGGATGTTTTTTTAAGAAACTTACCATAAATGGGGTGTTTCACTTTACGTTCAACAGAAACAGTGATGGTTTTTTGCATCTTGTTGCTGCTTACTACCCCTATACGGGTTTTCCTGCTTTTTCTTTCGGTCGTCATAATTGACAATATAATTTATTATAAACCTAATGCTCTTTTACGCTGTTCAGTCTTAAGACGAGCGATCTGACGACGCATAGTCTTGATAGAAAGCGGATTCTCAATCGGGTTCACCGCATGGCTGAATTTAGTTTTCTTCAGGCGTACCTCCTCGTCGCTGATCTTCTCGTTCAGCGCCTCGTTGTCCAGCGCGCGGTATTCGTCCGCTTTCGCTTTTTTTGCATTTGCCATTTTTACTATTTTTTTAGTCGTAAGTCATTGGTTGAACCGACCAGGAAACCTGTATACATCCAACCCAAACCTTTGTTATATTCGATGCCGTATACCGGCCTCTGTTTTATTATGCGCCTACGTAGTCGTGACGAACAACAAATTTTGTTTTGATAGGCAGCTTCTGTGCAGCCAGCTCAAGTGCTTCCTGAGCAACCTGCATCGGAACGCCCTCCAGTTCAAACATGATCAGCCCTGGTTTCACTACAGCAGCCCAGAACTCCAGGTTACCTTTACCTTTACCCATACGCACTTCAGCAGGCTTGCGGGTAATTGGTTTGTCAGGGAAAATGCGGATCCATACATTACCCTCACGTTTCATGTGACGGGTCATTGCCTGGCGCGCAGCTTCTATCTGGCGGTTAGTGATCCACTTAGGCTCAAGTGCTTTAAGGCCGAATGATCCGAAAGCGATAGTTGCACCACGCTGTGCGTTGCCCCTGATCCTGCCTTTATGCGCTTTACGATGTTTAGTTTTTTTTGGTTGTAACATTGTTACATTTTTTATTAAAGTCTCCTATTAATATTATTACCTGCGACCGCCAGCTGCTCCGGCACCACCACGGCGCTCTCCGCCACCGCGACGATCTCCTCCACGGTCACCACCACGACGATCACCACGATCTCCACCGCGACGGTCACCACGATCTCCGCGACCTTCTGCGCCCTGGAAGCCACCCGCCGGACGATTGCCACGGTTGTCAGAGTTTGCAGAGAAGTTAGGATTCAGATCACGCTTGCCCAGAACCTCACCCTTACATATCCAGATCTTCAGACCGATCTTACCGTATACAGTCATTGCATAGGTAGAAGCGTAGTCGATATCCATACGGTAAGTATGAAGAGGCGTACGGCCTTGTTTGAATTCTTCGCTACGGGCGATCTCAGCACCGTTCAGACGGCCACCGGCTTTGATCTTGATACCTTCTGCACCCATGCGCATTGCGGTAGAGATAGCCATCTTGATAGCACGTTTGTAGCTAACACGGCCTTCGATCTGACGGGCGATTGTTTCACCTACAATCATTGAGTCCAGTTCCGGACGGCGGATCTCCATAATGTTGATCTGCACATCGTCCTTCTTGGTAAGCTTCTTCAGCTCCTCTTTGATACGGTCAACCTCAGTACCGCCTTTACCTATGATGATACCAGGCTTTGATGTGTGAATGGTAACGATCAGCTTACCCAGTGTGCGCTCAATTACGATGCGGGAAATTCCGCCTTTGTTGATACGCGCGTTGAGGTAGTTGCGGATCTTGTGGTCTTCAACCAGCTTTGCGCCGAAGTCCTTCTTTTCGCCATACCACATTGAGTCCCATCCGCGGATGATGCCCAACCTGTTACCTATAGGATTACATTTTTGACCCATTACGTTGATTATTAAACTTGAATATTTTAGTTACCTGAGTTTTCGTTTTCGTTTACTGCTACCGGATTGCGGCTGTCCACAATAATAGTGATGTGGTTGCTGCGCTTGCGCACACGGTATGCACGGCCTTGCGGAGCAGGGCGCATACGCTTCAGCATACGGCCACCGTCAACGAAGATCGTCTTAACATACAGATTCGCATCAGCTACGTCAACACCTTCGTTCTTAACCCTCCAGTTAGCGATAGCGCTAACCAGCAGCTTTTCCATCGGGATCGAATTGTGCTTTGTACTGAACTTCAAAGTGTTCAGTGCATTCTCAACGTCCATTCCACGAACCAGATCTGCAAGCAGACGCATTTTGCGCGGAGACGTCGGGTAATTTCTTAAACGGGCAACAGCTTCCATTTTTATTGTTTTTTATTGACCAACAAAGGCCAACTAATTTGTTCTAACTTGTTTTTCTTTCCTTTTACCGCTCCCTTTTCGGGAGCAATCCATTACTTCTGGCCGCTATGACCTTTGAAGTTACGGGTAGGTGAAAATTCACCCAGTTTGTGACCTACCATGTACTCAGTTACATACACCGGTATGAATTTGTTGCCGTTATGTACAGCGAACGTCTGACCCACGAAATCAGGGGTGATCGTGCTGCGGCGACTCCAGGTTTTGATTACACCTTTTTTAGACTTGCCTTCTACCATAGCGTCAACCTTCTTGCTGAGGTTAGCATCTACATAAGGTCCTTTTCTTATTGAACGAGCCATTTTCTTGACTTTTATTTTTTATCAGCCTGTCCGGCCGACTATTATTATCGTTAAACTGATTCTACTATGCGAGTTTCTTACCGTTCTTGCGCTGGATGATGAGCTTGTTTGAAGCTTTAGTCCTGCTACGAGTGATCTCACCTTTAGCGTATTTACCTTTACGGCTACGTGGGTGACCACCTGATGAGCGACCCTCACCACCACCCATCGGGTGATCCACAGGGTTCATCGCAACACCACGGTTACGTGGCTTAATGCCTTTCCAACGGTTGCGACCTGCTTTACCCATTGACTGGAGCGCATGGTCACTGTTTGAAACAATACCTACAGTTGCAACACAAGTGCTCAACACTTTACGAAGCTCGCCGCTTGGCATTTTCAGAACACAGTATTTTTCTTCTTTCGCGTTCAGCTGAGCGTATGTACCTGCCGAGCGTGCAAGTGCACCACCACGACCAGGCTGCAATTCGATGTTGTGAACTACTGTACCCAGTGGCATGTTCTTCAAAGGAAGAGCGTTACCAACTTCAGGAGCAGCATCAGCACCACTTACTACAACGGTACCTACCTGAAGACCCTGTGGAGCGATGATATAGCGCTTCTCACCATCAGCATATGCGAGCAATGCGATGAATGCAGTGCGGTTCGGATCGTACTCGATAGATTTAACTGTCGCGTTGATACCGTTTTTGTTACGTTTGAAGTCTATGATACGGTACTTGGTCTTGTTACCACCACCAATGTAGCGCATTGCACGACGGCCCTGAACGTTACGGCCACCTGTGCCTGACTGTGCCTCCAGAAGGCTCTTCTCAGGTACGTTGGTAGTAACCTCCGCATAAGCGTTACCTATCCTCCAGCGGGTTCCGGCTGTGACCGGTTTGTATTTACGTAATGCCATTTTCTATTCTTGATTTACGGCCCGACGAGCAAGCCTTTTAACCATTTAACTAATTTTCTTATCGTTTCTTATGCAGTGAACAGATCGATCGTTTCACCTTCAGCCAGTGTTACCACTGCTTTTTTGTATGATGGCTTGCGGCCTGTGAGCAAACCTGCTTTTGTAAAGCGTGATTTGTTCTTGGCAGGAACCACGATAGTGTTTACGTCTGCAACGCGCACACCATAGAAGCTCTCAACAGCCTTCTTTATTTCCAGTTTGTTGGCACTGTGTCCTACAACGAATGTGTAGCGGCCACTGCGCTCCATCTGGAGATTTACCTTTTCGGTGATCACCGGCCTTACCAACACGTCTGATGCTTTCATCTTGTTTAAACTTTTTATGTTGTTAGTCCCAAGCCCCGGACCAACGCCCGGAAACTTGTCTTTTATACTTATTCCGCCTTACGGCAATTCTGCTCAATTATGCTTCAGCAGGCTCTTCGCTGAACATTTTCGCTGCACTTTCAGTGAAGATCAGCACATTCGCATGGGTAATGTCGTATGTGTTGAGATCGCTGAGAACAACAGTTTTGTTCGAAGAGATGTTGCGACCGCTGAGGTATACGTTTGTATTGTACTCAGGGAGAACAACCATCGACTTCCTGTTTTCGCCACGCAGTGTTTCGAGCATAGATGCGAAATCTTTGGTCTTTGGAGCAGCAACGTCGAGGTCTTCAACCACTACGATCTTGTTCTCACGAGCTTTGTATACAAGAGCAGATATCTTAGCGAGATCTTTCACCTTGCGGTTCAGCTTGAAGCTGTATGCGTGTGGAAGAGGACCGTTAACGGTACCACCACCTTTATACAACGGGTTACGGATGTTACCTTTACGGGAACCACCTGTACCCTTCTGCTTGTGCAGCTTCTTAGAAGAACCATGCACTTCAGCACGTGTCTTGGTTTTGTGGGTACCCTGGCGCTGTGCAGCGAGATATTGCTTTACCGCGAGGTAGATACAATGATCGTTAGGTTCCGCACCGAAAATTTCATCAGGAAGTTCTACTGAACGGCCTGTTTTTACACCTTTGCTATTTAAAACGTCAACTTGCATGACTAAATTAATTCTGAATTAAAACAATAGATCCGTTATGTCCGGGAACCGAACCGCTAATCAAAATGTAGTTCTTATCTGCGAAAACTTTCACAACGCGGAGCGCTTTGATCTTTACGCGGTCGTTGCCCATGCGGCCAGCCATGCGCATTCCTTTGAATACACGGCTTGGGTAAGATGAACCACCCACCGAACCTGGTGCGCGCTGACGATCGTGCTGGCCATGGGTTGCTTCACCCACACCGCTAAAACCGTGACGGCGAACAACACCCTGGAAACCTTTACCTTTCGAAGTGCCTATAACACTTACTTTTTCACCTTCGGTAAATATTTCACAGGTGATGCTTTCACCTACATTCTTATCAATGGAACAATTGCGAATTTCCTTTACAACACTCTTGGGAGTAGTGTTAGCCTTGGCGAAGTGATTGAGAAGTGCCGCAGGCGTATTTTTTTCTTTAGCCTCGCCATATGCTATCTGCAGCGAGTCGTAACCGTCGGTATCCACGGTTTTCTTTTGAGTAACCACACAAGGTCCAGCTTCGATAATGGTGCAGGCAGTCTGCTTTCCATTAGGCTCAAAAATGCTGGTCATACCGATTTTTTTACCAATAATACCTTTCATTATTATTATATTTTAGCTAAGCGCCCGGGTCCGAAATTGTGTGGTCCGGGATTAGCTGTTTTTCAATTTTTTTAAAGAACTGTTCAAAACGTCCGGCGTTGCCGCCATTCGTCTTATCAAGCTTTGATTTCTACTTCCACTCCGCTTGGCAGATCGAGCTTTGATAAAGCGTCAACTGTACGTGAAGAAGACGTGTAGATATCCAGGAGACGCTTGTGCGTGCAAAGCTGGAACTGCTCGCGTGCTTTCTTGTTTACGTGCGGTGAACGCAGAACTGTAAAGATCTTCTTCTCTGTGGGCAAAGGAATAGGGCCTGTAACCACTGCTCCTGTATTGCGCACCGTCTTAACGATTTTATCAGCTGATTTATCAACCAGATTGTGGTCGTAAGATTTTAGCTTTATTCTGATACGCTGTGACATACTTATAAATATCTTCTTCCCTTTAAAAATTTGGGACTGCAAAGGTAAGCAACATTTTCAATTACCAAAATATTTTTTGATTTTTTTCCTAAATCGTTGCTTATCAACTCAAGCCCATGAGTCGTTTCCCCCGTTGTTTATCGCAATGGGGCGGCAAAGGTATGCCATACACGCGTAAAAACACTAAATAAATTATAAAACACCCGAATTTGTCTTCAATGTAAAACACAGGTTTAAAAACCACGGAACGAGACAATTGCTATATATTATTCGTTACTTTTACGAAACTAAATCTATCAGAACACCGAAAAATCGACCGAAATTGAAGAAAGCATTACACCTTTTCGCGGCTACAGCCTTATTGTTTACCGGCGCGGCAGCCCACGCCCAATACATCATGCACGTTGCAGGTGCCAACAAACCCGGACACACCGGCGATGGAGGTCCCGGACTCCACGCGTTGCTACGCTCCCCTTCCGACATATGTAAAGACAAACAGAAGAATCTCTACATTGCCGATGGTGGGCCCATGGGTTACGTTAATGACGCTTGCATTCGCCGTATAGACGCCGTAACAGGCGTCATTACTACTATTGCAGGGGCTATCAATGTACCCGATTCGCCGGGCAA
>JACCDH011167562.1_pt1 | contig 10035 bp, 10 predicted proteins | sample 7442481 | NCBI WGS metagenome assembly JACCDH01 (sample SAMN15323433, study PRJNA562643) | freshwater metagenome | isolation source: river surface water | place: USA:Blue River Watershed | collected 2017-08-15
ATTTAAAGGGAATTCTATGACTATATGCTATCGGAGATAAATCTTCAAAATCAGTGTTAAATGATGAGTTTTCTTTTGTTATTACACCTACAACTTGGGCATTTAGTTCAATTAATTTTTCAAGCATAATTTTTGAAAAATAAACAGACCCTATGAATAAAATTCTCATCTATTGGGTAAATTAAAAAACTCCTTTTTTAAAATATTTTGAATACGGGCGTTTTGAATTACTTCTACAATTTTAATCGATGAATTACCTTTACCATATGGATTATCAGTATTCAATAATTGTTGTTGGAATTCATCTGATAGTGCAAATCGAATGGATTCAATAATATTATGACTTTCGGGCTTACAAGAAATTACACTTTCTGCAATTATTCTCCCCTTTTGCCTATCACCAATATTTACAGTAGGTTTTTTGAAACTTGGAACTTCGATTAAACCACTCGAAGAGTTCCCAACAACAACTTGGCAATGCTTTATTGCAGACAAATATCTCAATTGACCTAAAGAAACAAATGAAATAGCGTTATCGCTGTTTTTACTTACGTAATCATCTATTAATTGAATGATAACCCTTCCATCATTATCAGCATTTGGTTTAGTGAAAATTATTTTTGCCTCTTTAAATGAAGATAATGCCTCTAACAATTCTTTAAACTGCTGCTCTGCAGAAGAATTTTCTAATGTTACTGGATGAAATGTTACCAAAAAATTTAATCTTGATAGTTTAAAATCGATCGATAATTCAAACTCTTCCTTATTTAAAAGTTTCAATCTATTTATATTTTCAATTCCTAATGCTCCAACATTAAACACACTTTGGGGTTGTTCTCCTAATTGAATTACCCTATTCCTATATTCTATAGTTGACGTAAAATGTAAGTGAGCCATTTTTGATATAGAATGGCGAATAGCTTCGTCTATTAAACCTTCTGTTGCTTCTCCTCCATGACAATGGGCAACTGGGATACGAGCAATCATAGCAGCAGCAACTGCTGAAAATATTTCAAATCTATCTCCCAAAACTAAAATCCAATTAGGTTTATTTTTTTCAAAAAAATCAGCAAATCCAATAAGACCCAATCCCATACTTTTTGTTATTCCAACTGAAGTATCTGAAGATAATAACATCTCTACTCTACCTTCAATTTGGAAACCGTCAGATTCGATTTGCCTGTAAGTTAAGCCAAATTCAGGCGATAAGTGCATTCCTGTTACACAAACAGATAATTGCAAATTAGGATGTTCTTGAATCGCTTTCATTGTCCAATATAAAAGCCCATATTCTGCTCTAGTACCTGTAATAACACAAATTTTTACCATATAAATTGAGTATTATCAATCATGGAAAAAGCGTTTACATTTTGGTTTAATTTCTTTCCAATATAGATTTCAAAGTTCATCGGAGTAACTCCAGATCCAGGCCTTAATGCAATTAAATCATGAGCAGTTATGATATGATCTGTCGGTAAATCATGTCTGAAATGTAAACTTTTTCTAACAATTGAGATGTTTTTTAACTCTGATTGACTTGGTTCTTTAAATCCAGTTCCTACCATTGCTAATTCAATATTTCGAATAGCTTTTATCATATTTTTTAATTCCAATGGCTCTAAGGATGCAATATGATCTGGTCCTTGCATACTTTTGTCTAGAGTAAAATGTTTCTCGATTACATTAGCCCCTAATGCAACTGCAGCTATTGGTACCTCTATACCTAAGGTATGATCAGAATATCCCACTTTAACTCCCAATTCTTTATGAATTTTATTCATCGCGGTCAAATTCACATCATTCATAGGTGTAGGGTATTCTGTATTACAATGTAAAATGGTAATTCTATCTCTACCAATACCAGCATGTGTAAACACCTCCATGGCATCTGAAACTTCTTTCATATTAGCCATTCCAGTTGAAAGTATCACCTCCTTTCCTTTTTTGGCAATATGCATCAAATATGGCTTATTAGTAATTTCTCCAGATGGTATTTTAAATAAATCAATACCCAACTCGTCCAAAAAATCAATTGATTCTTCATCAAATCCAGTAGAAAGAAATTTAATACCAATACTCTTTGCAAAATCTCTTAATTCAAAATGCCATTCATATGGCATTTCCAAATTTTTCAACATTTGAAATTGAGAATTATCGCCATCATTCATGTTATTAACCTGATATGCTGCTTTTTGTGCTGATCTAGTAACTAAATTTTCCGCTTTAAAAGTTTGAAATTTAACATAGTCTGCCCCTGAATCTGACGCCGCCTCAATTAATTTTTTTGCTAAAGATAAATCTCCATTGTGATTTACGCCCGCTTCTGCAATAATAATAACTGGTTTCATAGAATAATTTGAGCCGGGATTCCTCGTAGAGCTAATCCATTTCCAATAAAAGTTTTAGTAACTACAGATCCCGAATAAACAATAGATTGATTAGGTATTTTAATACCTCGATTTATCACAGCATGACTACTCAAAAAACTACTATGTCCAATTTCACAATCCGCATTAACAGTTGCCATGGTAGAAACATGACAATGATCACCAATTTTAGAATCATGTTCTATTATTGCTCCAGTATTTATTATATTATTCAGACCAACTTCTGCCCCAGCATTAATTACTGCTTTATGCCCAATAAATGTCCCAGCTTTTACAATAGCAAATGAAGAAACATATGAATCATTTGCTTTAATAATAGGGAATTCTCCGCCAAGTTTGGATAATAAATTAAATATTCTTACCTTATTTATATTAGATAAAATATGACCAACCGAGATGTGAAAATATGTATATTTTTTTGCCAAAGATGGGATATCGTCATCAGTTCCAATAAATGGGATTCCTAGTAAATTAGACCCTAGTTTTACTTTTAAATCTACAATACCAACAATTCTATATTCTTGATTATCTTCAATAATATCAATAACAGACTTGCAATGCCCACCACCTCCAATTAATACTATATCTTTTTTTTGTTTACCTAACACTACTTGGAATATTAACAATTCTTTGTTCTAAATAAAGTGCATTTTCCTGCGAATCTTTCTGAAAACCAGAATACATACTTGACCTAAAAATTAATTGCCAAATAGGCCTTGTCATCACTTGAAAAGTATTGGTTTCCTTTAAGAATAAGTCTCTTTCTTTCTGGTTTTCTAACTCGATACACATCAACCAATAATTAGATTTTGTATCATTGGGTTCAAGTCTAAATTTGATTCCTTGATCTTTAAAAAATGAGGCATATTCTAAAGCTAATCGACGTTTATCATCTATAAAATTCGATAATTGTTCCAATTGTGCACATGCTAATGCTGCATTCAAATTTGGCATTCTAAAATTAAAACCAATCGCATCGTGAACATATTCATATGGATGTGGGATTTTAGCTGTAGTAGTCAAATGTTTGGCCAAATTTCCTAAGGTTAAATCATTCGTCACAACAGCTCCTCCGCCTCCGCTTGTAACCACTTTATTCCCATTAAATGAAAAAGCACTAACCAATCCAAAATTCCCGGTTGGTTTACCATGGTATTCACTACCTAAGGATTCTGCAGCATCCTCTACTACTGGAATTCTCCAAGCTTGACATACCTTTACTAATTCCTCTAAATGAACAGGGAATCCAAAAGTATGCATAGGTAAACATGCTGCAATTTTTTTACCAGTATTCTTATTATAACATCCGTCTTCACGAAGCTCTCCATTCGCCTCCAAAAAATAAGCTACTGCATCAGCTGACAAACCCATGGTGTCTAAATCCACATCTATGAATATAGGAGAAGCACCGTTATATATAATTGCATTTGTAGTGGCAATAAAAGTCAAAGCCTGTGTTAAAACTTCATTGCCTTGCGTTACGCCTACTAACTTTAGAGCAACCTGCAAGGCGGCCGTACCGTTCACAACAGCTACTGCTTTTTTTGAATTGGTTATGCCCTCCATCATGCACTCAAATTGATCTACATATGCCCCTACAGAAGAGACGAAAGTAGATTCAATGGCATTTAGCGTATATTTTTTCTCATTACCCCGAAAACAAGGTTCGTGTAAAGCCACAAAACCCTTAGAGGGGTATTGACTCCTAATAAACTCAATGGCTGGTTTAAAACTAGACATTATAAATATTTGATTTATACCGAGCTAAATTTTCAGGTTCTCTAAACCAAGAAATGGTTTCATCTAGACCTTGCTCCAAAGAAAATTTTTGTTTCCAAGAAGTGTATTTTTTAATTTTTTCATTTGAACCGAACAGCCTAAAAACTTCGGACTTCTCTGGTCTTACTCGTTGTTGGTCAGTAACTATTTGAGCATTGGGATTAATTTGATTAATTAAGATTTGAGCTAAATCCCCAATAGAGATTTCTGATTGTGTTGCAATATTAACCTCATGACCCATTAATTCATTGCTCTTGGCAATGTCAATAAAACCTTGAACAGTGTCTTTGACATAGACTAAGTCACGAGTTGGAATTAAATCCCCTAATCTTATTTCCTGCATTCCAGATAACAATTGAGTAATAACTGTAGGTATAATAGCTCTAGCGGACTGTCGAGGGCCAAAAGTATTAAATGGCCTAACAATTGTTAGAGGCAAATCAAAACTTCGATAAAATGATTCTGCGATACAATCAGCCCCAATTTTTGAAGCTGAATAAGGGGACTGAGGTTGTTTAGGGTGTAATTCTGTAATTGGAACAAATTGTGCTGTACCATAAACCTCAGAAGTAGATGTAACTAGAACTCGCTCAATACCAAAATCTTTTGCAGCTTGTATAATATTTAATGTCCCTTTAACATTAGTATCAATGTAAGAATCTGGTGAATGATAACTATATGGAATTGCAATTAAAGCTGCCAAATGAAAAACTATATCACATCCTTTCATAACTGTTCGTACTCCATTTGGATCACGGACATCACCAGAAAATATTTCGATTTTTTCTAATTGCTCTTTTGAAAATGAATCTAACCAGCCCCAAGTATTGAAAGAATTATAATAGACTAGAACTTTAACCTTTGCACCTAAATTAATTAACTCTTCCACTAAATGACTCCCAATGAAACCATCCGCACCAGTTACTAAAATATTTTTATTCTTAAACATATTTTTTAATTATAATATTTCGAATACCATTTATAAAAATTATCAACCCCAGCCTCCACAGATGTTTGTGGTTTAAAGTCAATATAATCTTGTAGGGAATTTATATCGGCATGAGTAATTGGTACGTCACCAGGCTGTATATCCATCATAACTTTTATTGCATTCCGACCAATAACTTTTTCTAATGCTTCGATATATCTAGTTAATTTTACTGGCTCACTGTTACCAATATTAAAAATACGATATGGAGCGGAACTGCTGTCTTGATCAGGAAAATTGCTATCCCACTTAGAATTTGTGAAAACTGGTTTAAGTATTAATCTGCGAATAGATTCTACTATGTCACCTACGTATGTAAAATCTCTTACCATATTTCCATGATTAAATACATTAATCGGTTTGCCTTCTAAAATTGCATCTGTAAATAAAAATAAGGCCATATCTGGACGACCCCATGGACCATATACAGTGAAAAATCTAAGGCCGGTTGTTGAAAGTTTAAACAAATGAGAATATGTATGTGCCATTAGCTCATTAGATTTTTTTGTTGCAGAGTATAATGAAATTGGATGTTGTGTTGGCTGTTTCTCAGATAAAGGCATCTGCGTATTCAAGCCATAAACACTACTAGTACTAGCATAAAACAAATGTTCAACATTACTTAAACGACAACCTTCTAGAATACTAAGAAAACCATCAATATTTGATTTTACATATATTCTAGGATTTTCTATACTATAGCGAACTCCTGCTTGAGCAGCTAAATTGATAACATAATTAAATTTTTCTTGAATCATAAAATCCACCAAAAAATCATGATCGGTAATATCTAACTTAATGAATTTATAATTTGCGTAAATTTCACTTAAGACAATTTCTTTTTCTTTCAAATTATTGCTATTCACTCCATTTTCTAATAATCGTCCTTTCTTTAAATTAATATCATAATAATCATTTAGATTATCTAATCCAAAAATTTCATATTCACTAAATTTACAAAGTATTGATACAAGGTGAAATCCAATAAATCCAGCAGAACCAGTAATTAAAATTTTTTTCATGTAGATTGAAGAATAATCTCGTTTAACTTATGATTTTATTATCAATTTGGTTAAAATATACCAAAAAATTGATACTCTAAATACATTTACAAATATTGATTAATTTTAAGTTTTAGGTTGATAGAATTCTGATTTAATTATTTCGTTTTGAATAAATGAAATTTCTTCAAGATTAGAATCAATTCCATTATTCTTCATTAATCTAGCAAATGTGGTTAAATCAGAATATTCCTTAAAATTATTTCTTAAGAAATTAATAAACATTTCTGGAATAATTGCTTTAATACTGCTATATAATATTTGATAAAAAAAAATGTTATTGACATTACCTTTTATTGAAGATAAATAACTTTGAAAACCAGAAACAATTATTTTCTTAACCTCAATATCATTAATGATCAAGTCATCACTTAATACCTTTGTTAATTTTTCAACTACTTCATCGCGGTTTGATTTAAAATCTTGATTGTTCCACCAATTTTGAAAAGAAATATTATCTTTATTTCTCCATAAGGGTATGTTTTTACAATTGCGTATCCAATAAACAACAGGAATAACTTTTGATCGACCATAAATAGATGTAACTAATTCAATAAGAATTTCAGGCAACTCCGGGGGGCTCATTTTGGTATTAGAAATACCACATCCACACAAAAACGGAATTTTTATGATTTTTTTCCAATAATCAGTTCTAAAAACAGAATAGCAAGAAGTAACTTGATAATTAGTCATGTGTGCGTTAACTCTTTCTGAAATATTTTTATTTAGAATATTATACCCATTAAATCCTGGATATTTTTCAAAACAAGTTAAATTCTTATTTATAAAATTAAATCCAATCGAGTGTCCAATACATGAAATCAAATTTGAATCATTCTCAAGTGAATCAATACAGTGTGAAATACCAAAATCGGTATGAAATTCATCATCACTTAACATTGCAACATACTTTGAATTAACCAATTCTGAAACAATTGACAACCTTTCAAAGAGATCAATTGGCAAATGATGATAATGTATATTAGAACCAAAATTATTTAGTTTAATATTATCTATTGGATTTTTACTGCCATCGAGTATATGTACTTCAAAATACTTCTTATTTGACCAATAATTCATAGAAGTCAACGCTACGGTTTCTCTATTGAAAGTTGGAATTATAATTGTTAACATTATTTGATTTTTTTCAAATAACACGAAGGCCAATATGTAACTCTATCATTTATTGAACTTTCATTAAATGGAAATTTTGGCTCAACAATTTCAAAGTCAGAATTATTTGATGCAAACTCAATAGCAGCTGATTTGGGATTATTCCAATTCCAATCCTTTTCTGTTCTATCAAGCCCCTCTACCAATTCCATAATACCATCAGTTGCAACTATAAAAGAACCTGATGTTACTAAGGGAGAATAGGCAACTAATTCTTTTAGCACATGCTCCTTAGTATGATTTGAATCAAGAATTACCATTACTTTATCATTATCTTTAACTTTACTTTTAACCAAGTTAACAACATCAATACTTGTAGAATCTCCTTCAATCATTTCAATATAATCATTGTACAAAAAATGTTCCTCAATAGCTTTTCGATTATGTTGTCTAATCTCAATATCCACTCCAATAACTTTACCTTTACCTAATGCCTTAAACAAACTAGCATAAAATATTAATGATCCACCATGTGCTATTCCAGTCTCAATAATAACGTCTGGCTGAATTTCAAAAATAATTTCTTGAATACGAATCATGTCTTCTGGAAGTTGAATAACTGGTCGTCCTAGCCATGAAAAGCTATAAACATATTTCGTTTCCCATCCAGATTTCAACCAAATATCACTTAAAATTTTAAATGCCTCAGGTGAGCCTAAAGGATAACTAAGGTTTTTCTCAGTATCTATTACAACTTTTGCAATCTCATCTACTTGTATCATATTTATAGTTTTTAATTAAATTATATAATTTTTGTTTTGTATTTTCTTTCTCATAATTGAAATCTTGTTTTATCTTTTCAATCTTTATCAAGGGATGAATTATTTGTTTAGCATTTGGATTGACATAATATTCGAAATCATAAAATTTATTTATAATTAATAAAATTTCTTCATTAGTTAAATTTTCACCATTAGCAACGTTGTAGATGCCTGAACAATCGCTCATTGAGATATCTAATAATAATGATGTTACAGATTCTATTGAAATATAATCTTTTGCTGAATTCAAAGTAGTGTGTAATTCAATTTTAGACGTTTTTCTTATTTTGTTTAATAAATCAAAAATGAAATTTGTAGAATAATAATCCTCACCATATACATTAGATAATCTAACAATTTTAATGTTTTTCCCTGATGAAAGACAAATTCTTTCTCCGGTTAATTTTGTAAGTGTATATAATTCATCTGGATCATTAATTAAAATTTTAATTTCACTGTCTTCATTTACCTCTACCGCAGAAGAGTTGATATAAAGCCGTGAAGAAGACAAATACGTTAGTGAATTAAAGTTGGCTTCTTTTAGGATTTTAGATAAATAACAAACATGTGCTTCTACCGTTTCGAATGGCTTTACCCTAAAATCAGCAGTCAATCCAATACAGTATATTATATTACCCAAATCTTTCCCAATTAAGTTTTCATCTCTTTCGGGGGCATAAAAATCAAGCCCTCGTTGGGATAAAGCATCCAATAGTCCCGATCCAATAAATCCAGAAGCCCCTAGCACTGTAATCATGTTATTTTCTGTAGTTTAATAACCTTAATGGAGATCCAACATAAACGCCATATTCTTCAGTTATTCCGTTTACAACACATCCTGCGCCAATAACAGAACCCTTTTTAATGTAGGAGCCATCTAGAATTATAACCCCAGCACCAATCCAAACGTCATCTTCAATAATTATACCTCCTCTAGTTGACTTAAACCGTTGTGAAATAATTGTTTTATCTCGTGAACTATATTCATGATTTACTGGGGCTAAAGTGCAATTAGCAGCAATGAGCACATTTTTACCAATTACTATTCCATTTCCAGAATACAGAACACATCCCGAATTAATAAATGTATTTTCTCCGATTTCAATATCAGAGATCCCTCCAACAAATTTAATTTTTACAAAAGAATCTATTGTAACATTTGCAGAAACCACTAATTTACTACCTCTAGCGGAGACTTCGATATCTGATAAAGATGATATTTTCGCAGTATTTGATATCTCATTCATTTATTAAAATAATTTCACTTCAGGAATAGCAGTGACAAACTTAGCATCCCATTCATAGATATAGTTCAATTGAATTTTTATTTCCGAAGTCAAATTCCAAGGAAAAATAATTACATAATCAGGTTTTTCTTCTTTCAAGAAGGCTTCATCTACAACTGGAATATGGCTTGCAGGTAAATATTTATTTTGTTTGTGAGGATTTGCGTCCACAACGAAATTTATTAGGTCTCTTTTGATGCCGCAGTAATTGAGTAGCGTATTACCTTTAGCAGCTGCACCATATGCTGCTACTTTTTTACCTACCCTTTTTTGTTCAATCAGAAAAGAGAGCAAATCTAATTTGATTTTTTCTGCGCGTTCTTGAAAACCTACATAATAAGTCAAGTTGTTTATTCCATTGCTTATTTCTTTCTCGATAAGATTTGCCACATTATGCGAAATATTTTTTGAAAAATCTTCCAAATGTTTTGCGTATATTCTGAGTGATCCTCCATGTGTTGACAATTCTTCAACATCAAAAATTTCTAAGCCCTTCGATTCGAAAATTTGCTTTACTGTATATAACGATAGATATGAAAAATGTTCATGATAAATAGTATCAAACTGATTGTTTTCTATTAGTTGCAACAAATGAGGAAA
>JACCDH011378968.1_pt1 | contig 10034 bp, 7 predicted proteins | sample 7442481 | NCBI WGS metagenome assembly JACCDH01 (sample SAMN15323433, study PRJNA562643) | freshwater metagenome | isolation source: river surface water | place: USA:Blue River Watershed | collected 2017-08-15
ATCGCAGCCGAATTGAACATGATGTTGAAAATGCTGGCTAGTGGACCACTACAGAAATTAGCCGATCATCAAGCTAGCCGCTTAAAAGAACTATTGGGCTAAACTACTGTAATAATTTCAGCCTAATTCCCTTAAAAACAGTCATTTCGTCTGATTTTACTCAGATCACACGCCATAAATTCCGATTAGATTCGATTTTTTCACGATGGTCGGTAATTTGACACTGGCTGTGTATGAATTTGAACAATTTCACTATCAAAGCACAGGAGGCCATTCAAAAGGCTTCCGAAATAGCCTTGGGCAATCAGCAACAGGCTATTGAAAACGCACACCTTTTAAAAGGCTTGCTATTGGTTGACGAGAATGTAATCAGCTATCTCTTAAAAAAGCTGAACGTGAACATCAACCGTTTAAACACAGCACTGGATGAGCAGATCAATACGTTCCCAAAAGTGAGCGGAAGTAGTGTATACCTCTCCTCAGCAGCAAATACCACACTACAAAAAGCACAAACTTTTCTAAAGGAATTTAAAGACGAGTTTGTTTCGGTTGAGCATGTTTTACTAGGCATGTTGCAAGCCGGAGATAAAGTTTCTGTCCTGCTCAAAGATGCCGGTGTGAACGAAAAAGATCTAAAAAAAGCCATTGTTGAGTTACGTGGCGACAGCCGGGTAACCGACCAAAACGCCGAAGCAACTTACAATGCCTTAAACAAATATGCCCGCAACCTGAACGAATTTGCCGAATCGGGCAAACTGGACCCGGTTATTGGACGTGATGAAGAAATTCGTCGTGTAATCCAAATTCTGTCTCGTCGTACCAAAAACAACCCAATTCTGATTGGTGAGCCCGGCGTGGGTAAAACTGCCATTGCCGAAGGTATCGCATTCCGTATCATTAAGGGTGATGTGCCCGAAAACTTGAAAACCAAAGTGGTGTATTCGCTAGATATGGGTGCACTTGTGGCGGGAGCGAAATACAAAGGAGAATTTGAGGAGCGCCTGAAAGCTGTTGTGAAAGAGGTTACGCAGAGCGATGGCGAGATTATCCTTTTTATCGATGAAATTCACACGCTGGTAGGTGCCGGCGGTGGCGAGGGTGCCATGGATGCCGCTAACATTCTGAAACCGGCTTTAGCCCGTGGAGAATTACGTGCAATTGGCGCTACCACCCTGAATGAATACCAGAAATATTTAGAAAAGGATAAAGCCTTGGAGCGTCGTTTCCAAAAGGTAATGGTAGATGAACCCGATACCCAGGATGCCATTTCGATTTTGCGTGGGTTAAAGGAGCGTTACGAAACACACCACAAAGTTCGCATCAAAGACGAGGCGATTATTGCTGCTGTAGAGCTTTCTCAACGCTATATTTCAGATCGTTTTCTTCCTGATAAGGCCATCGACTTGATGGACGAAGCAGCTTCTAAACTCCGTTTAGAAATGGATTCGGTTCCTGAAGCTGTAGATGAGCTTGATCGCCGCATTATGCAATTAGAAATTGAACGTGAAGCCATCAAACGAGAAAATGATGAGAAAAAAGTAAAAGAACTGAGTGAAGAAATCGCTAACCTGTCTGTAGATCGGGATGGATTAAAAGCCCGTTGGCAAGGTGAAAAAGATTTGGTGGATGGCATTAACTCGAAGATCGAGCAGATTGAGAATTTTAAATTGGAAGCCGACCAGGCCGAGCGTGCCGGAGATTACGGTAGAGTAGCTGAGATTCGTTACGGAAAAATCAAAGAGGCTCAGGATGAGGTTGAGAAATTGAAAAAAGAATTGGAAGCCACGCAAGTAGACAGCCGCATGCTGAAAGAAGAAGTAACCTCCGAAGATATTGCGGGAGTAGTTAGCCGTTGGACCGGTATTCCGGTAACCAAAATGATTCAGAGTGAGCGTGAAAAACTGCTTCACCTAGAAGAAGAACTGCACAAACGCGTTGCCGGTCAGCATGAAGCCATCGAAGCCATTTCTGATGCGATTCGTCGTTCCAGAGCCGGGCTACACGATAAACGCAAGCCAATTGGTTCCTTCATCTTTTTAGGAACCACCGGTGTGGGTAAAACCGAATTAGCAAAAGCGCTGGCAGAATTTTTATTTAACGATGATTCGGCAATGGTGCGCATCGATATGAGTGAATACCAGGAACGACATGCCGTTTCACGACTGATTGGTGCGCCTCCCGGATACGTGGGTTACGATGAAGGCGGTCAGTTGACCGAGGCGGTTCGACGTAAACCCTATTCAGTGATTTTGTTGGATGAGATTGAAAAAGCTCATCCTGATGTGTTTAATATCCTTTTGCAGGTTTTAGATGATGGCCGGTTAACTGACAACAAAGGCCGGGTGGTAAATTTCAAAAATACCATCATCATCATGACCTCCAACATCGGTTCGCACCTCATTCAGGATAATTTCAAAGACTTAACTGAAGCCAATCGTGAAGCAGTAGTTGCCAAAACAAAAAACGAACTCTTTGAACTCCTGAAACAAACCATTCGTCCGGAGTTTTTGAATCGGATTGATGAATTGATCATGTTTACACCGCTTAACCGTGAAGAACTTCATGATATTGTGAAACTACAGTTCAAACAAGTGCAACAAACACTGGAAGAAATGGGCATTCAATTAGAAGCAAGCGACGAAGCGCTAGACTGGTTGGCACAATTGGGTTACGATCCGCAATTTGGAGCCCGACCATTAAAACGGGTAATACAAAAACGGATTCTAAATGAATTATCAAAAGATATTCTGGCTGGAAAAGTAGATAAAGACAGTAAAATCAAGCTGGATGTCTTCGAAAATCAATTTGTATTCTTGAATGCCGATGAGCTTGTAAAAAAGTAAACCCTATGAAAAATCAAAAAGCCGTTTTGTGTAACACTTAACGGCTTTTTTTGTTTAATAAACAGCTAACAGAAACATTTACTCTACGTTTTGTGATATTATTCAGTATTTTGAGGCTAGAATATCTATGAAGAAAGTAGTTCAATTCGTCCTATTGCTTTTACTTCCTGGTCTGTTTGAGCTGGGTTGTAACTCCAAAACCAAAACAACGATCAAATTGTCGGATGCATATTTGGTTAAGGATTTTGAGCAAGACAAAGATTATCCTGCCGGAATGGAGGAATTACAAATTCCTTCTGGAGGAGTTAAGATATATGGCTTAGAGTATACAGCCAACGGTCCTGGACCCCATCCCACCTTGATTTTCTTACATGGAAATCCGGGTAATGAGCGGAACTTAGACTTAGCTCAAAGTATCAGAAAAGTAGGATACAATGTTGTTTATTTCGATTTCCGTGGTAGCTGGGGAAGTAAAGGTGAGTTTACATTTGAGAACAATATTGCCGATACCAAAGCGGTTATTGAGTACCTAACTTGTGAAGAACAAGCCGCAAGATTACGCATAGACACCTCAAAAATTGCCCTCTTCGGACACAATACCGGTGGTGCAATTGCTTTAGTTGCCGGATTAAATCATCCAAAAGTTAAAGGGATTGCAACACTTTCACTGTTTAATCCGTACCGGATCATCAAGAATTCTCAAGGTCTGAGTAATTTAATCAGCATGAAAGAGTACTTATCTACCTTAGGTATGCTGAACATCAATCCTGATCAATTTTTAGGACAAATGGCTGCGAATGTAGAAGATTATAATCTGGAGTTATTAATAGGAATGACTGCAAAACCGGTATTAATAATTGACGAGCACGAGGCCAACGACTATTTTAAAAAAATGAGTTCGAAGAAAAATGTTCAATACGAAATTTGGGATACCGATATAACTTTTAGTAATAAACGAACAGCACTAACCCGCAGACTAAGAGACTGGCTAGACACCAAAATCAATCCCCAAATAATCACAAACACCATAGAATAACATGCGATTTACGCTTTATATAGGCGTTTTACTTCTGATAAGCGCCTGCCAAAGTACAACTATCCAACAAAAGCTTACTGAAACCCAAAAAGATACTTCTATTGTTACTGACGCAGCTACTATTCTGAAAAGAAAACAAATACCCATTTTATGCTATCACCAGATTAGGGTATGGAAATCTTCCGACTCTGAAGTAGCCAAAGTTTATATTGTTCCACCCGCAACATTTGAAGCACAACTTAAAATGCTGGCCGATAGCGGCTACCACACTATTTTACCCGATCAGCTGGTAGACTATTTAACCAAAGGCAGCAAACTGCCTTCCAAACCAATTATGCTCACTTTTGATGACACCTGCGAAGAGCAATTTACCCTTGCTGCGCCAGCACTCAAAAAATACGGCTTCAAAGGTGTCTTTTTTATCATGACCGTGAGTATTGGCCGTCCACGCTACATGACGAGTGAGCAAATTAAGCAATTGAGTGATGAAGGACATGTAATTGCTTCACACACTTGGGACCATCACAATTTTAAAAAATACCAAGGCGAAGATTGGGCAACACAAATAGATAAACCGACCAAGAGATTAGAAGAAATTACCGGGAAGAAAATTGATTATTTTGCCTATCCTTTCGGACTTTGGAATGAAGAAGGAATTCCAGAATTAAAGAAAAGAGGATTTAAGGCGGCATTTGCATTAGCTGAAAAACGCAGCGAAAGCAATCCGCTGTTTACCATACGCCGCATCATTGCTGCCGGAAGCGATAGTCCGAAAACGCTGCAAAGTAAAATTGAGCGGAGTTTTTAAACCTTGCTTTGCATCCCGATAGGCAAACCTGATTAATTTGCCTACCTTTGCGCCTTATTTCAAACACATGATTACGGTATCCAACCTCTCCCTGCGTTACGGCAAACGCACCCTTTTTGAAGAAGTTAACCTCAAATTTACCCCCGGCAATTGCTACGGTGTAATTGGCGCCAATGGTGCCGGAAAATCTACTTTTTTAAAGATTTTATCTGGAGAAGTTGATCCTACAACGGGTTCGGTGAGTTTTACTCCTGGAGAACGTATGGCTGTTTTGAAGCAAAATCACTACGAATTTGATGAATTTACGGTGATTGAAACGGTAATGATGGGTCATAAAGAGCTGTATGCCGTGATGAAAGAGAAAGACGCCCTATATGCCAAAGAAGATTTTACCGATAAAGATGGCGAGCGTGCCGGTGAACTGGAAACCATTTTTGCTGAGATGGATGGCTGGAATGCCGAAAGCAATGCCGCTACCCTGCTCAGCAACTTAGGCATCAGCGAAGACCTGCACTACAAACAAGTTAAAGAGCTGGAAGGTAACCAGAAAGTACGTGTATTGCTAGCTCAAGCTCTTTTTGGCAGTCCGGATATTCTATTGCTCGATGAGCCCACCAACGATTTGGACATCAATACCATTGCCTGGTTAGAAGATTTTTTGGCCGGATATGAAGCCATCGTACTGGTAGTATCTCACGACCGTCACTTCCTGGATGCCGTTTGTACACACGTGGTAGATATTGATTTTGGTAAGATGACGATTTATACCGGAAACTATTCGTTCTGGTACGAATCGAGCCAATTGGCTGCCCGTCAGCGTTCAGACCAAAACAAAAAGATGGAAGACAAAGTGAAGGAATTACAAGAATTCATTCGCCGTTTCAGTGCCAACGCTTCCAAATCAAAGCAGGCAACCAGCCGTAAAAAAGCCTTAGATAAGATCAATATCGAAGAAATTAAACCCTCTAATCGAAAATATCCAGCTATTTTATTCAATAATCAGGGCCGGGAAGCCGGAGATCAGATCTTGCAGATCGAAAAATTGAGCAAAACTCAAAATGGCGAAGTGTTATTTACTGATATTTCGTTGATGGTGAATAAGGGTGATAAGATTGCGATTTTATCTGAAAATAGTTTGGCGACCACTGCGTTCTACCAAATTTTAACCGGAAAAGATAAAGACTATGCAGGAGAGTTCAAGTGGGGCGTAACCATCAATGCAGCTGATATTCCGAATGACAATTCCACTTATTTTGAAGGTAAAAATGAGAATTTGATCGATTGGCTACGCGAATATTCTGAAGGCGAAAAAGACGAACAATTTATTCGGGGATTTTTAGGCAAAATGCTTTTTTCAGGAGATGAAGTGATGAAAAAGTGTTCGGTGCTTTCTGGAGGAGAGAAAATGCGTTGCATGTTCTCAAAAATGATGTTACAGCAAGCTAACGTACTCCTCTTTGATGAACCTACCAATCACCTGGATCTGGAATCGATCACCGCCCTGAATAACGGCATGGCCGATTTTAAAGGTACAGTCTTGTTTACTTCACGAGATCATGAATTGACCCAAACTGTGGCCAATAGAATTATTGAAATTACACCCAAAGGCATTATTGATAAATTGATGAGCTACGATGATTACATCAATTCTGAAGCCATTAAGCAACAACGAAAAGAACTATATAGCTAAACAAAAAAGCCCCGGAATTCGGGGCTTTTTTGTTGTGTCAATATCACTGATTAGTGACCAGCGTGGCCGTCGATACCGTGAGCATGACCATGAGCCAACTCGTCTGCGGTAGCTTAACGAACCTGAATAATTTTACCCGAAAAATGTAAATCCTGACCCGCCATTGGGTGGTTTAAATCTACACTAACTAGTGTATCGGTAACTGCAGTAACACGGGCTCTAAATTGGTTTCCTTGGTTATCCTGCAAAGGCAAAATGGTATCAACAGCTGGCTTTTCCATATCGCCAAACATTTCTAAAGGTAAATCGGTTAGTGCATTGGGATCTTTCTCACCATAAGCATCGGCAGCAGCCAATTCAAATGCATATTCGGCACCAGCGGCTAAACCGCTTAAGTTTTCTTCAAATTTAGGCAACATCATGCCTACACCAAATAAAAACACCAAGGGGTTTTCTTCGGTAGCTTTTTCAACAAATGTTTTTTCACCATTTGTAGTGGTGTGTAAATCGTAGGTAAGGGCAACTACGGTGTTTGGTTTAATTGTCATTTTGTAAAAATTAGGAGGCTAAGCCTCGAGTTTAATGTTGAATTTGTTTCATTGCTTCGGCAACACCGGTTACCGGAAGCTGACAGGTTTTATTACGGCAAACAAAAATCCGAGTTTCATTGCCACATTTATCCTGCAGCAAAGGTAAACTTCCTGCGCTTCCCCCCAATACTATTTTATTAGGAATATACTTTTTCTCTAATTCTTGGCGCTTATGTTCAAAATCGGAGCCGGTAATGGCTATCTCAAAAATTCCAAAAACCTCATTCAGAAGAAAGTTAGCCCAATTGGAATAGGCAGAACCGTAAGTTTTAATCTGCGGATGAACGTTGAGAAGCATTTGATTGGCTTTACTCAAGTAAGTATCATCTGCAAACCAATGTCCTAAACGATACAGGTTATGAGCCATTACCGAATTGGAACCGGGGATAACATTATCCATGATCTCTTGTTTGCGGGCAATCAATAACTCGGCCTGATCGGAAGTGTAAAAAAACATTTTGGTTTCCGGATCACTGAAATGCGTAATTGCATACTCACAAAGCTGTTTCGCTTTGTGCAACCAATACTCCTCAAAGGTTGCTTCGTATAAAGAAGTTAATCCATCGATAACAAAAGCATAATCATCCAAAAAAGCGGGAATGCTGGCTTTGCCGTTTTTAAAATTTCGATAAAGTCCACCATCAGTAGTACGCATTTGCTTCAAGAGGAATTCCGCATTTTTTTTGGCAGATTTCAAAAATCGTTCTTCACCAAAAACCCGATAGGCATCAGTTAAGCCACGGAGCATCAGACCATTCCAAGCTGCTAAAATTTTATCATCTAGGCCTGGTTTAATCCGCTTATCGCGATAGCTGAAAACCTGTTTTTTAGCATTTTCAAGCTTAGAAAGCCAATCTTCTAGCTTCAACCCGTGTTTTGCTGCAAATTTTTCATCGCTCAATTTGCGCATCAATACATTCGTTTCTTCTTCAGTCCAATTTCCTGCATCGGTGATACCGAAATAGTCGGCAAAAATTTCAGCATCTGTACCTAAAATTTCATCGATTTCAGATTTATGGAAAGTATAAAACTTGCCCTCCACCCCTTCGCTATCGGCATCTTGTGCAGAATAAAAACCACCACTGACGTCTGTCATTTCACGAGTTACCCAATCCAGCGTTTCATAAACTACCTGACGATACAGTTCTTGAGGTTCGTGTTGATAGGCTTCGGAATACAAACTCACCAACTGGGCATTATCGTACAGCATTTTTTCGAAATGCGGCACATGCCAAAATTGATCGACGGAATAGCGGGCAAAACCCCCTCCTATATGATCGTAAATTCCACCAAAAGCCATTTTTTGCAGGGTGAAGTGTGTAATGGCGTCGGCCTGCTCATCTTTCATTAAATGGGCATAACGCAGCATAAATTGCCAATTATTGGGCAAAGGGAATTTGGGAGCACGGGTGTAACAACCATCTGTCCAATCGAAATACTTTGACCAAGGTTCGTAGATAGCCTTGAGATCGGCCTCGGTATACTCAGCTTTATGTTCGATGAATTGAATTTTTTCGCTTTCGCGAATACCTTGAGTCAGTTTAGTAGCATAATCAATGGCATCATCGGGTTTGTGCTCCCAAAATGCCGCCAGGTTGAGCAGCAATTTTTTCCAATCTTCTTTACGGAAATAGGTGCCGCCGTAAATGGGTCGCTGATCAGGTAAACAGATACAGTTCAATGGCCAGCCACCACTACCGGTCATCAACTGGACGGCATACATATAGATCTGATCAATGTCGGGCCGCTCTTCACGATCCACTTTAATACAGATGAAATGCTGATTCATGATTTCGGCCACAGCCTCATCTTCAAAACTTTCGTGTTCCATCACATGGCACCAGTGGCAAGCCGAATAACCAACACTGACCAGAATTAGCTTGTTTTCTGCTTTCGCTTTAGCCAGCGCTTCCTCTCCCCAGGGATACCATTGCACCGGATTTTGCGCATGTTGCAACAAATAAGGTGAACTTTCGTGGATGAGGGCGTTGGGCATGTTTAGTCTTCAGTGATCAGTCTTTAGTCTACAGTGCTGAGATAGATTTTGACAACTCAACACTGTAGACTGTTGACTAATTGCTCAGTTCGGCAAAATATTTATGGAACAAAGGAATGGTTTCGATGCCTTTGTAATAATTGGCAATATCGTATTTCTCGTTTGGTGAGTGCAGGTTATCGCTGTCTAAACCAAATCCCATTAAAACGGTTTTAATACCCAATTCTTTTTCGAACAAGGCCACAATTGGAATACTTCCACCGCCACGGGTTGGAATGGGTTCTTTACCAAACGACTCGGCAATTGCTTTTTGAGCAGCACGAAAAGCCACACTATCGGTTGGGGTAACCACCGGCTCGCCGCCGTGGTGTGGAGTTACCTTTACTTTTACAGATTTAGGCGCAATTTTTTCAAAATGATTCTGGAACAGTTTGGTGATCTTATCAGAGTTCTGGTTAGGTACTAAGCGCATTGAAATTTTGGCTGAAGCTTTAGATGGCAATACGGTTTTAGCGCCTTCACCAATATAACCACCCCAAATACCGTTCACTTCTAAAGTTGGACGAGTTCCGGTGCGTTCTAAGGTAGTGTAGCCCTTTTCGCCCCAAACTTCCTCCACTCCGAGGTCTGTTATATAATCTTCAATATCAAAAGGTGCTTTATTTAAGGCTTCACGCTCTGCAGCACTTAGTTCTACCACATCATCGTAAAAACCAGGAATGGTGATGTGATTGTTCTCATCATGCAGGGAGGCAATCAACTTCGCTAAAATCGTAGCCGGATTGGCCACCGCACCACCATACACACCAGAGTGCAAGTCGCGGTTTGGACCAGTAACTTCTACTTCTACATAAGACAAACCACGCAAACCTGTTTCTAATGAAGGATTTTCCATGCTGATCATGGCAGTGTCGGATATTAGAACTACATCTGATTTTAAACGATCTTTATTCTGCTGAACAAAGATCCCTAGGTTGTTTGAACCCACTTCTTCTTCGCCCTCAATCATGAATTTGATATTGCAAGGCAAAGTGTTGGTTTGTATCATCAACTCAAAAGCCTTTACGTGCA
>JACCDH011583409.1_pt1 | contig 10034 bp, 7 predicted proteins | sample 7442481 | NCBI WGS metagenome assembly JACCDH01 (sample SAMN15323433, study PRJNA562643) | freshwater metagenome | isolation source: river surface water | place: USA:Blue River Watershed | collected 2017-08-15
ATCAGACCCACTGATTTCCATTGGTTTGCAGTTGCCAATGTTTCACCAGGTTCAGACACTCGGCTGGCCGAGTTTTTTGCAAGCACAATGGGACCGAATATTGAAGCGAGCGGCAGTTACCGACCCATTGCGGACATTGGTAGCTCTGAACACTACACCAGTTCCGGGGCAATTCAACTCTGATGAGCAACGTCAAAAGGAGAGAAAAGGCCGAGAACTCAGTTTCACATATCAAAACTCTATTTTAATAATCGCGCACGTCGTTCATAGAATGGTCATAACCACCACTTAGCGCCATGATTCGACGACTCCAAGACTTCACAGATTTAACCTCCTCGCGCGAGGACAATCCGAATTTCGCTGGAACTCTGGCAAAAGGGTTGATGATCTTGGAGTCATTTGTGCGCGAATCTCGCCCGCTAGGGAACAGCGAACTCTCGGCAATGCTCGGGCTGCCCCGCCCCACCGTTTCCAGGCTTTGTCGCACTCTGCTCGAACTCGGGTATCTTGATCATGATGAGCGAATTGACCGCTACTTCGTCGGGCCGTCCGCGGTAGCGCTAGGCTATCCATATATTGTCAACACACCTTTGCGATTGATTGCACGGCCAGCGATGCAAGCGCTGGCTGATCGCTACCAAGGAGCGGCCTCAATTGGCGTCTCCTACGGACTAGAAGTCGTCTACCTAGAAACTTGCGCTTGTGGGACCGGAACATTGGCACGGCCCGATCTGGGTGCAACACGCAGCATCGCAAGCACTGCAATGGGGCGAGCCTGGTTGGCGTCACTTCCGGCCAACGAACTTAATGAGATGCTGACGGCACTGGAACAAGCTCGTCCTGAGGAGTGGCAACGCTGCCATGTTGGAATTAAAGAGTCTCTGACTAACTTTGATAAGCGTGGCTTTGCGCTGAACTTAGGGGATGCCGGATATGGAGTCTGTGGTGTCGCCGTAACGTCGCGCATGCGCTATGGGCAAAGAACGCTGATTTTCAACTGCGCAGTCCCAGGGTTGCATTGGACATCACGCAAATTGGTGTCAGAACTCGGACCAGCGCTACTTGAGCTTGTGCGACGCGTCGAACAGCAGGTAGGACTGCATTAAAACTCAGGAACTCTTTGATGACATTTCAATCGTTGTTACACCCAAAATCCATTGCCATCATTGGTGCATCGCAAAACCCGCAAAAAGTGGGTGGAGTGCCGGTGCGGTTGCTTACCGAATTGGGTTATGCAGGAGAAATTTTTCCAATCAATCCTGGCTCTACTGAAGTGCAAGGCCATCGTGCCTACGCCTCGCTAGCTGAAGTACCTAAATCACCTGAATTGGCCATCATCGTCGTGCCAGCGGTAGCGGTTGAGTCAGCGTTACGCGATGCAGTTGACGCTGGTGTACGTGCCGCGATCGTACTAAGTTCGGGATTCGCCGAAGTTGGTGGCGAAGGCGCTGCAATGCAGCAGCGACTGATCGACATTGCGCGAGACGGAGGGCTGACTTTGCTCGGGCCCAATTGCCTGGGCGTCATGAATCTGAGCGAGAAGCTTTTCGCCACCTTTTCACCTGCACCACTGGCTGGCTTACCGAAGCCGGGTTCCGTAGCAATAGTCAGCCAAAGCGGCGCATTTGGTGCCTATGCCTATTCACTAGCGCGTGCCGGTGGGCTCGGCCTAAGCCACTGGGTGACAACAGGAAACGAAGCCACAACCTCGGTTGCGGACGTCATTGAGGCCTTGGTTGATGACCCAGACACCAAGGTTATCTTGGCATATATCGAAGGCACTCGCGACGGATGCGCATTACAACGTGCATTGCTACGTGCACGAGTTGCGAACAAACCTGTAGTGTTGACTAAGGTTGGGCGAACCGAAGCTGGTGCTCGCGCTGCGATGTCTCATACCGCAAGTCTATCAGGCGAAGACAACGTCTATCAAGCAGTGATCGATGACACCGGCACGGTTCGAGCAGATACAGTAGAGCAGATGTTCCGTCTGGGCCAGGCATTTTCGCTATGCACACCACCACGAGGCAAACGGTTGGGCATCATCACTATCTCTGGTGGAGTCGGGACACTGATGGCTGATGCTGCCAGTGAGGCCGGACTGGAACTTCCACCGCTACCAACTGAAACTTCAAGGGCACTGCTCGAACGTGTACCGTTCTGCTCAACTGCCAATCCAGTTGATGTGACTGGCCAAGCGGCATCAGACTTCAGCATTCTAGATTTCGCCGCTGTTGAAGCAGCAGTCAGTGGTAGCTACGATGCCTTAGCACTGTTCATTGCAGCAGCTGGTGCGGCTCCTGGTTATGCGCCGAAGATTATCAACTTGGTGCGCATGGTGCGCGACGCTGCTCCCGACATCGGCCTGGCCCTGTCGGGCATCGTTACACCCGAACTCAGGCGCGAATTGCACGCGCTTGGCTGCCTGGTATTTGAAGAACCAACGCATGCCATCGAAGCTTTTGCTCAAATGTCGCAATGGCAAGCTTACGGCGTAACAGATGAAGTAACTGCTGTCCAGGCTGTCCCGCAATCGCTGCCAACAGGTCTTCTGAACGAAGTTGAAGGACTGGCTTTCCTGTCTTCGCACGGAATTTCAGCAGTACCTCACCGTCACATTTCAAGTTCCAGCGCCGCTGCCGATGCATGGCATGAACTAAGTAGCAATTTATCAAACATGCAGGCAGTTCTGAAAATTGTATCGCGCGACCTCCTGCACAAAAGCGATGTTGGCGGTGTGCGAATCGGATTGCGTGACGAGGTTGAGCTACGCGAGGCAGCAGTTGCAATTGAAAGTACGGTTGCACAACAGGCACCAGCAGCGCGGCGTGAAGGGTTGCTAGTGGCAGTGAAGCTGAACCCTCGGGTCGAAGTAATGCTTGGCGCACGACACGATCCGTCATTCGGCACGTTGGTAGTGGTAGGCCTCGGTGGAGTCGCAGTTGAACTTGAGCCTCGAACCTCGGTGCTTATTGCTCCGACAACACCACAGAGAGTTCGTGACCGGCTCGACGCGCTCGGCATATTAAATCGATTGAAGGCCTGGCGTGGCCAACCGGAGATCGACGCACAGCCTCTAATCGACACCGTGGTGCGCTTCGCTGCGTTGGCCGCGGCGCTCGGTCCTCGCCTGCGAACACTGGAGATCAACCCATTGATGGTGGGCAACAGCTTTGTCGCGGCAGCCGATGCAGTAGTAGAAATCGCGTCTTAATTCATAACAACCCTGGAGACAACATGACAACACACCCCACAATCAGCTTGGCTCGTCGCCGCATTATCGGCAGCGCTCTCGCAACTCCGTTGCTATCTCTCGCCCCAGCGGGCCGAACTTTTGCGGCCGAATTTCCCGGGACAAAGCCGATCAAGCTAGTGGTTCCATTTCCAGCCGGTGGAGGGGCCGACATAGTCGGTCGCTGGATCGGACAGGCGCTGGCACAGGAGATCAAGGGCACGGTGATTGTCGAAAACGTTGCAGGTGCCACCGGTACTATTGGCACTGGACAGGTGGCCAGAGCGGCGGCTGATGGCTACACGTTGTTACTTGGCATCAGCGCCACCAATGTCATCGCACCTGCGTTGTTTAAGAACCTGACATACAAATCAAGCGACTTCACACCTCTTGCGCGCATCTCACAGCTTGGGAATTTGCTCGTCGTCCACCCGAGCTTACAACTAAAGAATCTCAGTGAACTAGTCGCGCTGGCACGTAAGCCGGGCAGCGATCTGGTCTATGGCTCGTGGGGCATTGGCTCTGGCGGACATCTCGCGATGGAGGCAGTGAAGCTACATTCCGGGCTGAATCTGCCACACGTTCCATATAAGGGCGTTGCACCGCTACTGCAGGACATGATCGGTGGTCATCTTAAGGTAGCAGCTGTCGACTTGGTAGCAGGAATGCAGCATGTGCAGTCGGGCAAGCTGCAACCGATAGCCTACACCGGACCCCGACGCTCAACGTGGCTACCGCAAGTGCCAACTCTGGTAGAACAAGGTGTTCCATTTGACAGTGCTAGCTGGTTTGCAGTGTTTGGTCCGGCGAAGATGCCACCTACTTTAGTCACGACGCTTTCTGAAGCACTGGAGCGAGTGATGAAAAAACCTGAAGCGGCGGAAAAACTGCGTGCACTCAATATGGAGATTGACCCCATCTCCCGAGAAAACTTCGAGCAGCAGGTGCGCAAGGACGCAAGTGTCTGGGCAAGCATCATTGAAAAGGCCAACATTCGGCCCGAATGATCTGAAGTATCACTGTCCGCTCGATTCAAATCGGAACATTTCATGAGCTTTCTGAATCTCAAACACACAACTCCACAGTCAGCTCTGGCTACTCACGCTGCAATTACAGCCGCAATCGCTGGTTACCCATTGTTGGAAAGCCTGCGCACATGCAGGCTTCAAACTGGCAATGGCGATGCACATGACTACGGTCGAGCGCCTTTCAACGTGCTGGGTCATAGCGACCACCGCTGGACCGACCGCGATCGCGACATTGTTACGCCAGCCAACGACCTGCTCTATACGAACGCTTGGCTCGACCTGCGCACTGGCCCAGTGGTAATTAACGTTCCCAGGCAAACGGGCAGGTACTTCGTGCTGCAATTGTTAGACATGTGGACCAATAACTTCTTCAATATCGGAATTCGCAATACGCCATCTGAAGGTGGCTGCTTTGCTCTGCTGGGGCCAGGCATGCCTGAGTCGAGCGCGCCTGTAGGCACGGTAGCTGTTAAATGCCCAACTTCGCTTGTGTGGCTGCTGGGTCGGGTTTTGGTTGATAGCGAAGATGACCTGACGGCAGCACGAGAATTTCAGGGTGGCTTCTCAGTCGAGGCCGAGCCGTTACCAGCACCGCCTGCCAGCGTGGCGAAGTGGCAGAGCGAAGGTGATGATCCGGCATTGATCTTCTTTGCCAACCTTTCGCGTGCACTAGCCGACTTTCCACCACCGCCTTCTCAGCAAGGTGTGTTCACAATGCTGAGCGGCAGTGTACATGTCAAGCTCGGCGAAGTTGATGCTCTTACTAACCTACGGTCGGCCGCAATTGAAGGACTGCGTCAAGGACATTCGGCAGCAATGGCGATGATTGAGGGTTATTCGACCAGCCCATCAAAGGCAGCGTGGCGCTGCTCAACACGTCTGGGACGATATGGTGATGACCTGATGCTGCGCGCGTCCACAGCGTTCAAGGGGTTGGGCGCACTATCGGCTAGCGAAGCACTTTACTTGATGAGCGATCACGACTGTGATGGGCAACCGCTTCACGGAAGCAACGTGTATCGCTTGCGTTTCGAGGATGGTGGAAACTTACCGGCAGACGCATTTTGGTCGGTGACGCTCTACGGTGAAGACCGCTATCTTGTCGCTAATAAGCTTCAACGTCACTCACTCGGTAATCGTAGCGACTTGCAGCTCGGAAACGACGGTGCCCTTGAACTCATGGTATCAAGGGACCAACCACCAGGTCCGGAAAAAAATTGGCTACCAGCACCCGATGGCCACTTTTACCTGATTCTGCGGCTGTACCACCCCCAAGCCCAAGTGCTCAAAGGACAGTACCACTTTCCTGACCTGGAACGAATCGCCTGATGACCCAAAAAACTGCTTTACTGGAGGCTGCACACCATGCAGTTATCTACAGCCTGCCGCTATACGAAATGGCACGCATGCGCGCGGCGAGCAGCCCCCGTCGAGGACCTGGCGGCGAGTTCGCCTCTGATTCAATCTCGTCATCGATTCGCTGGTGCAACGGCTTCACTCATTCGCGCCGTCTGCTAACGCCAAAGAACCGCGAGGTAGTCTCGCCGAATAACGATACGCTGTACGACAACACTTGGCTTGACCTGGCGGACGGGCCGCTGCTGATCGAACTACCGAACATGGGTAATCGCTACTGGACCTTGGGCTTCCTGGACCTTTGGACGAACCCTTTTGCATATGCGGGAAGACGAACAACTGGCCAGTGCGCACAGCGGCTGTTCGTGCATGGCCCCCGCTGGCAAGGAAATTTACCACCGGACACCATCGAGATCGCTGCGCCGGGTGACGACTTGTGGATCATTGGCCGTATGCTGGTTGATCTCAACGCTGCCGACTTGGTGACAGCACATCAATTACAAGATGCATTCACGATCAGGCATGCGGCAGATGGCTCAATAGCATGGAAGCGTTCCGACATGTTGCTTGATGGACGGTTGACTGACACTCCATCGCCAGAACAGTTTTTACGAATCGTGGCCGCTATGCTCTCTCGCAATCCTGTCCCGGCGGCGGAACAAAATTTACTTAACGGCTTTAGCTCATTCGGTTTGATCAGTGGAAATCCTGCAGCTGACGCGGCGAATCGCGACGCATTTGCCGCAGCTTTGTTACAAGTCTACGAGGAGCTCCGTCATGATGCTCAGCCGTCATTGCTAGGCGGCGGTTGGAGCGTACCTGTGACCATCCGAACTAACTACGGCAACGACTATGAGACGCGCGCACGCGTGGCTCGCAACCTGATTGGAGCCCTTGGCATTGAAGAGGCCATGTATCCCTTGTGTGAAGTTGATGCTAACGGCGATCCGCTTGACGGTCGCGCCCGCTACGAACTGTATTTCGGTCCACAACAGGCTCCACAAGTCGATGCGTTCTGGTCACTGACAATGTACGATCGTAGCGATTGCCTGCTGGTTGAAAACGAGATCGACCGGTATTCGATCGGGGATCGTACGGCCGACTTAATTTGGGATGCTGATGGTGGCCTGCGCATCCTTATGCAACCTTACGATCCTGGACCTGGCCACAACTGGCTGCCGACTCCACTGGATGATGAGTTTTACGTCGTGCTGCGCCTTTACCAGCCACGCGCAACACACCTGCAGATGAAGTTTGTCTATCCGCCGCTGCGGAGGCTGGATTGAGAATTTTTCTTGTATAGAAAGGAGTCAAACGATGAACATCATTCGACGAGATTTTCTGGCTTACATATTTGGTCTCGGACTAGCTGCCACCAATTGCTTAACGCTTGCACAGGATCGATGGCCTGAACGTCCTGTGCGTGTGGTTTCACCTTACGGCGCAGGCGGATCAAATGACATTTCTGCGCGCATCATCAGTGAGCAGTTAAGCAAGCAACTTGGTCAGCAGTTCATCGTAGAAAACAAGCCTGGGGCAGGAACCCGGCTAGCCAATGAGATGGTCTCGCGTGCCTCACCTGATGGTCACATGCTGCTCTACGCTGCAGCACCCTTTGCGACAGTTGAGACACTATACGGAAAGCTCAATTACGACTCGGGACGTGATTTTCAACCTATTGCGCTGACCGCTTCAGCACCTCTATTTTTGATAGTCAACTCGGAATCGCAAATTAGGACAGTTGCTGACTTCGTCCGTTACGCCAAGAACAAGCCTGAGGGAATCAACATCGCGTCTCCTGGCTCCGGATCAGGACCGCACCTTACGGGGGAACTTTTTATGAAGGAGGCTGGCATCAAGGGACTAACCGTGCAGTTCCGAGGAGACGCGACCTCTTACACCGAATTGTTGGCCGGTCGCGTGGATGCCACACTGACTGCGATCACAACGGCGCTGCCGCACATCAAAGCTGGGAAGCTACGGGTTATTGCCGTCGCTGATGAAGTACGCAGCGATGTCTACCCAAGTGCCCCTACATTTGTCGAGTCCGGTTTCCCGAAAATCATCGGCTACGGTTGGTTCGGCCTCATGGCTCCTCGCGGTACACCATCAGCTGTAGTTGATCGCCTATCTTCAGAGGTCAACATGATCCTAAAAGAGCCAGGTACTCGTCGGCGGATGCTCGACCTAGGACTTCAGCCCCGTGGTGGTACCCCTGCAATGTTTACTGCATTCATCGTACGCGAGACACACAAATGGGCTGAGGTGATTCGCAATGCCGACATCAAAGGCGAGTAGATAAATTTCTTAGTTGAAAGTGACTATCTATGTCAAAACCAACCCACGAAGTATTTAACCAATTCGACGAATTGTCCAACTACGACCTGTATCGTAGCGACACGGCTCTCCAAGAAGCCTTGCGGGTTGCAGGTAGTGAGTGGGCAATACCTCAGTTGTCATCTTATGGTGCAGAGATTGGTTCGGCTAATAGCTTCAGGGAAGCAGAGGAAGCCAATCAGCATCCGCCTGAGTTACATACCTTTGATCGTCGAGGTCGTCGCATAGACAGCGTCGATTTCCACCCTTACTGGCATTCGCTCATGGCGAAATTCCGTGCGGGCGGCTGGATCGCAATGTCGCATGAGGACACCCGACCTGGCCGCTGGGCTGCATCTATCGCGGCAATGTATATGCACAGCCAAGTAGAGTCAGGCACTATGTGCCCAACCGCAATGACCTGGGCATCCATACCACTTCTGCAACGTGAGCCTGCCCTCTGGAAAGAATTAGGTGCAGGTCTCACCAGCCGTTCGTATGATCACCGCGATCTTCCTGCTCGCGAAAAGTCGGCGCTCTACATTGGTATGGGCATGACTGAAAAGCAGGGTGGCTCTGATGTGCGCGTCAACACGACTCAGGCGACAGCTCTTGGAGCTGGGGGGCTAGGCACGGAGTACACCCTGAGTGGCCATAAGTGGTTCTTCTCTGCCCCGATGTGCGATGCACACCTTGTCGTTGCCAAAACCCAAGATGGCGCACCTTCTTGCTTCTACGTACCCAGGTGGCGCCCCGATGGTTCAAAAAATTCGGTGCAAATCCAACGCCTGAAAAACAAGGTGGGCAACCGAAGCAACTCCAGCAGCGAAGTCGAGTTCCACGACGCTTGGGGAATCCTGATCGGCGAGGAAGGCCGAGGCATTCCCACCATCATTGAAATGGCAAGCTATACGCGGCTGACCAGCATCATGAGCAGTGCATCGTTCCTTCGTCAAGCGGTCGTTCAAGCCATCGCCTACACCCGCCAGCGCAAGGCCTTTGGATGCGTGTTGTCCGACAAGCCCTTGATGCGCGCAGTCCTGTCGGACATGGCGATAGAGAGCGAGGCTGCATTGGTCTTGATGTTTCGGCTCTGCCAAGCCTTCGAGCAAGGTGATGATCCGCTCAATCGCGCTTGGCTGCGTGTAGCCACGCCAGCTGCCAAGTTCTGGGTTTGCAAGCGTGCCGTTGAGGTCACCGGTGAAGCAATGGAAGTTTTTGGCGGAAATGGGTATGTCGATGAAGGCCCCATGGGTCGTTTGTATCGGGAGGCCCCAGTCAACTCGATCTGGGAGGGTTCGGGTAATGTCATGTGTCTCGACGTATTGAGGGCACTTGGACGTGATCCGCAAAGCGTGGAACTGCTGATTGAGGATGCCCTGGAAATGTCCAGTGGTGACACCGTCGTGATGGCGCATGCTGCCTCCCTGCGAAAAATGATCGGCATACCTGAACAAGAGTTAGAGGCTCTGGGCCGAGTCTTCGTCCAGCGTTTGGTATTGCTTCTCCAAGCTGGCTTGCTCTGTAAATTGGCGCCATCTTCGATTGCCTCGGCTTTCATCCAGACCCGGTTGACTCAGCTAGATACTGGGCGTGTGCCAGGCGCTATTGACTTGCGTTGCATCGATGCAGCGGCCGTGCTTGAGCGAGCATTTCCCTGTTAGGAGGTTAGCTGCTATTTTTATTTAGTCATGGACTACAGAAAATTGCGTAGCAACAATTGAAAATTCTCGCGAATGGAATGGCCGACCGCTTCTGGCCGATTGCTGCCGATCCCGGACTTTGCTTCGACTTTGTGAATCAACGGAGCATCCAATCACCTAGAGCGGTGGCAGCAACCTAGACGGCATCTACGAGCAATACAGAACATAAATCTTCACCCGGTTCAGACGCCAGTCTGGCCGGGTTTTTTGCATTTGGGGCGTTCGAAACGCTTTTGAGTAACGCCCCTGAGTAGTCTGAGTAACGCCTGGCGCACCCCCCTTCGAGAGGATTACCTCCATCGGTCAGCAATGCACAGCAAGTGTTGTCAACCGGTGGTTTTTAACTCTCAAAGGAGCTGCACATGCAGACAGAAGCAAGCAGGTCACGGCACCTGACCC
>JACCDH010081772.1_pt1 | contig 10033 bp, 13 predicted proteins | sample 7442481 | NCBI WGS metagenome assembly JACCDH01 (sample SAMN15323433, study PRJNA562643) | freshwater metagenome | isolation source: river surface water | place: USA:Blue River Watershed | collected 2017-08-15
CGCAGAACCTCGCTAAACTTGCCCCATGCACCCCACCATTTCCCAACACCGCGCCAATATTTCGGCCATCTGTCAGCGATACCAAATCCGCCGACTGGAAGTGTTCGGCTCGGCAGCTCGTTCAGATGACTTTGATGCCGAACGCAGCGACGCCGACTTTTTGGTGGAGTTTTCACCCGAGGCACCTGCAGACTTGCACCGCTTTTTGGGCATCAAGTCAGAGCTGGAAACACTGCTGGGCCGGGGCGTCGATCTGATAGAGCCCGGTGCCGTGCGCAACCCCTTTGTGCTGGCCAGCATCAACCAGCACCGTGAGTCGATTTATGCAGCGTGACCCTCGCGCATTTTTGTGGGATGTGCGTGAAGCGGCATTGGCCATCCAAACGTTCACCAAAAACATGGACGCCAATGCCTATTGCAACAATGAGTTGGTGCAAGCGGCAGTTGAGCGCAAGTTTGAAGTGATTGGGGAAGCCTTGAACCAACTCTCCAAGTTGGATGCAACCCTGGCCGCTCAACTGCCCGATTTGCCGCAAATCGTGGCGTTTCGCAACCAACTGATTCACGGGTACGCGACGGTCAACCCCGGCACGGTGTGGACCATCGCTCAAAATTCTTTACCCGACTTGATCACCGCCGTTCAGGTTTTACTGGATGAGCGGGCTTAAGCCGGACCTCTAAGACACCTTGCGCGTTGCGCATTGCGCGTTGCGCGTTGCGCGTTGCGCGTTGTGCGTTGTGCGCCACCAAGCCATCATCGCGCGCTTTGGCCGCTACCCCCACAGCAACGCGATTCTGGGCCGCGAGTCCACGCCCGAGGAGTTGGAGTTTTTTTTAGTAAGCCGGGGTCGGGGTTTTGAGCCTTGCCTTGTGTTGTCGTTTTTGACAACATGCGGGGCAAAGGCGACCACTGCCATTTGGACGGGCAGGAACTGCCTTACACATTCACCGGCGTGGATTAACTGGTGGAAGACTTCATTGCCGCCGTAGCGGCCAGGAGAACAACATGACCGAACGTTTTTTGACCATCACTTTGCAACCCGACTGGCAAGCCGGTTTGCGTGCCGCCGCACAAGCGGCCCAGCAAAGCACTTACCAAGGCGAGGTGCTCAACTTTGAAAGCCCCGGCCATTTCTTTGGCCAGCTGACCGAAAAGCGCTGGGCGCTGGTACGCACCGCTCAAGGCAAGGGAGAGCTGTCAGTGCGCGAATTGGCACGCTTGGTGGACCGCGACGTCAAGCGCGTGCACGAAGACGTGGTGGTGCTGGCCGACCTGGGCCTTCTGGAACGCACCGAGTCTGGTGGGGTGGTCTGCCCCTATTCGTCCATGCACATCGACATGTACCTCAAGGCGGCATGAGCCATGACCGCCCACCACATCACCACCATCCCCGCCCTTCGCGCCCTCTACGGCCCCGCACGTGAGCGTTCGCTCAAAAAGGAAATCCCGGCGCTGGATGCGCATGCGGTGCAGTTCATTGGCCTGTCGCCGTTTGTGGTGCTGGCCAGCAGCGATGCAGATGGGCACATGGACGCCTCGCCTCGCGGGGGTGAGCCGGGTTTCGTCAAGGTGTTGGACGCACAGACGCTCTTGGTGCCCGATGCGCCGGGCAACAACCGCTTGGACACGCTGGAGAACATCATCGCCACTGGGCGTATTGGCTTGTTGTTCATGGTGCCGGGCTTTGACGAGACTTTGCGGGTGAATGGCCGCGCTGTGCTGTCCACCGACCCGGCTGACTTGGCGCTGTGTGCCGATGCGCGGCGTACGCCTGCGCTGGCCATTCGCGTGGCGGTGGCGTCGGTGTATCTGCATTGCGCCAAGGCCTTCATGCGCTCGCAGTTGTGGGACGCCTCACGCCACGCCGACCGGGCGCAGCTGCCCAGCATGGCCGAGATGATGCGTGACCAGATCCGCGCTTTCAAAGGCGAAGAGATCGTGGCCGAAACGCAGGCCCAGATGCTGGAGCGTTATCGGCAGACCTTGTGAACGCGTGCACCGTTGCGGTGCAGCAAGTTGTTCCGTGCTTCTGTGAATGAAGCTGTGGACAAGTCCATGAACATCCCTGCGAAGCCTTGCCCAGCGGGGCTTGGCGCGCATTGCCTTTTTAAGAGGCAGCCGAGTCGGCTTATTTTTTCTGCACCGGATTGGCCAGCAGCAAGTTGGCCGGATAGGCCCGCATGAATTCACGTGCTTTGTCGATCGGTGCGCTCAGCCAAGCGGCCAAGGCCCCTTCGTTCAGGATGGCGGGCATGCGTTTTTCGTTGCCGTTTTGGCCGTAGCGGTTCATCAGCGCGTGGCTGTTGGCGTTCACCGTGCGCAAGGTGAAGCTGGTGATGCTTTCGCCGTCTTTGGCCCAGTGTTCCCACAAACCAGCCACGCCCATGGGTTTGCCGTCCACGCGAGCGATGCGGGTGGGCACGGCTTTGCCGCTGCGCCAGTCGTCTTCCAAAAAGGCTTGCATCGGGATGATGCAGCGCTGGCCCTTGAGCCAAGTGTCGCGCGTAGGCGTGGCGGTGCTCATGGTTTCGTAGCGGGTCACGGCCAGTTTGGTCGAGCGCAGTTTGGCGTCCGAGGTGGACTTGACCCATCCGGGCACCAGGCCGAATTGGCCCTGGGCGAGTTCCATCACCAGCGGCTGCTGGGCGTCTGCTGTGGCGGTGTCGCCCTCAGCCTGTGCCTTGCGGATGAAAAAGCCCTGTTTGCGTGGCCAGACTTCTTTGTCCAGCAGTGTTTCGGGGGCCGAGACGCCAAAGGCCTCGGCATAAAGGTCGGCGCTTTTCAGGCATTCGTATTGAGAGCTCATGCGGGGGATGCTAACCCACGCATCGTGGGGCGCCACACATTGTCGGACCTGAAGGGGCCGACCTCAAGGAGCCAGATGGTGTGACCTGATACGCTCACGGCCATGCTGATCCGCTTCAACAAACCCTATGGCGTGCTCAGCCAGTTCACCCCCGAGGGGCGCTGGCAGGGCCTGAAGGACCACATCGACCTGCCCGGTGTGTACGTGGCCGGGCGGCTGGACGCAGACAGCGAGGGTTTGCTGCTGCTGACCGACGATGGTCAACTGCAGGCGCGCATTGCCGATCCGCGCTTCAAGATGGAAAAGACTTACTTGGTGCAGGTCGAGGGCGTGGTGGACGACAAAGCACTGACGGCCCTGGCCCGGGGCGTGACGCTGAACGACGGCCTCACCCTGCCTGCCCGCGCCCAGGCGGTAGCGCCGCCAGCTGACTTGTGGCCGCGCAACCCGCCCATTCGCGAGCGTAAGAACATCCCGACTTCGTGGCTGGAGTTGTCCATCCGCGAAGGCCGCAACCGGCAAGTGCGCCGCATGACCGCTGCGGTGGGCTTGCCCACGTTGCGCCTGATCCGCACCGCCATTGGCCCGTACCACTTGCGTGACCTGCCTACAGGCACATGGCAGCAGGTGGAATAGGGTTTCGGACACAATCTCGCATCCGCTCAATCACCAACAAGGAAAAACATGTCCGATTTGCTCCAGAAAATGCAGTGGCGCTACGCTTGCAAAAAGATGGACCCGACCAAAGTCGTGCCGCAAGACAAAGTCGACCGCATCGTGGAAGCCGCACGCCTGGCCCCCACATCGAGCGGCTTGCAGCCGTTTGAAGTGATCGTGGTCAGCAACGCCGCTGTGCGTGCGCAGATCCAGCCCAAGGCCTACAACCAGGCCCAAGTGACCGAAGGCTCGCACCTGCTGGTGTTTGCCGCGTGGGACAACTACACGGCCGAGCGCATCAACCACATGTTTGACCTGACCAACGCCGAGCGCGGCGGCACCAACGAAGGCTGGGAAAACTACCGCAAGATGCTGTTGGCCAATTACCCAGGCCGCGATGCCAAGGTGAACTTCGAGCACGCAGCTCGCCAGGCCTACATTGGCTTGGGAGCTTCCTTGATTGCGGCGGCTTTTGAAGAAGTCGACGCCACCCCGATGGAAGGCTTTGAGCCTGCCGCGGTGGATGAGATTCTGGGCCTGGCCGCTCGCAACCTGCGCAGCGTGGCCATCGTGCCGCTGGGCTACCGCGCTGAAGGCGACTGGCTGGTCGATCTCAAAAAGGTCCGCCGCCCACGCGAGCAGTTTGTGACCGAAGTGAAATAAGTCATGGATGCCGGATCAAGTCTGGCATGACATCTGATTGCTCAAGTCCGGCATGGCGTTGGTCTGTTCAAGTGCGACATGACGTTGACTTGTTCAAGCCTGGCATGACATCAAGCGATGGATATGTCACCCCGGGCTTGACCCGGGGTCCATCGCGTCACAGGGCATTGACGCTGGTCCAGTGCATTGCGGCAGCGCCCATCAACGAGTTTGTGCCTTACCATCGAAGACTTCCCAATCCGGGATGACCACCGAGGATGCATCATGGCCAAAGGCGAACAACGCAGCAACAAAATGGCCAAGAAGCCTAAAAAAGACATGTCTGCACCGAAGACTTACACCTCGGACCGCCCCATGGCACCGACCACTTTTGTGGCGCCTCGCGGCAAAGTCAAACCCTCCTGATCTGCTGCCCTGATGGGCCCGGGCTCACTGGCCCTTTGAGTTTTCGATGACACCGATCCATGAAGATGAGCACCTGCTGGTGCTCGAAAAACCCAGCGGACTGCTCTCTGTGCCCGGTCGCGGCCCCGACAAGCAAGACTGCCTGTCCAAACGCGTGCAAGACGTCTACCCCGAAGCCCTGATCGTGCACCGGCTTGACCAGGACACCTCCGGCTTGCTGCTCATGGCGCGGGGCATCGAGACACAACGCCGCCTGAGCCGTTTGTTTGAAACCCGTCAGGTCAAAAAGCGCTACGTGGCCGTGGTGGCGGGTCATCCCGCACAAACGCAAGCCGCGCAGGCGGCCGACGAAGAGGGCTGGCGCACGATCGACGGCCCCATCTTGCTGGACTGGGAGCGTCGCCCCATCCACATCATCCACCCCGATGGCAAAGCCAGCCGCAGCCGCTGGCGGGTGCTGGATACGGGCGAGACGGCCACCTTGATCGAGCTGGAGCCCGTGACGGGCCGCACCCATCAGCTGCGCGTGCACCTGCAAAGCATTGGCCACCCCATGCTGGGTGACTCGCTGTATGCCCCGCCCGACATCAAAGCGCTGAGCCCACGCTTGATGCTGCATGCACAAGAATTGGCGTTTGCGCACCCCTTCACCGAGGCCGAGATGGCCTTCAAAATCCCCACTGCATGGTCGGCGTCGGCGCCTTATTGGGCCATCTGATCACCATCTCCATCTGGCCCAGGGAAGGGGCCTGCGACTGGCTACAATTCTCAGGTTCCAGAAATACCAATTAGGCTATGTTGTTTGATCAAAAATCGCTGTCTTTGACGGCACCAAAGCATTCATATTCACGGATGATTTGGGCGCTGCAAGTAGCCCTGGGCTTGACCGGTGCAATGACCGCTCAGGCAGCCCTGTCTCCACAAGACAACATCAAACAAGCCATTCAGACCGGTCAACTGGAGCAGGCCCTCAAGCTCGTCCAGCAAGAGCGCCAAGCCGCCCCCAAAGATTTGCAGCTGCGCTTTCTCGAAGGCGTGATCCAGGCCCAGCAAGGCCAAACCGACAAGGCTATCGACACGTTCAAGAAACTCACCGAGTCCAACCCCGACTTGTCCGAGGCCTACAACAACCTGGGCGTGCTGTATGCGTCCAAAGGCAAGCTCGAAGAATCCCGTGCCAACCTGGAAAAAGCCCTGCTGACGCACCCCAGCTATGCTGCGGCTCACCGGAATTTGTCGGACATCCAAAGTCAGTTGGCCAAACAAACCTATGCCAAGGCTTTGCAAGTGGACAGCAAAGTCAAAAACAGCACCCCGCAACTGACCTTGCTCGGCAGCATGGACCCCAGCAAGCGAGCACCCGCCCAAGCCACTGCGCCCACTGCACCTGTAGCAGTTGCTCCTGCTGCAACGCCAGTGGCCCCCCAGTCGCCAGCACCCGAGGCAGCCAAACCCGCAGCGGTGGCGCCCGTGGCAGTCACTCCGAATCCAGCGGCCGCGGCGACAACAACACCCACTGCAGCCAAGCCAGCTGCTGCTGCGCCTGTTGCGGTTGTGCCCACGCCTATCGCCACGCCCAAACCTGAGCCCAAGAAAGACGATGCTCAGCAAAAGCAGGCCAAGGTCGACAACACTGACGTTCGCAACGCCGTGCTGGCCTGGGCCAAGGCTTGGAGCCAAAAGGACATGACCCGCTATTTGGGTGCTTACGCCAGCAGCTTCACACCCGACAAAATGTCGCGCGCCAAATGGGAAAGCGATCGCCGCGCGCGCATCGTGTCCAAAAAAACCATCAGCGTGGAAGTGAACAATTTCAAGGTGGAGGTCAGCGGGAACAAGGCGACTGCGCGTTTCCAGCAAATCTACGAGTCGGACAACTTCAAAGGCAACAGCCACAAGACCCTTGAAATGGTCAAGCAAGGCGACCATTGGCTCATCACGCGTGAGACGGTGAATTGAACTTCCCGCGCTTTCCTACTCGACAACAACCGCACAAAAGCAAGGCATCCTGGCACTTGCGATGGGCTGTGCCGACCTTGTTGGTGGCCTCTTTTGGCCTGACCGGCTGGTGGCTGTCAAACCACAACCGTTTGCCCGCCAGTCTGCAAGACAGTTTCAAGGCTTCGCCGGAGCCCATGCGCTGGAAGCTCGAATTCGAGCCCAGTGCCACGGCCGCCGTCATCAACGCCAAAGATCCTGAGACCCTGGTCCGCCAGATCTACCAACACTTGGGCGAAGGCGAGCGCGCTCAGGCCTTGGACACCGCACGTGCCTTGACCACCCGATTTCCCACATTCCAATTGGGCCAACTGCTTTACGCGGATTTGCTCAACATCAGCAGCCTGCAGCCCGTTGAAGGCGTCGATCTGGATGCCGACACCAAGCCCTCGGCCATGCGTCGGCTCGAAGAATTGGTGATGGAAGCCAAGCGCAGAATGACACGGCCCGCACCTCAAGCCCTGCAGGGTCAGGTGCCCTCCTCCGTGGCTTTTCTGGGCTCACAACAGCCTTACGTGGCGGCCGTTGATGCGTCACGCTCACGCTTGTACTGGTTTGCAAATCGCACCGGCGCAGATGGGCAACTCAAGCTGGAGTTGCTCAAGGAAACCTATATCTCCGTGGGCATCAACGGCGTCGGCAAGGTCAAGGAAGGCGATGGCAAGACGCCCATTGGCGTGTATTTCATCCAGAAAAATTTGCCCGGCGCCACGCTGCCAGATTTGTTTGGATCGGGTGCTTTGACACTGAACTTCCCGAATGCTGTGGATGCCATGCGTAACAAGACCGGCTCGGGCATCTGGTTGCACGGCACGCCCAGCGCCCAGTATTCACGCGCACCAGAGGCCACTGACGGCTGCGTCGTGCTGGCCAATGCCGAAATCGAAGAACTGCTGCGCTTGCCCGGCTGGCGCATGACGCCCGTGGTGATTGCCGAAAAGCTCGACTGGATTCCCTCAGGCCAAGTGCCAACCACGTACACCCAATTTCAGCCCACACTGGACCAATGGTTGGCTGATCGCCAAAGCGGCGATGCTGAAAAACTCAAGCGCTACTACAGCCAGCGCTTTGAGCGCGATGCGCTGGACCTGGACCATTGGTGGCCCAAGTTGGTTCAAGGCGTACAAGGCCCACGCAAAGCCAAACCACTCGAAGTCGTGTCGGTCCTGCACTGGAACGATGGCGAGGAGACCGTGGTCGTGACCATGACCGACCCCAACATGCGGGACAAACGCCAAGCCATTTACCTGCGCGCCTATTGGCAAAAGGAAGCCGACCAGTGGAAGCTTGTGTTTGAAGGCCCGACCTGATCGGCCCGAGCCTGCACAGCGCATGAGCCAGGACATTCCATTCTTCAATGCCCGCATCGCGCCCGATGGCGGCAGCTTTGACGCCTGGCGCGAACAGACTTTGCTGGACTCTCTGGAGCAAGGTGGCCTGCAGTGGCCCAGCTCCTGCCGCTCGGGCACCTGCCGCACCTGCATCGGCCACTTGGTCTCAGGCCAGGTGCGCTACGAGATGGCCTGGCCCGGCCTGACCGCTGAAGAAAAAGCCGAAGGCTGCGTGTTGCCTTGCGTGGCGTACCCGATGGGTGACGTGTCGCTCAAAGACCCCTTCGCTGACTGAGCTTGGCCATGTGCATGGGCAAGCTGGGGCGTGCCTTGGCACGGCACGCCCGGCACCTCACTCGTCGATGCCCAGCTCCTGGATCTTGCGGGTGATGGTGTTGCGCCCGATGCCCAGTTTTTGAGCCGCTTCGATGCGGCGCCCCCGCGTGGTCGACAGGGCCGCCTGGATCAGGCTGGTTTCAAAACGCCGTGTGAGCACATCCCACACGTCGGTGCGCCCCGCGTTGAGCAAAGCCAAGGCCTCTTCCTCCAGACCAGACTCCCACACGCCCCCTGAGGCGGTCACAGGCGCGGTCGAAGGCGTTGCCGGCAGCGCACTTGCGGTGGGCAAAGCGCCTGCATCTGACGATGTGGCAACCGACGCCGTGGCCGCATCACCGGCCACCACGGGTGTGGGCGAGCCCGCTGCCAAGACCTCTGGCGGCAAGTCCTTGAGCTCAATGAGCTGCGACGGCGCCATGACAGTCAGCCAGTGGCAAATGTTTTCCAGCTGACGCACGTTGCCCGGAAACTGGAACTGCCCCAGCTTGTCCATGGCCGCTTCTGCCATGCGCTTGGGCTCTACACCCAGTTGCTGCGCACTGCGCTGCAAGAAATAACGCGCCAACATGGGCACGTCTTCGCGGCGTTCGCGCAGCGCAGGCAAGCGCAAACGGATCACGTTCAGGCGGTGGAACAAGTCTTCACGGAAGACGCCTTGTTTGACGCGCTCTTCGAGGTCTTGGTGGGTGGCGGCGATCACGCGCACATTGGCCTTGACCGCGCTGTGACCACCCACGCGGTAGAAATGGCCGTCCGACAAGACGCGCAGCAAACGGGTCTGCAAATCAAAGGGCATGTCCCCGATTTCATCGAGGAACAAGGTGCCGCCATCGGCCTGCTCAAAACGGCCGCGCCTTGAAGCTTGTGCGCCCGTGAAGGCACCCCGCTCGTGGCCGAACAATTCACTCTCCAGCAAATCCTTGGGGATGGCTGCGGTGTTGATGGCCACAAAGGGCTGGTTGGCACGGGGCGAATGCTTGTGCAGCGCATGCGCCACCAATTCTTTGCCCGAGCCCGACTCGCCGGTGATCAGCACGGTCACATGGCTTTGCGCCAAGCGGCCAATGCCACGGAAAACGTCTTGCATAGCCGGGGCTTGCCCGAGCATCTCGGGCGCTTCCACCAATTTTTCTTCGGCCACGTCTTCGCGCTGGCTTTCGTCCACCGCCCGGCGGATCAGCTCCACCGCCTTGGGCAAATCAAACGGCTTGGGCAGGTACTCAAAGGCGCCGCTTTGGAAGGCCGAGACGGCACTGTCCAGATCGGAGAAGGCCGTCATGATGATGACGGGCAAACCGGGCATGCGCTGCTTGATGGTGGCCAACAGGTCCAAGCCCGAGCCCCCGGGCATGCGGATGTCGCTGACCAGCACCTGCGGGCCATCGCGCCCTTCTTCCGAGTCGAGCGCTTTCAGGACCTCTCGGGGGTTGGTGAAACTGCGCGTGGGCAGGCCTTCGCGCAGCAATGCTTTCTCAAGCACAAAGCGGATGGATTGGTCATCGTCTACGATCCAGATCGGCTTCATCTGCGGGGGCTTTCTTTGGTTCAAGGCAACGGGATCAGAATTTTGAAATCCGTACAACCGGGCTCGCTGTCACACTCGATCATGCCGTGGTGCTGTTGCACAAAAGTTTGTGCCAACGTCAGCCCCAGGCCTGAGCCGCCTTCGCGTCCCGATATGAGCGGGAAGAAAATGCGGTCCTTGATCGAGTCTGGTACACCAGGCCCGTTGTCGATCACATGCAATTCCAGTGCCAGGCGATAACGCTGCTTGCCAAACGTGACTTGCCTCAAGATTCTGCTCTTGAGTGTGATCTGCGCATCGCCTTGTGC
>JACCDH011300009.1_pt1 | contig 10033 bp, 9 predicted proteins | sample 7442481 | NCBI WGS metagenome assembly JACCDH01 (sample SAMN15323433, study PRJNA562643) | freshwater metagenome | isolation source: river surface water | place: USA:Blue River Watershed | collected 2017-08-15
CCTCGGTCGAGCAGTTGATATAGGTCAGTGCGATGTGATCGGGGTGCGCGTCGCGGAAGGCTTTGAACTTTTCGGGTGGGCAGGAATCCTCAAGGCTGCACCCGGCATCCAGGTCGGGCAGGATCACGATCTTTTCGGGGCTCAGGATCTTGGCCGTATCGGCCATGAACTTCACCCCGCAAAAGGCGATGACATCGGCATTGGTGTCAGCCGCCTTGCGCGACAGTTCCAGGCTGTCACCTACGAAATCCGCCAGGTCCTGAATCTCCGGCTTTTGGTAATAATGCGCCAGAATGACTGCATTGCGCTCCTTGCGCAGGCGTTCGATCTCGGCGCGGACATCAATCCCGGACAGATTCGTTGGCTGGGCAGTCATTTGGAATCCCTTTGCGAAGCGGTGCCCAGATGGCCCCTCATCGGCTGCATATCAAGGCATGCATTAGCTGGTGATGCGCCATGTCTTGTTCTCGCAGGCCACGCGCCCCTGCCGTTCCAGATCGACCAGATGGGCCAGAACCGACCGACCTGCCGCACCCACCAATCGCGGATCGAGCCCTTTGTACATCGCCGCGACCATCGCGGGGATCGCGTGCGGTCCCGTACCAAGGATACGCAGAATCTGGGCCTCGCGGCTGCGGCGATGGCCCAGCATCCCGCGCACCAGCTGGCGCGGCTTGTCGACCGCCGGGCCATGGGCTGGGTAATAGCGGGTGTCGGCCCGGTCATAGAGCTTTTGCAGGCTCGCCATATAGGCGCTCATGTCGCCATCGGGGGGCGAAACCACGCTGGTGGACCAGGCCATCACGTGATCACCGGTGAACAGCGCGCCGCTTTCAACCAGGCCATAGCACAGGTGGTTGCTGGTGTGACCCGGGGTGGCGACTGCCTCGATCGTCCAGTCCGGCCCGCTGATCCGCTCACCATCGCGCAGCACGCGGTCGGGCGCATAGCCATGATCGAATGCCGAGTCTGCGCGCGGGCCATCGTCGCTCAGGCTCAAAGGCGCGCAGCCGATGATCGGGGCGCCAGTCCGCGCCTTGAGCGGGGCGGCGGCGGGCGAATGGTCACGGTGGGTATGGGTGCAGAGGATCGCGGCGATCTTCGCATCGCCAACGGCGGCCAGGATTGCGTCCACATGGCCGACGCCATTGGTATCCGCCCCCTTGAACGGGCTTGGCTCGCTTCCGGCACCATCATCCGCCGGACCGGGATCGATCACCGCTACTTCGTTCCCGGCGCCGACTATGTAGGTCTGGGTGCCGGTGAAGGTGTAAGGCGAGGCATTGGGCGCCAGCACGCGCCGGACCAGCGGTTCGCACAGTTCTGACAGGCCGGTTGGCCAAGGCTTGGCAGGGATATCCATCGCTCCCCATATGGGAACTACACCCGTTCGTGTCGAGCGAAGTCGAGACACGATTGTGCAAGGTGTCTCGACTTCGCTCGACGCGAACGGCAGAAAGGATTGCATGATCGACCTTATCCTTGTCCTCGACGCCGGCACCACCTCGACCCGGGCCATGCTGTTCGCTCCTGATGGTGCGCTCAAGGGTGTCTCCCAGCAGGAGCTGACCCAATATTACCCCCAGCCGGGCTGGGTGGAGCATGATGCAGCCGAGATCTGGGACAAGACCCTCGCCTGCGCGCGGCAGGTTGTCGCAGCGGCCGGCGGCGCGGACCGGGTGGCCGCAATCGGGATCACCAACCAGCGCGAGACGGTGGTTGCCTGGGACAAGGTGACCGGTCAGCCGCTCCACCACGCGCTGGTCTGGCAGGATCGCCGGACCGCCGATTTCTGTGCGACCCTGCGTGAGAACGGGCAGGAGCCGGTGGTCCAGGCCGCGACCGGGCTGCTGCTTGACCCCTATTTCTCCGGCACCAAGATGCGTTGGCTGGTTGATAACGTCCCCGCTGTGGCTGACGCGGCTTCGGCCGGCAGGCTGGCGCTGGGGACGGTCGAATCGTGGCTGACCTGGAAGCTTTCGGGCGGCGCCCTTGTCACCGATGCCAGCAACGCCAGCCGCACCTTGCTATTGCCGCTCGCCGGGGCAGGCTGGGATGCGGGGCTGTGTGAAATGCTGGGCGTGCCGTTGGCGGCGCTTCCGGAAGTGACCGACAACGCCGGTCGCTTTGCGGCGACCACGGCTGACCTGTTTGGTAAGTCGATCCCGATCGCCGGTCTGGTTGGGGACCAGCAAAGCGCAACCATCGGGCAAGGCTGCCTCAACCCCGGTGAAACGAAGGCGACCTATGGCACCGGGGCCTTTGTCCTTGCCAACATGGGCAGCGAAGTGCCGCGTTCGGGCCATCGTCTGCTCGGCACAGTGCTTTGCCAACTGGGCGGTCAGCGGACCTATGCGCTGGAGGGGTCGGTCTTCGTGGCAGGGAGCCTGGTGCAGTGGCTGCGCGACAGCCTTGGCATCATCGCGTCCGCACCGGAAACCGAGGAACTCGCCCGCTCGGTTCCCGACAGCGGGGGGGTGACCATCGTTCCCGCCCTGTCGGGATTAGGGGCGCCGCATTGGCGACCGGATGCGCGCGCGACAATTACCGGCATGAGCTTTTCGACAACACGCGCCCACATTGCGCGCGCTGCACTGGAAGCCATGGCGATGCAGACCGCTGATCTGGCCGCGGCCTTCGCTGCCGACGGCGCCGGTTGGACCGCGCTCAGGATCGACGGCGGGATGAGCGCCAACAACTGGATGGCGCAGGATCTGGCTGATGTGCTGCGCGTTCCGGTCGAACGCCCCGAATTTGTTGAAACCACGGCGCTTGGCGCGGCGATGCTGGCCGCGGTCGGCGTGGGCCTTCACGCCTCGCTTGGCGATGCGGCTGATGCCATGAGGGGCGCGGTAGAACGGTTCCTGCCGGGTGCCGAACCTGTCGCAGAACGGCGTGCGGCCTGGGGCCGGGCGCTGGCTGCAAGTTAGGCGCCCGCGCTGCGGGCAAGCCGCTCACGCAGAGCGGCGATTGCACTCGGTCCGCGTTGATCGCGTTCGCGCCAGCTCGCATCGATCCGCTTAAGCCGCGCATGAAAGCGCTCGGTCGCTCTGATAAGATCGCGGGTTGGCAGGTCCAGCAGCATCAGGCGATCAGGCTCGCTCTCTGGGAAATCGACGAGCCTGCCATAGCGATGCAGCTGAAATTCTGACAATTCGCCATTGAAAAAGGCACGGTGGTTCAGCAGCCAGGCCACCGAATGCATCATCCGCGTGGTGGTGCGCAATGCTTCACATGACAGGGCGATCCGGGCCTCGTCCTCTGCCGCCATCGTTTCCAGGCGGCCGGACAGGGCAAAGGTCAGGCGCACTTCATCCGAAAGGATAAGTGCCTCAGAATAAAGGCCTTCCACGATCCGCGGATTGATATTGGCAGGAGATTCCATAGCTATCGCCTAACCCCGCTTGGCCCGGTGTGTCATCGCGGGCTGCGGCGGTTTCCTGTGCCAATTTTGCACTGTCCCGGCCGGGGACGGTTTTGCGCGGGTCAGGCAATGATGTCGGGAATAAGGTAATCCTCAAGCAACGCGATCTGATCCTTGAGACGCAGTTTGCGCTTCTTCAGCCGGGCAATTTGCAGCTGGTCGGTGCCGCCAGCGCTGGTCAGTGCATCGATCGCCGCGTCAAGGTCGCGGTGTTCGATCCGCAGCATTTCCAGGCGCTTTTTCAGCTCCTCTTCGCTCACCCGAGCCTCCCTTTGCCCCTTCAGGCGCGGCACCAAGGCGGTCAACCGCAACTGCCCCGAATGAGTGCTTCGCAAGATAGGCGGAATATGCTTCCATGACAATCGCAGTGCCCCCGCCGCATGCCGAGTCGGGAATCGCGATCTCGGCCTGTGCCATGGCACTGCCCCTGGGGGCATACGGAGGAGTATCGCCAATGGAACAGTCGCATGTCAGTGCCTTGCAGCTCAAGCACGCCGGTCTTGAGCGCCGGATTCAGGATGAAATGAACCGCCCCCTGCCTGACCTTGCGACCATCCAGCAACTCAAGCGACGAAAGCTTCGCATCAAGGAAGAGTTGGAGCATTTCTAGCGCTCACCCCTTCTTGCGATGCGAGGCCGGTGGCGGACGGCCAGTAATGGCCGGGAGGCCCGTCACCGGTTTTTCCCTGTTCAGGACTGTGCAGGCACCTGTCGCTCGCGTTAGGTGGCGAAATTAGCAAGAAATACGGTTGCAGCTGCCCGCGCCGCGCTTGCGTGCGCCGCAGTTTGGGTTAGCAAAGGGTCATGCCTGCTTCCGCCGCCTCGGCCGCCCGTACGATCCTGACGCGCCTGCACGATGTCATGGCCTCGCGCAGCCATGCCCAGGCCAAGCTAAACAACGTGGTCGAAGTGATTGGTGAGGGGCTCGATAGCGAAGTCTGCTCGATCTATCTGCTGCGCGAAGGGATGCTGGAACTGTTCGCCACGCGCGGCCTGGCGCAAGAGGCCGTCCACGTCACCCGCATGGCGGTGGGTGAGGGGCTTGTCGGCACCATCGCCCGAAACACCGAGATGCTTAACCTGGCCGAGGCCACGGCGCATCCGGACTTCTCCTATCGTCCCGAAACCGGGGAGGAAAAGTTTCACTCGTTCGCAGGCGTGCCGATTGTCCGGCGGGAGCGCGCCGTTGGCGTGCTTTGCGTGCAGCACGCTGATCCGCGGCGCTATGAAGAGGTTGAGATCGAGGCGCTTCAGACCGTGGCCATGGTGCTGTCGGAGCTGATTTCAAACGCGGGACTGGTTGATGAAGAAGAGGCCCTCCTCAGCCCGGCGATGAGCGGGCCGCAGCGCCTTCCCGGGCTTGCCCTGGTCAAGGGGTTGGCGATTGGGTCCGCGGTGTTCCACCAGCCGCGGATCACGATCGAGCACGTCATGGCGGAAGACCGCGATGCCGAACTGCAGCGCGTCTACCTGGCCTTTGACAAGATGCGCGAACAGATCGACCGGATGGCCAGTCAGGCCGAATTCGGTGTGGGCGGTGAGCACGAGGAGGTGCTCGAGACCTACAAGATGTTCGCCTATGATGAAGGCTGGAGCCGCCGCATCATCGAGGCGATCGATTCCGGTTTGACGGCCGAAGCCGCGATCGAGCGGGTCCAACAGCGCACCCGGATGCGCATGAGGCAGATCGACGATCCTCTGTTGGCGGACCGGATGCACGATCTGGAAGACCTGTCGAACCGCTTGCTCCGGATCGTTTCAGGCCAGATGGGCACCGCGGCGACGATGGGGCTCAAACAGGACGCGATCCTGATCGCGCGCAACCTCGGCCCGGCCGAACTGCTGGAATATGACAAGCGCCGCCTGAAAGGTGTAGTGCTGGAAGAAGGCTCGCTCACTGCCCACGTGGTGATCGTGGCGCGGGCGATGGGCATTCCGGTCCTGGGCAGGGTTCGCGGCCTGCGCGGTGCGATCCGGGACGGGGACCTGCTGCTGCTTGATGCCGATGGCGGCAATGTTACGGCGCGGCCGCAACCAGCCGTGGTCGATGCCTTTGAAGCGCGCTTCGCGAAGACCAGGGAACGTCAGGCGGCCTATGCCAAGCTTCGTGATGTTGAACCGTTTACCCGTTGCGGCACGCGCATCACGGTGATGATGAATGCCGGCCTGCGCGATGACATGCCGGGCCTTTCGCTGACCGGAGCTGACGGTGTCGGGCTGTTCCGTACCGAATTCCAGTTTCTGGTTTCCGCCACCCTTCCGGCCCGCGAACGCCAGACTCGGCTCTATCGCGATGTCATGGAGGCTGCGGGTGACAAGCCGGTGGTATTCCGCACGGTCGACATTGGCGGTGACAAGGTCCTGCCATACCTGCGCCACAACGATGGTGAGCACGAGGAAAACCCGGCCATGGGCTGGCGTGCCTTGCGCGTGGCCCTGGAACGCGGGGGGCTGCTCAAGGTCCAGGCCCGATCACTGCTGGAGGCGGCGGCGGGCCGGACGCTCAATGTCATGTTCCCGATGGTGACAGAGCCATGGGAATTCGATGCGGCACTAGACGTGTTCGAAAGTCAGCGCGCATATCTGAAGAGCCAGAAGAAGCTGCTGCCTGAAACCATCCGCTATGGCGCCATGCTGGAAGTTCCAGCGCTGGCCGAACAGCTTGACATCTTGGCACCGAAGCTGTCGTTCCTGTCGATCGGCACGAATGACCTGACCCAGTTCCTTTTCGCAGCGGACCGCGCCAATCCCAAGCTGGCGGAACGCTATGACTGGCTCAGTCCGGCAATCCTGCGGTTCCTCAAGCGGGTGATGCAATCGGTGGCTGGCCACAATGTCGATGTAACGGTCTGCGGGGAAATGGGGGGGCGCAGGCTTGAAGCCCTTGCGCTGATGGGGATCGGCATCCGCCGCCTGTCCATTACCCCGGCCAGCGTCGGCCCGATCAAGGAACTGGTTCGCAAGGTTGACCTTGAAGATATTGGTCAGGCGATGAACCTCTGGCTGGCGGCCCCGCCCCGCGATCTGCGCGTGGCGCTTATGGACTGGGCACAGCAACGCGGGATCGATTGCGATTGATCCCCGGTTTGCCGCAGAATGCTGACAGCCTGTCGCTGATGGCGGCGCCGGAAGTGCAATTTCCGTTGACTTGGCGGGGCAATCAACGATGGTCCGTGAAGCGGGCCAAGTCGCCAAACCAGTGCTGTTTCCGGGGTCGAAATGTTGCAAGATGAACAGCAGGAGGCGCAGTTGCCTCTAGAGGGTGCGGGTGCGCAACTTGCCCGGGCGCGGGCTGCGGCCGGTAAATCACTTGCCGATATAGCGCAGGTGACGAGAATTTCGGAACGCCAGCTTGCCGCGATTGAGGCTGGCAACTTCGCGGCCTTGCCCTCGCGAGCCTATTCGGTTGGCTTTGCCAGAACCTATGCCAAGGCGGTCGGGCTGGACAGTAACGCGATAGTGGCGTTGGTCCGCGAAGAGCTGGCCCAGCAAGAACCAGACAATGCACGGCGCACCATTCCAGCATTTGAACCCGGCGATCCGGCCCGATTGCCCGGGCGGCGCGTAGGCTGGTACGCGGTTATCGGCCTCTTGCTGGTGCTGTTGGCGGGATTCCTGATCTGGCCCAGCCTCTATGCGCCGGGCGGCAGCCTGCCCTCCATTTTGCCCAGTTCGCCCCCCCCGACGGCGGTGATGGCTGCGCCTTCGCCAACGGTTCCGACCAATGGCCCCGTGGTATTCACAGCTACGCGAGACAAAGTCTGGGTGCGCTTTGCCGATGGTGCCGGTCAGCAACTGTTCCAGAAGGAACTTATTCTTGGCGAGAGCTGGACCGTGCCTGAAGCCGCTGGCGTGGTGACATTGACAACGTCCCGGCCCAACGGGCTTGCTGTGACGATTGGCGGCCGCCCCGTCCCGCCATTGGCCGAAGTCGAACAACAGCTGCGCGATGTGCCGGTCACGGCTCAGGCCCTGCTGGCTCGTGGGTCCCAGCCCGCCGCTGTGCCGTCCGCGGCACCCCCTGTCCAAGCGCCGATGCGCCGGGCTCCGCGCACTGCCAACCCGCGGCCAGTTGCCAGCCCCGCTTCCACCATAGGCGCGCCGGAAACAGCAGCGCCGTCTGCCCCGCCGGTCGACAGCGGGGGGCTTGCCGCAACTGCGGATAGCGTGGGCTGACCGCTCGACAGGATTGATTCGATGTGGCTATGCAGGTGAAAACACCGGTGGAATTACCGGTTATCCGTCGCACCGCCGCTCGCTTGGATGGGAAAAGGGAAATGAAGACCTTCGCCGCAATGCATCGCCCCTTGCTGGCCGCACTGGCTGTGGCCCTGGCCGCGCCAGTCATCGCCCAAAGCAATGCAGCCAGCCCCAATCCGGAAACCCGGATCCGCAAGCTGGAATCCGAAGTTCGGGCTCTGCAACGGCAGGTCTTTCCGGGTGGCGATGGCAAATACTTCCCGCCGCTCGCCCAGCCGGGACAGCCAACAGCATCAGCCACTGGCACGCCTGCAACCACGCCGGTGGCCGATTTGCTGGCCCGGGTTGATGCCATCGAAGCGCAGCTGGCGCGGCTTACTGCTCAGCAGGAAGAAAATGGCAACAAGCTGGCCCAGCTGGAAGCGAAGGTTGCGGCGCTGACGCCGCCGGCTCCGGCTGCCGTCGCCGCAACGCCCGGTGATGCGGCGGGCCCTGCCACTGGCAGTGCCGCAGCCACCAATGGAGCAACCACCGATGGCAACCTGGCGGCGATGACCGCCGGCGCCGCGGCTGCGCAGACAACGCCGGCGCCGACATCGGCAGCAATAGCAAAACCAGCTGCGCCGAAGCCCGCCGCCGCAAAACCTGCGGCCAAGCCAGCAGCCCCCTCGGCCGCGCGCGTCGCTGCGATCAAGGCGATCGAAAAGCCCAAAACCGATGATGCCGGCGACGATGAGTATTCCTATGGTTTCCGCCTGTGGGATGCCAAGTTCTATCCCGAAGCGCAGCAGCAGCTGAAGCTGTTCCTGGAAAAGTATCCGCGCCATCCGCGCCGTTCGTTCGCGCGCAACCTGCTTGGCCGTGCTTTGCTTGACGATGGCAAGCCCGAAGAAGCGCAGCGCTGGTTCCTTGAAAACTACAAGGATCAGCAGTTCCGTGAACGCGCCGCAGACAGCGTGCTGCTTTTGGCCGAAGCTACCAAGCGTCAAAAAGACTCGGCCCGCGCCTGCATTGCATTGGCGCAGTTCGTTGACGAGTTCCCCCGCGATGCTGCCGGCCGTCTGAAGAGCCAGTATGATGCCACCCGCACCGGGCTCAAGTGCGATTGACCTGTCGGCACAGCTGACCGCGCGCTTTGCCGTTGACCTTGCGCGGCTTTGGCAAGGCGAGGGCACGCTGGGCCTGGCCGTCTCGGGTGGACCGGACAGTTTGGCCTTGCTGCTGCTGGCCCATGCTGCCCGGCCCGGACAGGTTGCGGCGGCGACAGTCGATCACGGGTTGCGGCCCGCCAATGCTGATGAAGCGGAAATGGTCGCTGCGGTCTGCGCGCGACTTGGCGTGCCGCATCGAATTCTCCCGGTCCGCCTGACCCAGGGTAATGTTCAGGCTCAGGCCAGAGCCGCGCGATACGCCGCGCTGGCCGCATGGCTGGCAGAGCTTGGGCTGTATGGCTTGGCAACGGCGCACCATGCGGATGATCAGGCTGAAACGCTATTGCTGCGGCTCAACCGTGGCAGCGGGGTCGCCGGCCTGGCTGGGGTGCGGGAGCTGGGCTATGTGCCGGGCACCCGCGTTCCGTTGATCCGCCCACTGCTCAGCTGGCGGCGTTCTGAACTGGGCGCCATTGTTGCTGGGGCGGGGCTTGTCGCGGCTGATGATCCGTCAAACCGGGATGACCGGTTCGATCGGGCGCGCATCCGCAAAGCGCTGGCGGCGGCCGATTGGCTTGATGTTCCGGCGCTCGCTGCCAGTGCCGCGCATCTGGCCGATGCGGATACGGCGATCGACTGGGCGACTGCCCGTGAATGGCAGGATTGCGTGACCAGAGCGCCCCTGGGCCTAGTCTATCGCCCGCAGGCCCCGCGTGCGATTGCCCTGCGGGTGCTGTCCCGGATTGTGACTGAACTGGACGGCGAGGCTCCGCGCGGCAGCGCTATCGCGCGCCTGTTTGACAGCCTGATCACCCGCCAGCCTGCATCCATCGGTGGATTGGTCGCGCGGCCCCTGCCCGAGGGCTGGAGCTTTACCAGGGCGCCTGCACGCAAGGCCTAGCGGCGGGTCATGCCCGCTTGCTGCATCCGCCAGATCAACTGGTCATAGCGGTCCTGGCCGAAGAACGGCTCACCCTGATAGACCATCAACGGCACGCCATAGTGACCGCCAAGGCGCTGGTCGGCTTCGTTGGCCTTGATCACCTCGTCAAGCCGTTCGGCTTCCGCCGTTTGAACCGCGTCCAATTCGGTCAGGTCGCAACCCACGCTGGCGAGCGCCCGGGCCAGGTGATCCCCCTCGTGCCAGCCATCGGTCTCGCCCGACCAGATCAGGTGGCTGATCGCGCGCAGCGCAGGCAGTCCCTTGCCCTGTTCCGCCGCCAGCACGCCCAGCCGCGTCAGACGGTGGATATGGGGC
>JACCDH010232746.1_pt1 | contig 10032 bp, 9 predicted proteins | sample 7442481 | NCBI WGS metagenome assembly JACCDH01 (sample SAMN15323433, study PRJNA562643) | freshwater metagenome | isolation source: river surface water | place: USA:Blue River Watershed | collected 2017-08-15
ACTGCAACTGCACAGGTGACCCCAATATAAGAAGCAATTCTGTTCTCAAATTCACTTGTTAACGGCCCATCATTTAAAAAATTACTATCCAGCACACTCTTCAGGTTACTTAACTCACTTCCGCTAAGTTCTGGCTGAAACCATGGAATGGAATGCTTCTTAAAATTATTCATCGCTCAATCTTTCCGTAGCAAAAAAACATATCCATGTAAATGAATTTCTGGCCCGTATTCACCGATCTTTGTAGCTCTAACAACTTTATCTAATTCTTCTTTTGAGCAATTAATATCAATTTTTTGCAAAGAATCGACTTCTGAGATTTTTCTTGCGACACCAGACCAATTTATACCCCTACAACTAAATAATTTTTCATCTATATAAATCTTGCCATTTCGAGCAATATTCGACGAAAAATCTTTAAATAGATTCAAACTAGCTTGTTTTGCTTTCAATAAAAGAGAACTTACACAATCTTTTGATTCAATCGGAAACCTAACAACCCCTAAAATTGGACCATTATCCACGTGTTTATTCATGATATGAACTGTTACACCATAACTAGTGTCACCTTCATATAGAGCCCAATTAATTGAGCCACTTCCAGGGCGCTCAGGAGGTGCAGGATGAAAATTGATCGCAGCAATTGAAGCCTGCTTTAAAAAGGGATCAGAAAAAATATAATAAGAACGAAAAGAAAATATATAATCACCCTTCCATGCTAGAACATGATCCGGTAACTTTTCTTTACGTTTTTGAGAAAAAACAGACTGGACATCGAAACCTATTTGATGTAGATGATTCTCCGCTTTACGAGAATATTCACAGCCTTTTTCACCAAAAAATAATACCTTCTTTGTCAACATTTTTAATTTCCGTTTATGGTGTTGCCACACACCATGCGCAAAATCTCACGCACCACCACCTTAGGTCTATAAAAATCCTGATATGTTTTTCTGGCTGCACTTCCCAAAGACTCTCTTAATTCCAGATCATTTGCAACTCTTAAAATTAAATCAACAATTTCTTCAGGAGTTTCGCCTAGCAAACAATTGACTTCATGAATAAGCTCCGGCATAGATTGAGCCAATTTTTTATGTGCAACCAAACAAGACCCAGCTGAAAAAGCAAACATAACTCTCGTGTACCCTCCAGAGTACGGTCCTGCATTATTTAATAAAAGAAAAATAGCATTTCCCAAAATTTCTTCTTCAATATCTTCGACAAATCCTTTCAAATTGACGCCTTCAACATTTAATATTTTTTTAAGATCTTGAGGCAACTCAAACCTTCCACATATATTTATAACCCAAGCTTTTTTTAGCCTTAATCTCAATAGTGGCAATATACTCAATCCAAGGTATCGAAGACCAAAAATATTACCAGTCCCATTTAATCCACCTATATTTCCCAGTAAATGTAGATTTACGCGTGAGGATTCAGCAATCTTACGCATGTCTTTCCATGATGAGCCATAGAAATCTGGCCAAGTATTAGGTATGTATCGGGATTTAATATTATTAGCTTGATACCACTTTGCATCGATAGCACAAATATTTGCTGAGTCAATCAAATAACTCAGCCTTCGCAAATGTCTTTTTTCAGCAAAACTCAAATAAAGCTGAGCAAATTTTCTACGAAAAAATCCACGTACTTCACTAATTCTAGATTTACGTGCGGCATAAGGTGGGCGGGCCAAATATCCATAACACTTAACTCCAGATTCATATAAGCTTGGTAAAAGATACTCAAAATATGTGTCCCAAAATAGAATTACTGCATCAGGATTAAATTCTATAATCTCCTTCAAAGCTTTTTCAGGTGTTTTAAATTTTGGATAATCTGCATCTAGCGATCTTGAAAATAACGTCTTTAAGTACCGCCATTTTTTAAAAAATTTAACTTCATCAGTGATTGGCTTCAGTTGAAATTTATCGCCCCCAAGTATTTTGACTCCTAAATTTTGAAAGAAATTTAATTGCTCTGGGGGCCAATTATCTTCTGAAGCAATAGCTAAACCAAGTTCACAAGCTTTTTCTTTCTGAAACTCATCGATTAAATTTGCAAGTACAGTTTGAGCAGCTCTGAAATGACCATGATCAGGAAAAACTGAAGATAATATCAATAATCTCATGAGAAAATATATGGGTCAGGCAAAGGAGTAATAAATTGCCCCCGGTAACCATTTTTCTTCAGAAGTGCGGATAACTCACCGGCAATATGCCAAGAAAAAATAAGTGCAAAGTCAGGCTGATTCTCATACAACATTTTCTCATCAAAAACAGGGATACGTGTTCCAGGGACATACTTATTCAATTTATGAGAAGTTGAAACCTCCATCACCGCATCTATCAACCCATCATCGAGCCCAACATAGTTAATTAGAGTGCTAGACCGTGATGGAGCACCAATGCCGTAAACTCTAGCTCCCTTATTTTTTAGATCAGCCAATAAAGCATAAAGTTTCAATTTTGAAGCAACCACGCGATTTTTAAAATCTATCAATCCACTTCCATCAGTTATTCCAAGCGCATCCTCTTTTTTCAATAAATCTATAACAGAAGACTCGACTTGATATAGTCCTTTTCTAGCAGCAAACACTCTTATAGAACCCCCGTGAGTTGGAATTTTCTTTACAGCAAAAACCTCTAACCCATGAGAGTCGAGCAATCTAATCAATGCCCCCAGGTGATAGTATCTTAAATGCTCATGATAAATAGTATCGTACTGCAAGGTTTCGACTAAGTCAGGTAGATAATGTGACTCTGAAACAAAAACTCCGTCTTCACTCAGCATTTCTAAAACTCCTTCAACTATTGAGTGAACATTTGTAATATGGGCAAAGACATTACATGCCGTAATTACTCTCGCCAAACCAAATTGAACCCGAACTTTTTTAGCTGTTTCGATATTGAAATATTCCTTAAGGGTTCGAATATTGTTTTTGATAGCAACATCGGCAGCTTGTGATGGCTCAATACCTAAGACAGAATAGCCAGCATCATGATAATTACTTAACAATGTGCCATCATTCGAACCAATATCAATAATCAAGTCATCTTTCTTGAGCTCAAGGACCTTAGAAACGTCAATATATTGTTGATAAAAATTATCTCGTAATATTCTAGTTGTTCCAGATAGATATGGATAACTTTCAGGAAATAAAACACTTTGAGAGACATCTAACCCAATCTGAACTAGTCCACAATCATCACAACGTAATAATTCCAGCGGGTAAGATACCTCCTCGACAGGAACAGTGTTCAAGTCCAACATCGTGTTAACAGGAGGGATGTAGCCAAGAAATATAATTGACGATAGTTTTTTACTTTCACAAATCTGACAAGTGATAACTGGGCATGAAGATTTTTTAGACATATTTTTAAGTTAAATAACGGTTATAGTTTTTCAGGGGCACAATGTGCATTATTAGCATACCACTGTACAGTAGACAGAATTCCATTTTTAAAATTAATTTTAGGCTGATAACCTAAACTCATCATTTTTGAAATATCTGGACAACGCCTATTGGTTTCTCCCCTAGGCACCTCAGAAGGAACAATCACAAATTCTCTGCCATAAGATTCCATAATATATTTTGCAACTTCTGCAATCATTAATTCTTCTGAATTACCAATGTGATATATGTTCAGATGTTGCCCCTTACTAAGAAGAACCTTTATTCCAGCAACAAAATCATCAATATGACAAAATGCTCTTATCTGGCTACCATCACCAAGAATTGGAAATTTAATTACACCTGCAGATTGATTTAATATTATTTTTTTAGCCCGAACACAAAGCTGTGGAATAACATGCTCCCACCCCATGTCTGGCCCATATACGTTATGAGGTCTAAAAATTATTACTCTATCAAACCCAGTTCTACCATAATTAATAGCCATCAATTCACATGCTAACTTACCTCCTCCGTATGAATAACGAGGATTCATCACATCGGGGACAACTAATGGCACATCTTCACTAGTAGGCGTGAACGGAGGAGTTTGATAAGCTTCTGAACTTGATGCCAAGACCAACTCACGAATATCATGCTTGCGACATGCATCCAAAACATTAATCATACCTCGCACAGCTATGTCCAAAACCAACTCTGGTTTGGAATAAAAAAACTCAGTCCCATTAACATAGGCTAAATGTATAACGCTATCAATACCTTGACACACTTTACTAACGCTATCAGAGTCCCTAATATCAGCCTCTACAAACTCAATATAGTTGCTAACCTCTGCCAATCGAGCGTTTACACCTCTAGAGTTATTATCAATAACCCTTACAAAGTGCCCATCTTTAACTAACTGCTTAACCAGAGCTGATCCAATAAAACCAGTGCCTCCAGTAACTAAATATTTTTTATTCACTAATAACCTCAACCCTTAACAAATTTTCCATGGCTACCCAAAGCCATATATGCAACTCCTTTTGGCATAAATACATCTTTTAAATTATAGGTATTCCAAAAATCATAAATCAATCCAGGGCGGAACATTTGATCTGCGCAATTAGTCATTGGAAAAGAGCTAAAGCAGGGATGATTATTTAATATGAGAACTAAATTGGCTTTATTAAATGCATCCTCAATAGTTGCAACAGGAGTTAGGCCGAATGACTTAATAACTTGACTTGGCACAACTGCATCAAAACCACGAAACTTGGCATTAGGAAAAGCTTTCACTAGCTCATTAAATATTGGTCGAGCCATAGTGCCACGAAGATCGTCAGTAGCTGGTTGCCCCTTAAATGCTATCCCCATTAATGTAATAGTCATCTCATCTGACGCTTCATCCAAAGAATCAAAATAGGACCTAATGTGAGATATCACCCGACTCGGTTGTTGCTCATTAACATGTCTAGCAGCAATCGTGATTTTGGGCTCAAAACCAATTTCTCGCAAACCTTCTACCATAATATGCGGATCTTTTTCCAAACAAGGTCCGCCGACAGGACCAGGCAATGGTAAATTTGTCCTTGGATATCCCAACTTACCAGCATTAATAACTTCTACCGCACTAATGCCAACTGCATCACAAGCACCCGCAACCTCATTAGCGTAAGCAAATGCAACATCCCGCTGCGCATTATCAACTAGCTTAATCATCTCCGCTGTTTCAATATCGCTTACTCGAACCACTGTAGGTGTCACTAATTGGAATAATTGAGAAGCCCTAACCGAAGCTTCGTCTGTCAAACCACCGACTATTTGAGGCAACTCCCTTAACTCAGTTAAGGCTCTTCCTTCTAGGGTTCTTTCAGGACAAAAAGCCAAACTAAAATTAACTACTTTCTTATTTAAGATTGGAGTTACCACATTACGAGTAGTACCTAGCTTAACAGTAGACCTCATTATTACCAAATCACCTTCTTTTAAATTATCTGCAACCTCTTTTGTAACACTGGTAACCATATCAAGCCTTGAAATCCCATCATCACCAAGTGGAGTGCCCACGGTTATTATGAATACGCTACCAACCCATTCACTTGGAATTTTTTTAACAAACTGGAAGTGCCCAGTTTTTATAACTCTTTGAAGACGCTCACTCAAACCTGGCTCATGGAAATGAGACTTTCCATGTGATAATGCTAGAAGTACATCATCACGAATCTCAACACCCAAGACCTCAAAACCAACGTCTGCTAGAGTCACTGCCAAGGTTAAGCCGACATAACCTAAACCCAACACACAAATCTTTCTATCTTTATAATTTTTAAGCATTAGCTGTCCCATTTAAAATAACCTTTTATGATCGCGAGCCCAATTAGGGCTAAGTGAAGAGCGTGATTAAATTCGCCACCAATAATTAAATCTCGCAACTCAATTGGAGATACCATGATTTTTTCAAGGCCTGACTCAGGAGCCCAATTTTCACAAGGTAGCGCGGGAGTTAAAGCAAAATACCCCCACAGCTTATTCTCTAGACGCCCAGTGTCAGGATCCAAAACCCCTAAAAAATTTGGTTGACCATTCACACGGTAACCAGTTTCTTCATATAGCTCACGCGCTGCAGTGTTTTCTGGAGAATCAACAAACTCTCTCAACCCACCTGGAAGTTCTATTGTGAATCTATCTAAAGCTGGTCTATATTGTCTCACTAAAGGAATCTGTCGATTCGAAGTAATGGCAAAAATACTTACGTAATCAGATTGCTTAAGTGAATAATAGCTCTGAGAAACTGGCTCATTAGGAAAGATGATTTTTTTCTCTACTAATGTGACCCACTGAGACAGCACAACTTCACTTATCGAATCCATTTCATATTTCTCTGCCAACTCAAACCCCTAACCGCTGCAGATAATCTCTATAAACAAGGCGCAGGCCATCTCTCAATTCTGTTTGAGCACTCCAACCAATTAATTTTAGTTTGCTACTGTTAATTAATTTTCGAGGCGCACCATCAGATTTAGTCGCATCAAAAACTATTTCACCCGAATAGCCAATTATTTTTTTAATCTCGTGAGCTAAATCATATATTGATACCTCTGATCCAGAGCCGACATTGATATGTCCTAACATAGGCTCAACAATCGAACTATACATATCTACAGGAAGATTCATCACTGATATACAAGCCAAAGCTAAATCGTCAGCAAAAAGAAATTCTCTACAAGGATTTCCAGTCCCCCACACAACAACTTTTTTCTTGCAATTAATTTTAGCCTCATGGAAACGACTAATTAAGGCTGGCACCACATGACTATCAGTAGGATGATAGTTATCATTTAATCCGTACAAATTAGTTGGCATTACTGAACGATAATCAATTTGGTGACTGTTAGCATACTGACGGTTATAACTTTCACACAATTTAATACCAGCTATTTTTGCGATCGCATATGGTTCATTGGTAGGTTCGAGTGCACCGGTTAATAGAGCTGACTCGGCCATTGGTTGCTGAGCATACTTAGGATATATACAACTTGAACCCAAAAAAAGAATTTTTTTTACTCCAGCCTCAAATGCTTGATGTATTACATTCGCTTCTATCATTAAATTTTGATAGATAAATTGAGCTGGATAAGCATTATTAGCATGAATACCACCCACTTTAGCTGCAGCCAAATAAATTTGATCTGGCTTTTCTTGTTGCATAAAATCTCGAACTGCTTGCTGATGGGTTAAATCCAATTCTTGATGGGTACGCACAACAATATCAGCATCATCTCTGACTTGAAGTTGTCTCACAATGGCCGAACCAACCATACCTCGGTGTCCTGCGACAAAAATTTTAGGTTTTTGCGTCATCAGTTTTCTTTACCCACAGCGACGAGATAACCATGCTGTTTTAACAAGGCATGGCGCTTGGCTTGATCCAAGTCATGATCAACCATTTCTTGAATCATTTCATCTAAAGTCACTTCAGGAACCCAGCCTAATTTCTCTTTGGCTTTGGTCGGATCGCCCAACAAGGTTTCGACTTCTGTGGGTCTAAAGTAACGCGGATCAATTTTCACAATTACATCGCCCACTTTCAAAGCTGGGGCTTGATTACCATCAATTGCTGAAACATGCCCGCGCTCATTAACACCTTCACCCTCAAAGCGAATGGAAATACCCAAACGCTTGGCAGACTTGGCGATGAAATCACGCACACTGTACTGCACACCCGTAGCAATGACAAAATCCTCTGGCACATCTTGCTGCAACATCAACCACTGCATACGCACGTAATCTTTGGCATGCCCCCAATCGCGCAAGGCATCCATATTGCCCATGTAAAGACAAGCGTCCAAACCTTGTGCAATATTGGCTAAACCACGTGTGACTTTTCGGGTCACAAATGTTTCCCCACGACGAGGACTTTCATGGTTAAACAAGATGCCGTTGCAAGCATAAATGCCATAAGCCTCACGATAGTTCACCACAATCCAGTAGGCATACATTTTTGCTACAGCATAGGGAGATCTGGGATAAAAAGGTGTAGTTTCTTTTTGAGGGTTTTCTTGGACCAAGCCATATAACTCAGACGTAGAAGCTTGATAAAAACGCGTCTTCTTTTCTAGACCCAAAATTCTAATGGCTTCTAATAAACGTAAAGTTCCGATCGCATCTACATCAGCGGTGTACTCTGGGGACTCAAACGAGACTGCCACATGACTTTGTGCTCCCAAGTTATAAATTTCATCTGGCTGAATTTCTTGAATAATTCTTACCAAGTTAGAGGTGTCGGTCAAATCACCATAATGCAAGACAAATTTACGATGATCAATATGAGGATCTTGATAGATATGATCCACGCGATCTGTATTAAATGAAGAAGCGCGACGCTTGATGCCATGTACCACATAGCCCTTGGATAAAAGAAACTCGGCCAAATAAGAGCCATCTTGTCCCGTGATACCTGTGATGAGTGCTGTTTTTGCTGGTTTATTCATGAATTATGTTCTGCCGTAGGAATCTTCGAATCTAACAATATCGTCTTCACCTAAGTAGTCCCCAGATTGAACTTCAATCATCTCTAAATCATCAGCCCCTGGATTTTCTAAACGATGCTTCGATCCGATTGGAATATAGGTTGACTGATTCTCCTCAAGAAGAAAGATTTTCTCGCCATTAGTGACCTTAGCCGTACCTTTGACCACAATCCAGTGCTCTGCTCGATGATGGTGTAATTGTAGACTCAAAGCTGCTCCAGGCTTGACAGAAATACGTTTAACCTGAAAGCGCTGACCCACATCAATCGAATCGTACCAGCCCCACGGGCGCGGCACGCGACGATGAGTGACTGCTTCAGAAGCTCCTTGTTCTTTGAGTTGAGCCACTACCTCTTTGACTTGCTCTACTTGATCAACTGCCGCAACCAAAACAGCATCAGGTGTATCGACCACAATCAAATCTGAGATGCCGAGCGCCACCACAGGTCTATGCGGGGCATTGATATAGGTGTTTCTGGATCCCCAGGCCCGACCTTGACCATGAATGCGATTGCCCGACTCATCAGCTGGAGATAAAGATGCCACAGCGTTCCAACTGCCCACATCACTCCACGCACCCACAAGAGGAATCATGGCCACTTGGTCAAAATGCTCCATGACGGCATAGTCAATCGACTCTGAACGACACCCTAAAAATGTGTCTCGATCAGGTCTGACAAAATCACCATCGACCTGAGTCAATTGCATGGCCTTTTCACAAACCTCTAAAATATCAGGTGCATGCTGAGCTAATGCTTTTTTGAGAACGGCCACCTGACATAGAAAAATGCCGGCATTCCAAGCACAGTCTCCGGACAACAACATTTCTTGCGCATGATTAACTGGTGGTTTTTCAACAAAACGCTGTACTGCATAGATATCAGCGGAATGACTCTCTAATTTCAGAGCAGGGCCTTTTTGAATATAGCCGTATGCGGTACTAGGAAAAGTCGGCAAGACCCCAAAGGTGACGATATAACCAGCTTTAGCTGCCACTACACCAGTTTGCACGCTAGCCACAAAAGCATTCTTATCAGGCATGAAATGATCCGCCGGCAAGAACAAGAGTAAATCAGAATCCTTAACGCCTGGCATATAAGCAGCGCTCGCCATTGCAGCAGAGGTATTCCGACCAGCAGGCTCCAACAAGATTGATGGAGATTGCTTAGCAAGATTGGAGGGAGTAGAGGCTAAGGTTTCCTGCACAAAGAATCGGTACTCTTCATTGGTCACGCAAATAGGGTCGCCAAGTGATTTAACACGATCGACAGTAGAAGCCATCAAACTTTGTCCGTTGATCAGAGGAACAAATTGCTTAGGAAAACTTTCGCGAGATAGCGGCCACAAACGAGTGCCATAACCTCCGCAAAGAATGACTGGTCTAATTTTAAAAAACATATAACCATTTTAAATGATGAAGCTTTATACTTTTATCAAAAGAATACATTAAATACCCTTAGTTGAATATTCATAATGGCTCAAAGCATCAATTTCAAGAAGGTACGCTGACTCGTTGCCAATCAATTAACAACCTAACTGATTTTTTAGTTTAATCTTTGATGACCAATATTCTTGGCACAGATAAATATTTTAAGATAGTTTTAG
>JACCDH011048713.1_pt1 | contig 10031 bp, 8 predicted proteins | sample 7442481 | NCBI WGS metagenome assembly JACCDH01 (sample SAMN15323433, study PRJNA562643) | freshwater metagenome | isolation source: river surface water | place: USA:Blue River Watershed | collected 2017-08-15
CTACAGCTGCACCAAAACACCAGCGCAGATCTGCTGCCAGCGCAACGCAACTGCCATCCGAACAGCACCATCTGTACAAGCGGCCGCTTCGCCCGTTATTCATGAGGTCGTGCTTCCATGACGTTGCAGCTTCATTCGAGGAACCCACGCATACAAGTAGGTTGTCCGAGTCGATCCATTGAAGAGCTGTAATCTCTCCCAATTCCCCAAATTTTCCTGATTTGAGCGTGTGACCCGCATTGCTGCCAGACACAATCCGCACGCCTCGATTCCGGGCGATTGCTATGCCGCCCGTCCGATGCGCTGCTATGGCGGTAATGTTTGACTCGACTTCGACAATAGACCTAGTCGCTTGAGATTTCTCGTATTCACCGTATGGCAGAGCAATAACTTCGCGCCCGACTGCAACGAACACATTCACTCCATCGCTTGCGAGATCGGCAAGCTCGCCGCCTTGATAAACAACCTCTGCGTCGTCAAGTGCCCGGTTTGGCTTAAATGCACCATCCATTGCCGGCACAGTAATGGCGGCATCGCCACGCCCTAGAAAGTCGTCGCGCCAACGAATCAGACTTTCAATCATGCTTTTCTCCAGTGCAGCCCTACCTGCATGAAGTTCGGGTCAGCATTGGGCAAATCAATTACGCCGATTCTGTTGTTACTCAGGCCTCCAATGAACAGACGCCCCTTGTGCTCCCTCATGGATGTGATCATTGGATGATTTTCGCCGCCCAGATCCCAAAGCGTTTCAATTACCTTGCCACTTGCATCGAATTTCACGATGCACCCAGTATTGATATTTGGAAACAGCCATTCATCACCAGCTACTCGCGCAGCCATTCGGCGGCGAAATCCTGGCATACGCCAGGCTAAGTCAAGACTTGGATTTCTCATGCCGCAAAGAGCCATCCAATAATTGCCGTCAGAAGCGTTGTTAATGTTGTCAGGGAACCCTGGCAAGTTGGTCATGACAATCTCTGTCGTGTGTGCTTTTGGCCCTGAGATCCAGTATCGCTTTACGCTGCAACCCCAAGTCTCAGCGAACAAAAATGACTGGCCGCCCACTTCCATGCAAATCCCATTTGGAAATCGCAAGTTGCGTAGGAGCGTTCGCGTTAGACCTGTTTTCGGATCGTGACAAATCAGACGACCATTGCCGCGTGCCTCTATGGCATCAATGAACCAATCGTGGGCCTCGTAGCGGGTTGTTGCCTCAGAGAAGTAGATGCGACCGTCCGGCGCAATGTCGAGGTCGTCAGCTATGCGTAGCCGACTGTCATCGTTGATTGTTGTCCAGGACCTGTTCGTTTCATCCGTTACTTTATTGACTTGACCAGCCGGGTCAATTTTGTACAGGCCCATTCCAGCTATGCAGACATTCAAACATCCCTGCGCGTCGAAAGCCATACCAGCTGGCATACCACCTATGTGGGCAAATACTTCCATTTGCGCATAGTCAGGAGCTCTGAATCTGATTATGTCGCCATGACGTGAGCCGCAGTAGAGGTTGTCGTGTTCGTCCAGGATCACGTCCTCTGGGCCTTCTATTTCACCTAGCCCAATGAGTTTTACCTCTCGCAGTCGATCATTTTGGGCCCAAGGCGTACCACATTCTGGATCTGTTGCGGGGATTGGACCGAGAGAGTGATATCCAGGGCTCACATACACTTTCCCAACAATATCCAATCTATTTTTGATCCAACGGATGTCAACAATTACTGCCAACAGTAGTATTGCGGCTAACGTCATTCGGTTGTACCCGCCGCTTACACCCATTACCGTCAGACCGTTGACGATCAATAAGACAATGAGCGTGCCCACCACAGCTTTTGTAGCGGAGCCCCTCCCACCACCCAGACTTATGCCTCCAAGCACCGCCGCTGTTAGCGCCGTAACCTCAAGTCCCACGCCAATGTCTCCGCCGACCGTCGCAAGTCTTGACGCAAAAAAGACAGCGCCGCAAGCGGCTAATACCCCGCAAGCCACGTAACACATTGCTATTGTGCTTCTCACTGCGATACCCGCGTTGTGTGCAGCACGCCGCGATCCACCAATGGCCATGACATGCCATCCTGGACGCAATCTTGTAATAAATATATGTGCTGATGCGGCGACAACAACAAACAACCAAACTACAAATGGAACTCCAAGCCATTGCCCATAGCCCATTGCCTCCCAAAGCGCGGAATCAGGCATTGAGCCTGCGATTGCAGTTGAGTGCTCAAGTATCAGCAGATCGTAGATCGCCCGATAAATGATCAAGGTTATCAGCGTCGTCAGGAACGCCCGCAGCCGCAAATAGCCCACCATTACGCCATTTAAGGCTCCGAGTAGTGCACCTACGGCTAGTGTGCTAGGGATCGACAGATATACCGGCCACTTAAGCACATGCATAAGGTAGAGCGCGCAAAAATTGCAAAGAGCAAACGTCGACCCAATTGATAAGTCGACGCCGCCAACCATCATCACTAATGCAAGACCCAGAACGACGAACCCTACTTCACCAACCTGGCGACCTGTGTCCGCCCAACCTGCCTCAGTGAACAAAGAGGGCACCACAGCCGACATAATTGCCATTACGAGCAAAAGTACAGCGACAGGGATAGCGGTTTCTGTCCATGGCTTAGCCAGCAACTCCCCAACCAGATGGTCTGGAATAAGCCGATATCGCCAGCGTTCAATCGTTCCGGGTTTCATTATTTAACGAGTTTGAGTAGGCCTTAAGACTTCCCGACCTTCCAGCAAGTCCCTTCGACAGAAGCGTTGGCCTTTGTAATGGGGGTCAAGGTACTGTAAATCACACCTTTTGCCGTGCCTGGTTTTGCTGAGCCCTGAAGCAGCCAACGGATCATGGTCGCCATGTCGCGGCCTTGGTGCGGTGCGTCGTAGCTAAGGTACTGGTCATACGCGCCGGCCTTTACTTGATCGCAGGCACCCTTTTGCTCTCCACCGCCTGAGGTCGCCAGGAATACCTTGCCAGTGAGGCCAGCCTCCTTAATGGCCGCGGCAATTCCGATGTCCATTGCATCCCAGAAACCGACTACCCCACAGAGATCCGGATTCTGTTTAAGAACTGTTTGAGTAATTCCCTTAGCCTTTGCTGCATCCCAATCAGCCGCCTGGCTCGAGACTACTTTCAGTTGAGGATGTTTTGACAGTCCGTTTTCGACGCCTTTGAGCTGATATGCGCTGGCGGCCGCAGCAAGTGCACCTTGAACTACCGCAATTTTGTTTGACTTGCCTTTGCACGCTTCAGCAACCGCAGCGATACTTTTTTCGCCAATTTCAACCCAGTCAGCGCCAACATACGCCGCTGACTGGTAATTTGAGTTCATGTTGATCTGCAAAACGTAAATGCCTGCACTTTCAGCTCTTTGCAGCAATCGGGCATAAGTTTGAACGTCCGCGTTATTCGCAATGATGACATCCGGTTTTTCATTGATCAGTGCTGAGAGTGCCTGAGCACCGGCATTGGTATTGAAGTTGGGATCGCGCGTAATGATCTTGACCCCCAGCGGCTCGAGATCACGCTTAAGTCCCTCGTGCCACGCAACAGCGAGGTCGTAAGCCATCGACATGGGCACGTATGCAACAGTTTTGCCTTCCAAGGCTTTCTTATACGGAGCTCTATTGGGATCATCCAACCCTTTTCCCTGCCCCATTGATGCAGTGGCGGCGAGAGCGAGCATTGCTGCAATTGCAACTCGTGGCTTGCAGTAAAGTGTAAACGACTTGATTGAATCTAGCTTCATGATGGTCTCCGGGTTGGTTAGTTAATTGACAGGCACATAAGCGTTCGTGTTTACGCCTCCTTAGATATCACCCTGCTGAGACGTCTCTTCATTGCGTGGATTCGCAACGGATTCGGCAATAACAGCAGCAAGCAGTACTAAGCCTTTGATCAGGTTTTGAGCTGAATATGAAAGATCCAAGATGGTCATCCCATTGAGCATGGTTCCAATGAGAAGCGTTCCAGCTACTACATTCCAAACCCCTCCTTTGCCACCGGTTAGTCCGATGCCACCCAGTACGACAACTAGGACCACGTCGTATATCAGCGTTGAGTTGAAGATTCGCGTTGGCATGCTATTGACAGAAGCCGCCATTACCAAACCGGCCAAGCCCCCAATAATTGCGGCCAGTGAATATTGCAATACAACTAAGGGACGCGTTGCTATACCTGAGACTCGCGCTGTTTGAGGGTTGTCACCCATGGCATATAAAAATGCACCAAGCCTAGTTCGACGAAGGAAGTACCACGTGGCCACTGCCATGGTTGCAAATATCAACACTGGTGCTGGTATGCCGTACAGAGTCCCACGGCCCACCCACTCAATAGGCTGCATGGCTTCACTCCACTGGACTACGTCAAACCTAAAGAAGGCTACCTGTCCAAGTCCGGCCAAAAATAGTGCTGTTGCCAGTGTCGTAAATAGTGCTGGAACTTCTGCATATGCAATCAGCCACCCGTTGACTGCCCCGAAGGCTATCGCGATTGCCAGCGCTACTAGCAACGATAAGGGGAGGCTAACTCCATCGCTAACGAGCTGGAGTACTAGGCCGGCGGGCACTGCCAACGATGCAACTAGGGATATGTCGATCCCGCGTCCAATGACGACAATCGCGAGCCCTAGTCCAAGGATGCCAAGGATTGACACGTTTTGCAGCAGGCTCAGTGCGTTGTCGATGCGCAGGAAGCCCGGGAGAAGCACCGCAAACGTTGCAAATAGCAGGACAGCGATGCCACTTACGATGTGTAGTTGAGAGGGTCTCCAATGCTTCATTGGTTCCCCCTGTCTTCAGTTGACGCTGGTCGCTTGTACCATTTTGGATAGTAATTACGAACCAGTTCGCCGTCTGATCTCCACGCTCTACAGGCGTCTACTTTCATTGGGCGACTATCGTCAGATCTTTCGCCCGAATTCTTTACTGCAACGATTGTCTGGATCGCGAGAGTTGGCACCTGAAGGAGGAGTTCGGAGACGTGAGTACAGCGCTCTTCGCGTGGGAAGACGCTCCCCACATGCCTTCTGAAGTTATTTAGCAGATTTATTCCAACCAGGCGCGAAAGCATGTCCGATACCGAATCACAGGTTCCGGGAAAAGGCACACGCCCAGCTCCGTACGATGCTGCTACGATCTTCAAGTCCTCGTCTACGGTAATACGGACAGCCAATAAATGAATGGGAACGCCCGCATCATATTGACGGGCTGAAACGTCAATGGTTTCAGACTTGACATCCTGCAGAGATGCTTCCAAATCCCAGTGACCATCCGCTCTTTTGTATGACTTAAGTTCGACCTTACGTTCATGCGCTGCAAACCGCCGGACGTCCGGTTGCGGGAGCAAGTGGGCTGCGCTCATTCTGTGCTCCACCCATGGAATGACGCAAATTGCTCCACGGGCTCACGCTCGGTCTCCAGTGTGTTTACAAGCCCCTTTGGGTCGGCATAGCCAAGGGCCATTCCACAAACCAGTAGTTCATTTTCGGAAAACCCAAGGTGGCTGGCAATTTGATCTGAGAATTGTGTGAATGCTGCTTGTGGGCAGGTTGCCAGTCCTTGGGCGCGAGACGCCAGCATGATTGACTGCAAGAACATTCCGTAATCCAGCCATGATCCCGCCTTCAATCGCTTATCAATACTGAAGATCAGTCCAACCGGGGCTCCATAGAATGAGAAGTTCTTGTTTCTCTGTTGGGCGATCAGATCTCGGTCCTCACGCTTAATCTTGAGAAGTCCATAAAGATCCCAACCAACTTTGCGCCTGCGCTCGATGTACGGTGAATCCCACTTGGTTGGGTAATGTATTTCCCTTCCTGTTTGCGGGATACTTTCTTGGTTCAGTTCTTCATCGATCTTCTTCGTAAGGCTTTCTTTGTAAGCACCCGTAAGGACATAAACCCTCCACGGCTGAGTGTTTGTCCCGGATGGAGATCGCGACGCCAGAGTCAATATTTCACATATTGTTTCGTGGCTAATGGGAGTCTCTAAGAAGGCCCGTATGGCCCTCCTAGATTTCAACGCATCAGCTACAACATTCGTTGTCTGCGCCCACAGCGGAGCTGCCTCACTTCCGCGCATTTAGGCCATCACTTTCTTACGAGCGGGCATTCGCTTTGCGAGAGTGGCCGAAATGCCTGATCTCCCGGGATCGTTCCAATGACTTTCATGTAATCCCACGGACCTTTGGACTCTTCTGGCTTCTTCACCTGAAGAAGGTACATGTCCCGGATTACTCGGCCATCTTCGCGGATCTTGCCGTTCTTCGTCATAAAGTCGTTGATTGGCATATCGCGCATTTTTGCCAGCACTGCCTTTGTGTCATCAGAGCCCGCTGCCTGGACTGCCTTCAGATAGTGAAGCATTGCGCTATACATACCAGCCTGCAGCATTGTTGGTGCATTGCGATGCCGCTCCATGAATCGCTTTGAGAACGCACGCGTATCGGGGTTCTGATCCCAATAGAAGGCCTCAGTGAAGGTTAGTCCCCGTGCGATAGGCAATCCGATGCTATGGATGTCAAAGATCGTTACTCCAAGCCCAACTAGGCGCTGTGATCCACTTGAAATCTGAAATTCAGCTGCTTGCTTTACTGCTGATGCCAGGTCTTTTCCGGCGTTGGCGAGGCCGATGACCTGTGCTTTTGAACCTTGTGCCTGGAGCAGGTATGAGGAAAAATCAGTCGTGTTGATTGGATGACGAACCGCCCCCACCACCTGCCCACCCGAGGCCTTTACCAGGTCGGTAGCATTTTTTTCCAGGGAATGTCCGAATGCATAGTCTGCCGTCACAAAGTACCAGCTACGGCCACCCTCACGAAGAACTGCGCCGGCGGCGCCATTTGAAAGGGCGTAGGTGTCATACACCCAGTGAAATCCATTTGGAGAGCACTGTTTGCCAGTTAGCTCGGTAGTTCCAGAACCCACAGCAATGCTCAGCTTACCTAAGTCCCAGGCCAACTTTTGTACCGCCAAAGCCACAGCGGAGTTATTTAATCCCATCACCATATCGACGCCGTCAGTCTGCAACCACTTCCGTGCCAGTGCGCTGCCAACATCTGGCTTGTTTTGATGGTCGCCCACTACTACTTCAATCGGCTTTCCAAGCACGCGCCCACCAAAGTCTTCCACCGCCATCCGTGCCGCAAGGACACCACCTTGGCCAGTCAAGTCCGCATAGAGACTTGACATGTCGTCCAGTACGCCAATCCGAACTGCATCCTGTGCTGCGTTGGCAGTTGTCAGCGCGCCGACAGTTGCCAGACAGAGTGCGGTCATCTTTCCGAAATATTTGATTACCTTTTTCATGCTCTTCTCCTTGTGTATTAGTGGAATGTGCGACCGCCGTCGACGGCCAAAATTGAGCCCGATATGTAGCTAGCTCTTGTTGAAAGCAAGAACAGAATTGCCTCTGCGATTTCTGCTGGTTGTGCAAGACGCTTTAGTGCGTACTGCTGCGCGAGGCCTGACCTTGCGTCTTCGCTAGGTAGCGCCGAGGCAACCATTGGCGTGTCAACAGCACCAGGGCAAACTGCCATAACTCTGATCTTTGGCGCCAGTTCCTGAGCGAGATATCGGGTGTATCCGATTACTGCTGCCTTCGATGTTCCGTATGCACCCAACCCTGCCATTGGCTGCAACCCTGCGCCCGACGCTATATTGACTATTGCGCTATTGTTTGCCTGCCGAAGCCATGGCAGTGCGGCCATACACACTAAATGCGTGCCGGTTAGGTTGACGCTGAAGATCTTTTCCCACAGATCTAGAGGCGTGTTCTCTAAAGAAATCATGGGGAGAATGCCAGCGCAATTCACAACTCCGTCTATGCCGCCCATTGAATCGGCGGCCTTTTTAACCGCTGCTGTGATCTCGTCTGGCTTAGTTATGTCAACAGCCAAGGCCACTGCTTTGGATTTCCATTGATTCTCGAGTGCTTTTTGGTTGATGTCTAAAGCTGCAACTTTTGCCCCCCTGGCCAATAGTTGCGAACACACCGCGTGACCGATACCAGAGGCCGCACCTGTAACCAGTACTCGACGCCCTTCAAATTGCTTTTCGTCACTCATATTTCACCATAGCCTTCCATGTCCGGCGGATGCTTTGATCCACACTGATTTGCTGCTTAAGAATTCCTCTAAGTGTTCGCGGCCGCCTTCGCGCCCATATCCACTCATCTTGTATCCGCCAAATGGAACTGCCGGGTCCATTGCCTGGTAGCAGTTGACCCATACAGATCCAGTTCTTATTCGTTTGGCCATTTGCTGAACTCGAGTTACATCGCGAGTCCAGACTCCGCTGCCAAGACCATATTGAGTCTGGTTGGCAATCGATATCGCCTCCTCTTCTGTGTCAAATGGAATTGCAGAAAGGAGGGGGCCGAAGATCTCTTCCTGCGCGATACGCATTGAGTTTCTTACGTTGGTGAATACTGTTGGAGGCACGTAGTAGCCGTTCTCCAGGCCATCCCCAGACAATCGCCCACCCCCACTGATTGCCTTTGCACCTTCTTCTTTTCCAATGTCGATGTATTCAAGTACTTTCGACATTTGCTTCATTGAGACCAAGGGCCCGAGGTCAGTGTTTGGATCAAGGGTATCTCCGACCTTTAGAGCTGCTCCAAATGCGGCAACTTTCTCAACAAATTCGTCATAGATCGATCTCTGAACGAGAAGTCGAGTACCTGCGCTGCAGACCTGGCCTGAGTTGGTAAATGCAGCCATTGCAGCTCCAGGAACGGCATCGACCAGATCAGCGTCGGCAAACACAATGTTAGGGGATTTGCCTCCAAGCTCCAGAGTTAGGCGCTTGAAGTTTCCTGCTGAGGCGTGCACCAATTTCTGGCCTGTGGCAACTGATCCGGTGAATGCGACCTTGTCGACATCGGGGTGCGCTGCGAGCGCCGCACCCGCCTCGCCTCCGTACCCTGTCACTACATTGACGACTCCCGGCGGTATGCCCGCTTCTAGAACCAGCTCCGCAAGCCTTAGTGTTGAGAGCGAAGCCTCTTCAGAGGGCTTGAGAATAACCGTGCACCCGGTGGCGATTGCTGGAGCGATCTTCCAAAGCGCCATACCCAAGGGGGCGTTCCACGGGATGATCGCACCCACCACCCCAACGGGCTCCTTGACGGTGTATGTGAATATGTCTGCCGGCAAGGAGTTTTCTATTGTGTCTCCATGCAGTGCAACTGCCATGGCGGCGTTGAATCGTATTCGACCTAACGCACGGTAGCGCCCACCGCTCGTTACCTTGATTGGCGCGCCCATTTCCAACGTATCGAGCAGACACAACTCCTCAAAGTTCGCGTCTACCATCTCAGCTAACTTGAGTAAGTACTGCTGGCGTTGATAGGGTTTGCATCTGCGCCATTCGCCTTCAAAAGCTCTTCGCGCGGCGGAGACCGCCAGATCTACGTCTTTTGCATCCGCTTGAGCAATATGTGCGATGACACTACCGTTCGCTGGGTTATACGTTGGGAATGTCTTGCCCGCGGTCGCCGCGCACCACTTCCCGTCGATCAACAATTTCTTTGTCGCCTGATTCAGAAATCCATTGCGCAGTTGCTGAATTTTTGCGTCGATATCCATTTGCTCTCCTTGCTGCCTCTGTTGTACGCCTGCTGCGCTGCCAGTTCGCTGGGACTTACAGAGTCTGTATCAGTTATCGTCATGTTTTCCACAGTTTACTCTGCGGTAACTTTAATTGCCTTTAGAATAAACCCTAATGCTTGGATCCCTTGCGGCCATTGAGAAAAACAAGTGAGCTGACTCTAGTGCTCTGCTTGTAGCAGCCATTCGCTTGGTACAGCAGCGACGTCCCCCCCCGGATTTCAGTAGCGGCTGACTCTGGAGTCCAATCCCACATAACATGAGATTGGACGTGAAGAAAAGATTTACAGAAGAACAGATCATTGGCTTCGTGCGGGAAGCCGAGTCAGGCTTGCCAGTGGCGGACTTATATCGCCCCCATGGCTTCTCGGAGACCAGCTACTACCTCTGCTGCAAAAAATTCGGTGGCATGAGCGTTTCC
>JACCDH010250208.1_pt1 | contig 10029 bp, 9 predicted proteins | sample 7442481 | NCBI WGS metagenome assembly JACCDH01 (sample SAMN15323433, study PRJNA562643) | freshwater metagenome | isolation source: river surface water | place: USA:Blue River Watershed | collected 2017-08-15
ATTGCAATGTGGCGATATTAGCACGAGTAATATTGCTTGCTGAGTCAAATGTTGAATACAAGAACATGAACCCCATCTGATTTCTATATGCTCTTGCCTTCAATGCATCAGCAAAATCAATGTTACGTAAACTTGGATTGATTTTTACCAAGGTATCAGCGGTAGCAGAAGCTAGTTGATATTCTTTTTTCTTCTCTAATATCAATGCTTTTTTGAAGGTAAACTGTTCGTTATTTGGATAGTAGTAAAGTCCTCGATTTGCAAGATAAAGTGCTGAGTCATCAAGATTTTTCTCCATTAAAATGTTACAAGCATAATTCAATGCATTACTATCCCTTTGGTTGATAGATAGTACTTCATTAAACTCCACCAATGCACTATCGTATTTCTCTTGTCTGTTGTAGTTGATGCCACTTGCTAGTCGTTGTTCAACGTAAGCTTGCTTAATTTTACTGTTGTAAGGATAGCGTTTCATTAAATATCCGGTCAGCTCATACGCTTCTTGGTAACGTTTCTGAGCTTCTAATACGGATGATTTCTTGAGAAGAAAATCTCTGTTATCCGGATAGTTTAGTAAAGCGAGATCACTGTAGTAAAGTGCGGAGTCAAAACGTTGTGTACCACTTTCTAAATTTATCATGCCATTTAATGCATCTAAATTTCTGGGTTGAAGCATTAGTATAGTTCGGTATTCTTCACGAGCGCCATCGTAATCATCAATGGCCATTAGGTTTTTAGCGTAACTGGTTTTGATATCAACTACTAAGTTTTGATAACGTTTATCATTGGGATGTTGTTGCTGAAGGCTCCAGGCTTGTGCTGCAGCTAAATCGAGCATACCGGCTTCTTGCAATACTGCTGCACGTTTAAATAATAATGTTTCATCTGTAGGATTATTTCCCAATCCTCTATCTAAAACAGTTAGTGCCTCTTCATACTTTTTTTGAAGTAGGTATGTTTCAGCTAAGAAAAGAATCGCATCATTATTTTTAGGATCAATGCGTAAAACGGTGTTAAAATCAACAGCAGCACTATCAAACTCACCTTGTTTCATGAATTGACGTCCACTTAAAATATTGAAATCAATAGCTTGTTTACGATAATCTTGGTTGTTTGGACGCAAGCGGTAGAGGCGCTCTGAAATTAAAGCGGCTTCTGCATAGCGTTGCATATACTCCAATGTTCCAACTTTCTTTTGTAAGAATTCCTCATCGTTCGGAAAAGCAGCTAGTGCTTTATTTTCAAACGAGAGCGCATCAACATAAAGTCCGCGTGCAGTAGCTAAATTAATGGTGTAGGTTAATGCCTCTCTATCTGTTGGTCGTTTTTCTAAAACTCCTTGAAACACCAAGTAAGGGTCTTCTTTCATGTAAAATCTACCACAGGCCATTTGAGTTTCATAGTGTAATATGCGTGCACGAGAATCGCCCGGGAAATATTTGATAAGCTGCTCCGCTACTTCTAGTGCCTCCGAGTATCGCATCTGATCACTTAATAGAATAACCTTTTTGGTGAGGAACTCATACGATTTAGGGTTCTTGCCTAACTCAGCATTAATCTGTTGCATTACCCCATCTGTATTACCTTGTTTGATTTCTAAATTTAATTTAGCCTCTCTAGCAATTTTGTTGTAAGGATCTTCAGCTAAAACATCAGCATAACATTCCATGGCTTTATAGTAGTTGCCTAGTTTAAGGTAGTATTGGGCTCGCTCTAACTTGTATCCTATGTAGTAGCCAACTGCTATACTGTCGTTAAAATGCACGCTTAATAATTTTTCTGCATATTTATCAGCAGCTCTAAAGTCTCTGTTAAAGTCCAATACTTCCAGTTTTTTTATCATAAAGTCACGCTCAAAAGGGAAGTAGTATAAACCATCATTAATAATACAGTTTGCTTCTTCTTTATTATTGAGTTGCATCTCTAAGTTTGTTCCTAATAGATAAGCATCCCGGTAACGCGGACTCTCAGTCATTACATATTTAAACTTGATACGTGCACTATCTAAGTTACCGTAAAGCATAAATGCTCTTCCTTGCATGAAATGCAAGTCCATGTAATCAGGTCTACTCTCTAAGCCTTCGTATCCTAATTGAATTGCTTTTTTGTAATCCTTCTCTTTTATTTTTTGGTTTACTAAAGCTAAATAATCATCTGCTGTAATACGTTTTCCGCTCCAAGGGAATTGTGCGTAACTGTTAGATGATAGAGCCAAGAAGAGAAGCGTAGTGAATACAAAACTAAAAAGTGGGTTTGATGTGCATGTAGTTTTTTGCATTCGATAACTGGTTAAGTGGTTGAAGGTATCGCCACTGGTTTTGGTTTTTGTCCAAAACCTTGACGTTGCATATTACCCCAACTGTGTTTCTTACCTGTAACGAAGTTGTAGTAACCTCTCAAGGCAAAGAATACAATCATTGGATGATAAATTATGGGTTCAAGAAATGCCATCATACATAAACCAAGTACCTCGCTCCATGTTTTATAATAACGGAAGGTAAGTTGGTCCCAAAGAACTGCTAAAGTGGTTATCATTACAGAATAGAAGTAAACGAATACCACTAAGATTTTAGCAAATGGCCAATTAATTTGGTTGGTGATGATGATGTAGATGTAATAAAGAATACCTGTAGCTTCAATAATAGGAGCCAGGAACTCAAATAATAAGTTATACGGGAATACAATTAATCCTAATCTTCCATATGAGGGATTGAAGATGACTTTACGGTGCATCACCATAATCTCAAACAAACCTCTTCCCCAACGTGTACGCTGACGGCTGAATACTTTTAAGTTAGGTGGACCTTCCGTCCAACATTGTGTAGTTGGAATATACTTAATGAGGTATTCTTTTTGGTTGTTTCGCATGTAGGCACACATACGAGTAACCATATCCATATCCTCCGCAAATGACTTTCCATCGTAACCTCCGGCCTGGATTGCAATTTCTTTATCAAACATACCCAAACCACCGGATACGTTAGGTACGCAGTTAATGGTGCTCCAGCCCATTTTACCTAAAACGTATGCACGTATGTATTCCATTTCTTGGAAACGAGGAATCAAGGCTTTTGGTGGTCTAACACGAGTAATAACTCCTGAGTCTACATCACACGAGTTTGCAATACGTAGCGTAGCTCCTGAGGCAATAACACGTTTATATTCCTCACGAATGTGCACATAACCACATTCCGGACAAGCTTCTCCAACTTCTGATATTTTCTTTTCTTCCTCATCCAGAAATGGCTTTATCATTTTTAATAGGGTATCCTTTTCAATGATACAATCCACGTCAGTACACAAAAAGTAAGGAAACGATGAACAGTTAATACCTGCGTTAGATGCGTCAGCCTTACTCTTACCATTAACTTTATCTACAACTAATAATTTCTCGTAAGCTCTATCTGTTGATTTAAAAATACGTTTTACCGGTTGGGAGAAAATTTTCTCGTTATAAGCGAAATCAACTTCCACCAACGAGAATTCATAAATCATTTTATCCAATGTATCATCCGTACTACCATCATTAATAATGATAACCTCAAACTTTGGATAGTTAAGGGTAAGCAAGGAACGAACGTTGGTAATAATGGTTACACTCTCATTGAATGCTGGAGCGATGATTGAAATACCGGGAGCATCAACCGATTCAACAATTTTGTTGTAGTCTACGTATCTCTCTGCACCAATAAATCTTCTAACGCCAATAAAAGAAAGAATAGCTAAAAGTGCGTACACCATGAGCATGGTTACACCATACACGAAAACGGTGTTTTCGTAGAAATAGGTAATCGTTTGCCATATGGTATCTCTGTCGCCCATGTTGCACTAATTTGTTGCTGTAATTGCCCGAGTACGCGATGCTTGTCCAAAACCTTGGCGTTGCATATTACCCCAGCTATGTTTACGGTTAGCAATAAAGTTGAAGTATCCTTTAATTGAATAAAATACAATGAGCGGATGGTAGGCAACCATCTCGAAAAATGCAGTTACGCACAGTGTCAAAATTTCTCTCCATGTTTTGTAGGTATGATAAGTTAATTGATCCCACAAAATAGAGAGTGTGCTTATCATTACAGCATAAGTGTATACGAAAACTAATAGCACCCACGCATATTCCCAATTAATGGCATTGAGAATAATAATAACGATGTAATAGATGATACCTAGAGCTTCAACGATAGGTGCCATTAACTCAAAAACAAAGTTATAAGGCATTACGATGAGTCCAAGCCTGCCGTAGCGAGGATTAAATATGAGTTTGCGGTGAGCAAACATGAGCTGAGCTAAGCCCCTTGCCCAACGTGAACGTTGGCGACCGTATACCTTAAGAGTAGCCGGACCCTCTGTCCAACATAATGTAATCGGTATATAACGAATAGCGTAATCGATTTGATAGTTTACACAGTAAGTCATCATACGAATAACCAACTCCATATCCTCACCGAATGAAAGTGGATCGTAACCACCTGCATTAATCGCAATTTCTTTGTCAAACAACCCCAAACCACCTGATACATTGGGTACGCAGTTAATTACACTCCATCCCATTTTACCCATTACGAAAGAACGGATGTACTCAATTTCTTGAAAGCGAGGAAGCAATTGTTTAGGAACTACTACGCGCTGCATGTAACCTTGCTCAATAATACATGAATTAGCCATACGTAAAGTTGCTCCAATGGCAATAACACGTTTCTGACTTTCATCCATTACTGGCTTAATTAACTTCATAATGGTATTACGGTCGAGAATCGAGTCAACGTCAGTACATAAAAAGTAATCGAATGATGATACGTTGATACCTGCGTTTGAAGCATCAGCCTTAGCTTTACCATTTATTTTATCTACTACTAGTAGTTTGGAATAAGCTGTATTTGTTGAGCGTAAAATACGTTTTACCGGTTTGGTTTTTAAACGTTCGTTATAGGCGAAATCAACTTCGGCCAAATCAAATTCGGCAATCATCTTCTCCAACGAATCATCTGTACTACCATCATTCACAATGATTACCTCGTAATTCGGGTAATTTAAGTTCAGCAAAGAGTGAACGTTTTCAATAATCGTTAGGGCCTCGTTAAATGCAGGAGCAATAACCGATATTCCGGGAGTATGTTGGGAATTTAATAATAGCGTGTAATCGATATGACCATCTAATTTGTTAAAACGTCTAACTGCTGTTAAAGATAAAATGGCCAATAATGCATAGATAAGCAATAACGTGGTACCATAAACAAATACGGTTCCTTCGTAAAATTCTCCTACAAGTTCTATGTATGTTCCGGTTTTCATGACTAATATTTAATCAACGGATTCATACAATGTTTAAGAATAATCGCATTGTCGGGTGTGGCTGTATCAATTAAGTTCTGTACCACATCTTTGGCTAACCTGCCATGGTTAATTAGTGAGCGAGCTGCATTCTTCTTAATGTCAAAATCAGAGGAGCGAATAAATTCACCACGTAAAAATGAAATCTGATTTCCGGTAGCAAAGCGACCTAACGCTTTTAAAATTTCAATTTGGCAACGAAGTGGTTGATTGGTGTATATCAATACCAATCGTTCTTCTACTTCTTCTGCTTTTAACTTACCCAAGCAGTTTATAGCATCCACACGTAAGTAGTGGTCTTTGGTGTCAAGTAGTTTTACAATAGCCGGAATAGCTTCATGTTGATTGTAGTGAATTACTAACTTTAAACAAAATGAAACGATACTTTTATTGGTTGAGTAGGTAATCCATCGTGCAAAGTTTGGAATGGTTAAACCTTCTGTAGTAGTAATGATTTTGAAAAGTTCTAATTGATCCCACAACAACAATGGTTCTGTTGCATCATCAAAGAATTTAAATGGATCGTTCTTACTAAGCTTAATGTAAGCGATACGAGCTTCTGAACGTAGTTTGCGGTTACGACTGTTGGTTAAAGGTAAAATAATAACGTCAGCAACCGCAACACCCATATTAGTAAGCTCCATTAAGCCTAGAATTTTAGTACTTAAGCTAAATGACTTTAATTTTTTAAAGGAGAGTTTCTCCAGTTCCAATTCAACGAATAAACGTTTGAATAGAATATTACGATCACCCGAGAAACTGTTCGAAAAATAAACTAAGCGGTCGATAAGCGCTTGTTTAACCCATTTTTGAGCGAATACTGGTTTCTGAAATGGAGCTAAATCGAGTGTTACTTCTTGAGGAGGAACACCATCCAACACCTGTTCATTAAAAATGATATGATCAGTAATTAAATTATCAATAAACACATTGATTTTTCTGGTACGAATATCAATTAGATAACCTCTGCCTCTTCGAAATAAGATAGAAGAATAGGCAATTACAGTAGTAAGAATCGCAACACCGGTAAGGAAAATGGCAATTTGTATTACAATAGGGTAGCTATCGTAATAGTAGAAATATTTTCTAAAAAAAGGTCCGAGTAAACTATCAGCTACTATGTATGCCGGCATATAATGTGGTTACTTATTTTAATAAACGCTTAACACGAATGAGTAATTCATCCGGCATAATGGGTTTTCTTAAGTAATCATCAGCTCCAATGTTCAATCCTTCTTTTACGGCATTCTCGGTTCCAACTGAAGAGATAACTACAACCGGTACACCTTCAGCGTTAGGGTGTTGCTTGAACTTACTAATTACTTCAAATCCATTCGAGTATGGCATCATCAAGTCGGTGATAACCATATTGAACTTCTCTTTTTCAATAATTTCGAGAGCATCTTTCCCGTTTGTAGCTGTTCTCACGTCAAAACCTTCCTTGGTCAGGATGCGGTTAATAACCTTGAGAATTAATTCATCATCATCTATCAGCAAAATCTTTGCTACGCTATCGGTGTTGTTTAACATTTTATTTAGTTATAAAACGAGTTTAATATCTAACAAAAGTATTGAAAATAATTGATTTATGGAGATATTGACTTGATATGTGTGTTTATTGAATGATTTGTTGAATTTATACCTGCTTGGTTTCTTGTTGAATACAAAAAAGTAGTGCCCCCTGTTTGTTGAGTGTCTTATTGTTGCTTGGCTGCAATTGGCGCATACCAAACGTCAATTCGTGTTCGTTTTTATGTATTCTAAGTAATTTCATCATTTAATAATGTATGGACTTTCTTCGTCTGACTCTTCATCTCCATTCGAACCACCACAACAATCTCTAACATAACCGGTGAAAATAAGAGTTTGATACCTGTTTTGGAACGTATTAGTTTGCACCACCAACGACTTTCTAATAGCCTCGGCTTGTGTTTTACTATCGAAGGTTACAGCAATCGTTCCTTGCTTTCCAGGTTGAACAGGATCTGTATTGTATTCTGTTAATGCACAATTACAAGCCTCTGTTACACTTAAAATAAATAAGGGCTTTTCACCTACATTTTTAAAACGGTAAATCAGTTTCACTTTCTCTCCGCAACGAATGGTTCCGAAGTTGATAGATGTTTCTAACCAACGTATGTAAGTGTAATTGGATGAATCCCTGGCAATCTGCTCTCTTTCTTCTTTAGTAACGCCTCTCAGTTGTCCGGCTTTTTCACCACCACATGCACTGAAAAGTATAATCGAGAGGATAACACCAAGTAGGGGATTTTGGTAAATTCTCATGGAAACAAAGTTATGTTTCCCTTGCTTAAGTATGCGTAAGTAGGTGATAGACTTATTTATAGCCGTATGTTAATAACGCTAAATGTGTATAGTTTTGACCTACTAATGGTTCATTGGAACATATTTTTGCGGGTTTCCCCTTATCATAGTTGGGTGATTGTAAGGTTATCAATTACTTTTATGTTTTATTAAACGCATCGATTTTGTATACTTGTGCCTAGCCTGATTGCAGGAATTACATTATCATTTATCAAGATATTCATGAAACTAATTAAAACAATTTCAATAGGAACGTTAGTAGTAGGGTTTTCTGCTGCATTATTTTTTACTTCAGAAACAAAAGCTACTGCTAATAAAGCAAACACAGTAACTCAAAGTGCAGCAAGCATGCCTGACTTTTCTGTTAAAGACGAAAAAGGTAAGCTTATCAATCTTCGTAAATTAAAAGGTAAAAAGGTATTTGTAAACTTATGGGCCACTTGGTGTGGGCCTTGCCGAAGAGAAATGCCTTCAATCAATAATTTATATAAAAAAGTAAACGGTAAAGCTGAATTTATCATGCTAAGTCTTGATGATGATTTTAATAAAGCTTTATCATACAAAGCCAACCAGTCCTTTGCTTTGCCTATGTATTACCCGGGCGGAAACTTACCTCCATTGTTTCAGGTTGAAGGTATCCCGGCTACCTTCGTGTTTGATGAAAAAGGTGAGCTTATAAAACGATTTGAAGGAAGTATGAATTACGATACAGACGAGTTTTTGAAGTTGTTAAACTAATTACCGTACTAAATTAAAAAAGCCACCTCGAGGTGGCTTTTTTAATTTAGTACAATGCTGTTTCTGTTCAGTTTCAATCGTTTGTTATTCTCCATCTGTTTCAATAGCCTCGATATAACTACTCTTGATGTATTCAAATCATTTGCTATCTGTTCGTGAGTGAGATGTAATTCGTTAGTGTTATAGGTGTTTTTCTGTTTGAGTAGGTAATACTCTAAGCGTTCATCCATGCTGTGAAAAGCAACACTTCTCAATGAGTCAAGCAGCTCTTGAAAACGTGAGCGGTAATTCTCTAGTACGAAATAATACCAACTTTTGTATTTCAGCATCAGTGAATCCAGTAATTCTATTGGGATAAAAATAGCTTCAGTGTCTTCTGCTGCAATTGCTTCTAGTTCACTTTTTTTATTTCTAGCTGCACAAATAAAACTCATGGCACAAGCTTGTCCCGGTTCTAAGAAGTACATGAAATAATCTTCTCCTTCTTCACCGTTGGTATATATCTTAACTCTACCTTTCGTAATCAGCATAGTCGATTTTAAAACCTGCCCACTCTGCATCATCATATCTCCCTCTCTGAAGTTTCGGAGGGTAGCATTTGATGCAATGTGCTGCATAAGTTCCCTTTCAAAGTGAGGGAATAAAGGTTGTAGTTTTTGTTCGATGAGCTCCATATAACAAAACAATAATAGTCATTAACTTAACCAATTCTGTCTTTTGAATAGATAGGTACTAAAGAGTGAAATGCATCAGATTATTTCAAACAACGTTGGTAAAGTTGAACGGTATTCTCTAAGCCAAAATAAAGAGCGTCACTGATTAGTGCATGCCCAATACTTACTTCTAACAAGCCGGGTATTTGTTGATGAAAGTAAGTCAGGTTCTCCAGGGATAAGTCATGTCCCGCATTTAATCCTATACCAAGTTGGTGTGCTTTTAAAGCTGCTTTTACAAATGGAGCAACAGCACTTTCTTTATTAATAGAAAAATGATGAGCAAAACTCTCTGTATACAACTCTACCCGATCTGTTCCGGTATGCAATGCGCCCTCAATCATCTCCTCTTGGGCATCAACAAAAATACTAGTACGAATTCCATGAGATTTAAAAAGTCCGATGATATCCTGCAGATAATTGACGTGAGTCATAGTGTCCCATCCATGATCGCTGGTAAGTTGTCCGCTGCTATCAGGTACAAGAGTTACTTGTGTTGGTTTTACAGCTAGCACCAAATCAATAAATTTTTGCTCTTTCGGGTTTCCTTCAATATTAAACTCTGTCGTTAATACATCCTTCAATGCATATACATCCGCATAGCGAATATGTCTCTCGTCAGGACGAGGATGAACGGTTATGCCATCGGCTCCAAATCGCTCAATATCTAATGCAGCTTTAACTACATCAGGGTTATTGCCGCCTCTTGAGTTTCGAAGAGTAGCTATTTTGTTTATGTTAACAGATAATTTTGTCATCTTATTATGTGGCCTCAAAAGTAAGGCATATCAAGCAGTGTTTCCGAAATTTTATAATTAACAAAAATACTACACATTTGCAGCATGTTCACGTTGGCGGTTATTTACGCTGTAAGCTTCTTTGTTGTGCTCTATACATATGTTGGGTATGGCATTATTGTGGG
>JACCDH011359232.1_pt1 | contig 10028 bp, 12 predicted proteins | sample 7442481 | NCBI WGS metagenome assembly JACCDH01 (sample SAMN15323433, study PRJNA562643) | freshwater metagenome | isolation source: river surface water | place: USA:Blue River Watershed | collected 2017-08-15
AAAAAAACCATAATCTCTGTATCTTTTAAATGTTTTCATAATGAACGCAAAATACTGATTTATAATTGTTTAAAAAAATATTTGAGCCTTAATTTTAAAAATTAAGTTTTTAGAGGTTGCCTTAATTGAATTTTAATTACAAAGCAATAAAATATTTTTCATAACTTATTTTCTATTATGTTCTAAATTTTATATATTTGGTTCTAAATAAGAACAGAAACAACAGATTATGAAAGCAAATATTGGCGATAAAATCAGAAAAGTAAGAGAATTGAAAGGTTTTACCCAAGACTTTATGGCGGGAAAACTAGAAATGTCGCAACGTGCTTACAGCAAAATAGAGAACAATGATATCAAACTCGATTGGGGCCGCATTGAAGATATTTCTAAAATCCTTGATATAGAACCTATTGATTTGGTTTCGTTCGATGATAATTTAGTTTTTTAATAATTGTACTAATTCTGGCAAAGCTCATATAATGAATAATAACTTCCCTGACGAACTCAAGAAAAGCTACGAAAACCGTATCGATCATCTCGAAAAAGAAGTGTTATTTTTAAGAGGATTATTGGCTAAAAACTAAAGTTGTCTTTTGGGATTTGCTCTTACAATAAAATGCTAAAATAAATTCTATTCCATTTCTATTTTTTTATAACTTTGAAATAAAATAAATTACAATGGACTTACAAACTCGAAAAATATCATTTGTTCAAGAATTTCTTTCCATCCAAAGCGAAGAGGTTATTTCTCGTTTAGAAAAATATTTGAAAAAAGAGAAAATCTCAATGGAAGAAAAGGCTTTTAAACCGATGACCATTGAAGAATTGAATCGAAGAATTGACCAATCGGAACAAGATTCCATCAATGGAAGACTAACGGAATCAAAAGACTTGCTGAAAAAAATTAAAAAATGGGGTTAACAATTTATTGGACCGATTTTTCAGAAAAAAACCTGCAAAATATTTTTTCTTATTACCAAGAAAAAGTTAATATTCGGGTAGCTACCGAAATTACAGAGGGGATTGTCAACGAAACAGACATTCTTGAATACAATCCTTACATTGGACAAATTGAAGAATCTTTGAGAGACAGAACAAAAGAGTTTCGATATTTGATTCACGGCAACTACAAAATTATATATTGGATAAACCTAGATAAAAACCAAATAGAAATTTGGGATGTTTTCGACTGCCGGCAAGAACCTTTAAAAATCAAAAGAACAAAATAATATGTTTTAAAATTTTTAAATTTTCTTCAAAATGACTTTATCCATCCCAAACATAGAAAAAATCCTCCACGCCAAAAGGTTTGGAGACAGCAACAGCACAATCGAAACTATTTCTATCGACAGCCGTTCTTTGCAAAACAATAAAAACACCTTGTTTTTTACATTAGTCGGACCCAATAATGATGCTCATATATACATTTCAAACTTAATCGAAAAAGGGGTGCAAAACTTTGTTGTTACCCACATTCCCGAAGGATTATCTAATAAAGCCACATTTTTGGTTGTTGAAAATACCTTGGATGCTTTACAAAAATTTGCGGCATATCACCGCAGTCTCTTTAAATTCCCCGTTTTTGGATTGACGGGAAGCAACGGAAAAACCATTGTCAAAGAATGGTTGAACTTTCTTTTAAGTCCTGATTTCAATATTATCCGAAGTCCTAAAAGTTACAATTCGCAAGTAGGTGTCCCATTATCGGTAATAGCCATAAACGACAAGCATAACCTTGGAATTTTTGAGGCGGGAATCTCGAAAATGAACGAGATGGAAAAACTGGAAACCATTATTAAACCAACTATTGGAATCATAACTAATATTGGTACGGCGCACGATGAAGGTTTTGAAGATTTGGAGAAAAAAATAAATGAAAAATTAAAGCTTTTCAAACATTCAAAACTTATCATTTATCAAAAAAACAATGCTGTTGATTTAATTCTGTCAACAATTCCCCCTTTGGGGGTTAGGGGGCTTTTTTCTTGGAGTTTCAGCGATGAAACTGCCGATGTTCTTATTTCAAAAAAAGCAATCGAAGACAAAACAAGGCTTCAAATTCGGTATGCTGAATTGAATTTCGAAATAGAAATTCCCTTTCAAGACGAAGCTTCGATTGAAAATGCCGTTACTTGTTTGATGGTTTTATTGAGTTTTAAATACGATAAAAAAACGATTCAGAACCGTATTCAATGGCTGTATCCGGTTGAAATGCGTTTGAAGATTAAAAACGGAATCAACAACACGACACTGATTGATGACAGTTACAGTTCTGATTTTCAATCGTTGAAAATTGCTTTAGACTTTCTGGAAAGTCAAAAACAGTACAAAAACAAAACGCTGATTCTATCGGACATTTTCCAAAGTGGTTTGTCCAACGAAGAATTATATACGAAAGTGGCTCAATTAATTAAAAACAATAAAATTAATCGGGTTATTGGTATAGGGGAAATCATTTCGTCATTCAAACACAAGTTTACCAACTGTGTCACTTTTAAAAATACTGCTGACTTTTTTCTGAATTTGAACTTTTTAAATTTCAACAATGAAACGATTTTGATAAAAGGAGCAAGACATTTTCAATTTGAAGAAATCGTTGCGTCATTAGAAGAAAAAACACACGAAACAGTATTGGAAATAAACCTCAACTCCATCAGTCATAATCTCAGTTTTTTTAAATCAAAACTACATCCAACAACCAAAATGATGGTGATGGTGAAAGCTTTTGGTTATGGAAGCGGCGGATTTGAAATTGCCAAATTGCTGGAACATCATAAAGTAGATTATTTGGGTGTGGCTTTTGCCGATGAAGGAATTTCGTTGAAAAATGCTGGAATTACTTTGCCCATAATGGTTTTAAATCCAGAAACAACTAGCTTTTCGTCCATCATACAATATCAATTAGAACCTGAAATTTACAGCTTGAAAGGTTTGAATGCTTTCCTTAAACTTGCCGAAAAGCGAAAACTGAAACACTTCCCAATTCACATCAAACTCGACACGGGAATGCATCGTTTGGGATTCGAGGAAGAAAATTTAGACGAATTAATTACTGTTTTAAAAAATAATAATTTCGTAGCAGTCAAAAGTATTCTGTCGCATATGGCCACAAGTGATAATTTAGAATTTCAAGAATTTGCTAATTTTCAGATTGATTTATTCGAAAAATTATCCACAAAATTGATGATTGAATTGAAAATAAAACCCATTCGGCATATCTTGAACACTTCGGGAATTAGCAATTTTCCACAAGCTCAATTCGACATGGTTAGACTTGGAATTGGACTTTATGGAGTTTCTAATGATGCTGAAGAACAAAAATATTTGGAAAACGTAGGGACTTTAAAATCTATTATTTCTCAAATAAGAACCATACAAGCTGGTGAAAGCGTGGGCTATGGAAGACGTTTTATTGCAAGCAAACCCACAAAAATAGCCACGATTCCTATTGGGTATGCTGATGGAATTTCGAGACATTGGGGAAATGGTGTTGGTTTTGTAACTATTAATAATCAAAAAGCAACTATAATTGGCAGTATTTGTATGGATATGTTAATGGCGGACATAACTGAAATTAGTTGTAAAGAAGGAGATTCGGTCATTATTTTTGGCGAAAGCCCAACTGTCACTTTTATGGCCAATCAATTGCAAACCATTCCTTATGAAATTCTGACCAGTATTTCACAAAGGGTAAAACGAATTTTTTATAGAGAATAAATGTATTTAAAATAAAATATTTATATTCGTGTTATATTTTAACAAAAAAAACAAATAAATATGGGATTCGTTAGCGATTTTAAAGCCTTTTTGATGAAAGGTGAAATAGTAAATTTGGCAACAGCCGTAATTGTGGGTGGCGCATTTGGCAAAATTGTAACTTCATTTACAAATGATGTTTTGATGCCACCAATTGGATTACTTTTAGGAAAAGTAGATTTCAAAAACTTGAAAGTTGTATTACAGGATGGTATTCCTGCAGTTATGGAAAATGGTGCAGAAAAAGTTCCTGCAGTTGCAGAAGTTGCCTTAAATTATGGAGCTTTTATTCAAACTGTTTTTGATTTTGTAATTATTGGTTTTTGTATTTTTATGGTTTTGAAAGCCTACGAAAAAACAAAAAAGAAAGAAGTAGCTGCACCAGCAGCACCAGCTGGTCCAACTCAAGAAGAATTACTTACACAAATCAGAGATTTGCTTAAAAAATAAATTTCCGCTACATTATATATTTAAACTAAACCACGCCATAGCGCGTGGTTCTTTTTTAGTTGTTACAAATACAACAATTTGTTATTTTTTTGTGAACGTACTTGTTTACGTTTGAATATTACTTATTTTTGTATCTCAAAATTAGAAATAAAATTTAAAATAAATAATATGAAACTTGCAGTCGTAGGTGCCACAGGAATGGTTGGCGAAATAATGTTAAAAGTAATAGAAGAAACAAATTTTGCTTACACAGAATTAATTTTGGTTGCTTCTGAAAAATCAGTTGGGAAAATTATCGAATTCAAAGGGCAAAAACATACAGTAGTAGGTTTGCAAACTGCTGTTGATATGAAAGCAGATATAGCTGTATTTTCGGCTGGAGGTCAAACTTCATTGGAATGGGCGCCAAAATTTGCTGCTGCTGGAACTACCGTTATCGACAACTCTTCGGCTTGGAGAATGGATCCAACCAAAAAATTAATCGTTCCTGAAATCAATGCAAACGAATTGACAAAAGAAGATAAAATCATTGCTAATCCAAATTGTTCTACGATTCAAATGGTATTAGCCTTAGCGCCTTTGCACAAAAAATACAACATCAAACGTGTGGTGGTTTCTACTTACCAATCCATCACTGGAACTGGTGTAAAAGCGGTGCAACAATTCGAAAACGAATGTGCCGGAATTGAAGGAGATATGGTTTATAAATACAAAATCAACCGCAACTGTATTCCACAATGCGATAGTTTTGAGCCAAATGGTTACACAAAAGAAGAAATGAAATTGTCCAACGAAACCAAAAAAATATTAGGAGACAACAGCATTGCAGTAACCGCAACTGCCGTTCGTGTACCAGTTGTTGGTGGACACAGTGAAGCTGTAAATGTCGAATTCAGCAATGATTTTGACTTGAACGAAGTAAGATCTATTTTAAGTCAAACCGATGGTGTCGTGGTTCAAGACAATCTAGATACTTTTACTTATCCAATGCCAAGATATTCTGAAGGTAAAAATGATGTTTTTGTAGGTAGAATTCGTCGTGACGAAAGCCAAGCAAACACTTTAAATATGTGGATTGTAGCTGACAATTTGAGAAAAGGAGCTGCAACAAACACCATTCAAATTGCACAATATTTGGTTGCTCATAATTTAGTTTAAAACCAATTTATCCATATAAAAATCCAGTTGACTTTAAATAATGTTAAAGTTAGCTGGATTTTTTATTTGCAATTTCTATATTTGCAACAAATGAAAAAGAAACTTGTCATTGTAAATTCTTTCTTAGCAGTTGTAGTATTGTTCTGCATGCTGTTTCAATATGTGCATACTTATGAGCATCTGGCAAAACAACTTTCTCAAAAAGAATGTACCCATAAACACAGGTCAAGCCAAGAAATTACGCATCAGCACCACGATATAGAACATTGTTTTGTGTGTCATTTTTCCGTTAGTAGTTTCGTTGCCTCAGATATTCATCATTTTGAATTCCAAAAAACAACCTTTACTTCTGGATATTCTTTTTTCAAATCCAAGGAGATCACCCAATACTTTAAAGGAAGCCTTTTTGCGCTTCGTGCGCCCCCAATTTTTATTGTTTGATTTACCACTAAGACACGAATACACAATGTTTTTGTGCGACTTTTCTATTAAACAATAAAACCATTTCAAATGAAACGCCCACGACAATTATCATTGACACACAACAATATGATTATAGGCGTTCCATCTTCCAATAAAAAACAAATATTATAAACAGACGAAAAAGTATAAATATTTCATAGCTACTTGTGTAATGGTATTGTTTACTATGGCAACTTCTTATGCGCAAGATAAAGAAGCAAAAATCACTTTAACTTTTGAAAAAGTAGATTCACTCAACGTTTGTAAAGCCTTTGTAACTTCAGATGGTCGACCTGTGATTGAAGTTCCTGTAAATCTTTCAGTGAAGCGATTGTTTTCAAAGCTTCCTATTGGAGATGCCATTGCGACAGATTCAACTGGAGTAGCCACTTTCGAATTTCCTAATGATATTCCTTCGAGAAATGGAAAATTAACTATATTTGCTAGTATAGTGGATGACGAAAACTATATGGATACCGAGACAAGCGGAGAAGTGAATTGGGGAACAGTTGTTGTTACCGATAACTCAAATATAGAAGAACGTTCTATAGCAGCCGGAAGAGACGGGGCACCTATTTATTTTATTATTTCTTCTCTTTTAGTAATTGGTCTTTTTTGGGGGGTAATTATTTACGCAATTTTACAAGTTTTTAAAATAAAAAAATTAGGAAAAATTGAAGAAATTAATGAGTAAAATTTAAAACAAGTATTAATATTAAAATTCGAAAAAATGAAAAAAATCTTTTTTGGGCTAGCAATTATGGCTGCCTTTATGCTCACTCAAATTTCAAATGCTCAGGCAAAACCAAAAGGAAAAGAATGGAAAGTACCTACTGCTGATGCGGCTAAAAAAATGCCTGCTGGAGTAGATGCTGCTGCTGGTAAAGCTTTGTGGGGAACCAATTGCAAATCTTGTCACGGTGTAAAAGGATTGGGAGACGGACCTAAAGCAGAAAAAATCGACATTTCTTGTGGGGATTTTTCTTCTAAAGAATTCCAATCAAAATCGGATGGAGCAATGTTTTATTATACCAAAATTGGTAGAAAACCAATGCCTTCATTTAAAGAAAAATTAAGTGATACAGAAATTTGGCAATTAGTGGCTTATATGAAAACTATGTAATCTATTTTTTGAAACAAAAAAGTCCCGTTGGCAATAGTAAACGGGACTTTTTTAGTTTTATAAAGAAGCAATTATTTCTTGCTCCACTCAGCTATGCTATCTTTATTCATTTTTACATAATCTTGATTTTTTGCTGCTTCTGCAGCGGCAAGCGAGATTTTAGCGGTTTCGATGGCACCACTTTTATCACCTTGTTTGGCTTGTATCAACGATTTCAATCGTGTGTACCAGAACGGTTTGTCTTTATTCATATCCAAAGCTTTGTTGATATAAGTCAATGCTTTAGTCATATCTCCGTTAGAATTGAGAAGATATTGAGCGGATGAAAAATAATCACCAGCAGTTGGACCAGCCATAACTTTATCGATACTTGCCATAGCCGTTTTTGCAGTGGGAACCTCAAACTTTACAGCAACAATGGTTTTCTCCCAAGATAATTCTAAATGTGCAAAATTATTGTCCAAATTATTGATACCTATGGTAAAACTTTCAACATTTCTATCTAAATGCTCTGATTTTACAGAAGTTTTCAAGGCTACTTTAGTTTCGTCCCATGTTTCAGGATTTCCCCAATTATCAGTTGATTTGTAGAAAAACACCTCCCAACTGTCTGCTCTTGGAGTAGTAAATAAGGCGTATTTTCCTTTAGGCAAAGTTTTTCCATCAATAACAACATCATCGCTAAAAGAAATTGTGGTGTTTTCATTAGCTCCTGTTCTCCATAATTTTCCAAAAGGAACTAAATTATTAAAAACATCTCTACCTTTTGCACTAGGTCTTGAGTAAACAATTTCAACATTTGTCAAACCAACTACTTGTGTCAATGTTGACTTTGGACTTGGTTGAGGTGTTTTTACCTGAGCTTCTGATACATAATTGGCAATAATCATTGCTAAAACATAAATAATTTTTCTCATAATTTTTTAATTTAGATTTGTTCAAAACTACAAATTCAGGTATTCAAAAAATGTTAATTATTTCATAATTCGAAAATTACAATTTTGAAATTCGCTCGAAATTCAATTCGTTTAAATCTTCTACAACAACATCTGCCAAAGACAAATCTTGTAGCTTAGAGTTGGCACTGTTATAGCCAACACAAAATAGACCAGCAGACTTTGCAGCTCTAATTCCATTTGTACTGTCTTCTATTACAATACAGTTTTCTTTAGAGGCATTAGATAAACTTGCTGCATATTCAAAAATAGCGGGATGTGGCTTAGAGTTTGGGAAATCTTCTCCGCTTACAATATGACTAAAATATTGATGTAAATTGAATCGTTTGAAAACACGATTAATCGTTACATTTGATGCAGAGGAAGCTAGTATCAACTGCATTCCATTTTGGTGTAAATCTTGAATTAATTGTTCGACTCCTTCTATCAAATACAAATCTTCTTTAGTGTCAAAAGCATCATTAAATAGGGTTCGTTTTCTTTGAATTAAATCTTCGACTTCAGCTTCAATAGGAAATAATTCTTTTAACTTTTGAAAAGTATTGAGGGTGGAATTCCCTATAAATGAAGTAAACATATCCTTTGAAACCGTAATATTTAATTCGGCAAAGTGTTGAAAATAAGCGTAACTGTGTACAGGTTCGGTGTCAACAATTACACCATCCATATCGAAAATTACTGTTTTTATCATTCTTTATGTGGTTCTTGGGGATGAGTATTTGATTTTGGTATTAAGGGAAACAAAAATGGATGCAATAGAATGTTTTGATTTTCATAAAAATTCATTTGGCAAAAATAGAGATAATAGGCCTTCAAAAAATAGAATAATAAAATAATTGTAATTAAAAATCAATTGAATTGGGTTACAAAATTGGAAATAGAACTAATATTGTCTATTTAATCTTCAAAGATATGAGATTGTTATTTTTTCTGTTACTATTCGTATTTGTTTAGGTATTAATGGTTTATTGTGTACTTCATCGAGAATTTTTTAATAATTAATTCAAGTACTAGGAACCAATTTTACAAAACTTCCTATTTTAAAAGCTACAGCTTTGAGTGGTATTTATTTTGATGCAGCACAATGACTTATATTTCTTCGTACCTTTGCACTTTAGAAAAGGAACACGAAAATGATTGAAATAGGAAAATACAACACACTCACCATCTTACGCAATACCAAAGTAGGATTGTTTTTGGGAAATCCAAAAAAAGATCCTGAAGGAATTCACGACATACTTTTACCCAACAAATACGTTCCCAGAGATTGGGAAATAGGGGAGGAAATCATCGTTTTTGTCTATTTAGATCACGAAGAGCGTCCTGTGGCGACTACATTGGAACCTTATATTTTACTGAATGAATTTGCACTTTTGCGTGTGAATTATGTCAACCAAGTGGGCGCTTTTATGGATTGGGGAATGGAAAAAGACATTCTTGTACCATTCAAAGAGCAAGCGCGTCCAATGGAAAAAGGCAAACGTTATTTGGTTTATCTTTATATAGACGAAAAAACGAAACGGCTTGTAGCCTCAAGTAAGACCAATCAATTTTTAAATAATAATGAAATTACAGTAGAAAAAGGAGAGGAAGTTGATTTAATCGTTTCTCATATTACCGAGTTGGGAATCAATGTCATTATCAATGAAAAACACAGAGGGCTTTTGTATAAAGACGAAGTCTATGACGACTCCATTCGAACGGGTGATAGAATGAGGGGTTTTATCAAAATGATTCGTCCTGATAATAAAATCGATGTTACCTTACAAATTCAAGGGTACCAAAACATAGAACCCAATGCCGATAAAATTTTGGAGGAACTTCGTGCCAGCCGAGGCTTTCTGAGACTCACTGATAATTCACATCCAGAAGACATTAAAACGGTATTGAAAATGAGTAAGAAAACCTTCAAAAAAGCAATTGGAGCTTTGTATAAAGAAAAACGAATCGAGATTAAAGAAGACGGAATTTATTTGGTGAACGAGTAATGGTTAGATTTAAGGCAACCTCTAAAAACTTAATTTTTAAAATTAAGGCTCAAATATTTTTTTAAACAATTATAAATCAGTATTTTGCGTTCATTATGAAAACATTTAAAAGATACAGAGATTATGGTTTTTTTG
>JACCDH011723832.1_pt1 | contig 10027 bp, 9 predicted proteins | sample 7442481 | NCBI WGS metagenome assembly JACCDH01 (sample SAMN15323433, study PRJNA562643) | freshwater metagenome | isolation source: river surface water | place: USA:Blue River Watershed | collected 2017-08-15
CATCGACCACCACGCCCGCGCTGATGCGGCCTTCGACCATGCTGGCGCCCAGGGTGCCCGCGTTGAAGTTGCAAAAGCCTTCGTGCATAACAGTGGTGCCGCTGGCCAGGTGGGCGCCCAGGCGCACGCGGTCGGCGTTGGCAATGCGCACGCCCGACGGGATCACGTAGTCGGTCATTTGTGGGAACTTGTCCACGCCTTTGACTTCCAGCACACGGCCTGTGGCGCGGGCCTTCAGGCGGGCGGCGGGCACGTCGGCCACGGCGCAAGGGCCAAAGTTGGTCCAGGCCACGTTGGCCAGCAGGCCAAAGATGCCGGTCACGTTGGCGCCGTGCGGCTGAACCAGGCGGTGGCTCAGCAGGTGCAAGCGCAGGTAGGCGTCGTGCGTGTCGGCAGGCGCGTCGGCCAGCGACTTGATTTCGGTGCGCACAGCCACCACGGTGGTGCCGCGCACAGCGCAGGCGCTCAGGGCCTTGGCCACGTCAGCGCCCAGGGCCGCCACAGCTTCGGCTTCCGTCAGGCGAGTGCTGCCGCTGGCGGCCACATCGCCAGCCAATTCGGGGGCGGGGAACCAAGTGTCCAGCACGGTGCCGTCAGCGGCCAAGGTGGCCAGGCCTGTGGCGCGTGCGCCGGTGGTTTGGAAAGTGCTCATGGGTTGCTCCGAAAAAATGGCCCGCAGAGCCTGCGGGCCGTTGGAAATCTGAAGACGTGATTATCGGGGACTTCAGTTGTTCACGTTCACCACCACCCGCCCACGCACCTGCCCCGCCAAAATTTCCGCCCCCAAGCCGATGGCGTCGGCCAGGCCCACTTCGCGCGTCATGCGCTCCAGCTGGGCAGTGTCCAGGTCTTGCGCCAAACGGGCCCATGCGGCTTCGCGCACGGCACGTGGGGCCATCACGCTGTCGATGCCCGCCAAGGTCACGCCGCGCAAGATGAAGGGCGCCACGCTCGACGGGAAGTCCATGCCCTGCGCCAAACCGCAGGCGGTGACCACGCCGCCATACTTTGTGCTGGCGCAGGCGTTGGCCAGCGTGTGGCTGCCCACCGTGTCGACCACGCCGGCCCAGCGTTCTTTGGCCAGCGGCTTGCCGGGGGCAGACAACTCGGCCCGGTCCATCACGTCGGCCGCGCCCAGTTGGCGCAGGTAGTCCGCCTCTTGCATGCGGCCCGTGCTGGCCACCACGCGGTAGCCCAGCTTGGCCAACAGCGCGATCGCCACACTGCCCACGCCGCCGCCAGCACCGGTGACCAAGATGTCGCCGTTGGCGGGGGTGACGCCGTGCTTTTCGAGGGCCATCACACACAGCATGGCGGTGTAACCGGCGGTGCCAATGGCCATGGCCTGGCGCGGGGTGAAGGCGGCAGGCAGGTGCACCAGCCAGTCGCCTTTGAGGCGCGCCTTTTGTGCCAGACCGCCGCTGTGGCTCTCGCCCACACCCCAGCCGTTGAGCACCACACGGTCGCCCGCCTTGAACAGCCCGTCCTGGCTCTCGGTCACGGTGCCCGACAAGTCGATGCCGGGCGTGAGCGGGAATTTGCGCACCACCGGCGATTTGCCGGTGATGGCCAGGCCGTCTTTGTAGTTGATGGTGGAGTAGTCCACTTGCACCGTCACATCGCCTTCGGGCAGGGCGCTGTCATCCAGCGTTTTCAGCGTGCAGCGGTAACCGGCGTCGTCTTTTTCAATCTGCAGGGCTTGGTAAGTCATGGAGGGTCTTTCAATCAAAGGGAGTCAATGAGTTTTTTTTGTAGGAGCCCACCCTGTGGGCGATGGGCGTGGCACACGCTCTTAAAACCTGGGCTCCTACAGGATGGGTGTTTTTATTTTCGGTTGACCAACACAATGCCCACCGCCACCAGGCCCAAGGCCAGCAGCAAGGTGGGGGTGGCCGATTCGCCCAACAGCAGTGTGCCAAACAGCAGCGCAAACAGCGGGGTCAGAAACACGAACACCGAAATCTTGGTGGCCGGGTAGCGGCCCAGCATCCACATCCAGGCCAGGTAGCTGGCAAAGGCACCGATCACGGTTTGCGCCAGCATCGAGCCCCAGGCCAGGCCGCTCCATTGCAGGTTCCAGCTTTCGCCCAGCGCCCAAGAGATCCAGGGCAGCGCCACGGCGGTCGCGGCGATTTGGTAGAACAAGAGCTTTTCGGGCGAGACGCGGGTGAGGTTGTTGGCGCGGATCGACACTGTGGTCAGGCCCCACAAAGCGCCAGCGGCCAGGCCCAACAAGTCGCCCATGGCGCTGCGGTTGCCTGCACTCAAGCCCTCGCGCATGGCAAAGACCACCGCCACAAATGCGCAGGCCATGCCCAGCCATTGCAAGGGGCGCAGGCGTTCAGACTTGATGAACAAAGGCACCAGCGCCGCCACCCAAAACGGTGAGGTGTACAAAAACACCGTCAGGCGCGAAGCCGCGGTGTAGCGAAGCCCCAGGTAAATGCAGGCAAACTCGGCCGCGAACAAGCCACCGGCCAAAAGCCCCGCCCACAGCGTGCCATCGCGATCGAACAGGCGAATGCCGCGCACGCGGCACCAAACGAGCAGCAGCACACAAGCGCCGATGCTGCGCAAGCTGGCTTGAAACAGCGGCGCCACCTCGTCCATGATGGATTTGACGAGGATTTGTTGAAGCCCCCAAAACATGCAGCAGACCAGCAAGATGCCGATCGCCAAGCCGTCCAGTTGCTCTTTGCGTGAATTCATGCTTTCGATTGTGCCGCGCGAGCACGCGGCGCGCTGTCACCTTGGGCATGCGCGGTGCGGGTAATATGGCCGCAACAAGTCTTTTGTATTGCCGCATGTTGCTTCCCCATTTCACCGCGCTGGGCGCTGGCCCCATGGTCTTGATGCTGCACGGGGCCGGGGGCAATTTCCGCAGTTTTGCCCCGCAGGTCGAGCGCTTGGCGCACGCCGGCTTCAAGGCTGTGGCCTGGGACATGCCCGGTTATGGCCACTCCGTGCCGGTCGAGCCCTATGGCCTCAAAGGCTTGGCTCTGAGTGCCATCGCCTTGATCGAGGCCTTGCAAGCGCAAGGCCCGGTACACGTGGTGGGCCACGGTTTGGGTGGCATGGTCGCGCAAGAGCTCATCATGCGCAGGCCCGATTTGGTCAGCCGCCTGGTGTTGCTGGGCAGCACCAGTGGCCCGGACTCGGGCTGGCAGGCCGATGCCGCCGCCCAAGCACCACGGCTCGACGCATTGCTCGGCGGCGACATGCGCCAATTGGCGCAGACCCTGATCGATGAACAAGTGGGCCCCTTGGCCTTGGCCGAAGGGGTGCAGTTGGCCAAGTTCTGCATGGGCCAGGCCTCACCGGTCATTTACCGCCATGCTTTGCAAGCGCAAGCGGCCTTCGAGCGGCATGCGGCTTTGGCGCACATCCATGTGCCCACTTTGTTGATCACCGGCGAGCACGACCGACTGGCGCCGGGCGCCACCATCGAGCGCATGGCCACGCAAATCCAAGGCAGCCGTTGGGTGCAGATGCCGGGTGTGGGCCACTGGCCGCAGCTGGAAGCGCCCGAGGCCTTCGAGGCTTTGTTGCTGGATTTTTTGAGTGAGCCGACGCGCCATTGGACCCATTGAGCGATCGGACAGGGAGAAAAATGATGAATGCGTTTGAACAAGCCATGAAAGCCGGCACTTTGCGGCGGCGCGACTGGCACCGCTTGGCCTTGGCTGCCGCCATGACGCCGTGGCTGGGCGCTTGCGCGCAGGCCCAAGCCGTGAGCAGCTCGGCCGAGGCCGCAGCGGGCCCGCGCTGGCAGGCCGACCCGTTCAGCCTGGGCGTGGCCAGCGGCCAGCCGCAGCCCGACAGCGTGGTGCTCTGGACGCGTTTGCGCATCGCCGAGGCCGACGCAGCCCTTCTGTCGCAATCTGTGCCTGTGGTGTGCGAGTTGTTTGCCGATGCCGCCTTGCGCCAGCCGGTGCGCCAGTGGCGCGTGCAGACCGATGCGGCCCGCGCCCACAGCGTGCACGTGATCGCCAGCGGCTTGCAGCCGGGCAGGCATTATTGGTACCGCTTTGTGTGCGGCAGCGCCACCAGCCCGGTGGGCCACACCCGCACCAGCCCGGGCGTCAACGACGCGGTGGACCGGCTGCGCATCGCGCTGGCTTCGTGCCAACACTTTGAGCAGGGCTACTTTGTGGCGCACCGCGAGATGGCCCAGCGCGAGCTGGACCTTGTGCTGTTTGTGGGCGACTACATCTACGAAAGCACCAACCCGCAATACATGCTGCGCAAGCACGAAGGCGGTGTGCCCAAACAGCTCAGCGAATACCGCGAGCGCCACGCCCAATACAAGGGCGACGCCGATTTGCGCGCTTGTCACGCGGCCCACCCCTGGGTGATGACCTGGGACGACCACGAAGTGGTCAACGATTACGCCAACGATCTGGACCGCGATTACACCGATCCGAAAGTGTTTTTGCGCCGACGCGCAGCGGCCTACCAGGCCTACTTCGAGCACATGCCGGTGCGCCTGGGGCCCGACGCCAACAACACCAGCCAGATGCGCATCCACGACCGCATGGCTTGGGGGCGCTTGGCCGACCTGTGGACCTTGGACTGCCGCCAATACCGTGACCACCAGGCCTGCCCCGACCCGATGCGCGGCGGCGGCCGTGTGGTGGTGGGCTGCGATGCGCTGGCCGACACCTCGCGCACCATGCTGGGCGCAGCGCAAGAGCAGTGGTTCACCGATGGCATTGCGCGCAGCACCAAGCGCTGGAAGCTGGTGGCCCAATCCACCCAGATGAGTTCCAGCGGCATCAACACACCGCTGGGCCGCAGCGCCTTCACCGACGGCTGGGATGGCTACCCGCAAGCGCGGGCCAAATTGCTCGGGAACTTGGCGCAAGCCGGCCTCAAAGACGTGGTGCTTTTGGGCGGCGATGTGCACATGAACGTGGCCGCGCAACTGCGTGTGCAGCCGGGCGACGAGAAGTCTCCCATCGTGGCCAGTGAGGTGGTGACCACCTCGATCACCTCACGCGGCTTGGGCGAAAAACTGTTGACGCAGATCCGCGACAGCAACCCCGACATCCTGCATGCCCGATCGGACGAGAGGGGCTACACCTTCCTCGACGTGAAACCCGAAGGCATCGCCACCCAATTCAGAACCACCCCCAACCCGGCCAAAGCCGATGGCCGCATCGGCACGCAAGCGCAGTTCTACATCAAGGCCGGTGTCGCTGGGGTGCAAAAAGTCTGAAGGGATTCAGCGCACCAAGAGCACCGGCACTTTGCAATGTGCCAGCACTTGTGTGGCCACCGAGCCCATGACCAGATTGCCCAGGGTGCCGTGGCCGTGTGAGCCCATCACCACCATGTCGAATTTGCCGCTGTCGGCGGTCTTGGAGATGATCTCGCCCGCATGGCCCACCTTGGTGATGCTTTTGGCGTCGATGCCGTGGCGGGTCAAGAAGGTCGAGACAGGGGCCAACACTTTCTCGGCTTCTTCGCGCTGGTAGGTCTCGACCACTTCTTTGCCCACGGCCGCACGTGCGCGGACTGGCAATTGGGGCTGCACCGTGATCAAGGTGTATTTGTTCGAGGTGCTGAACAGCTCGTCGTGCGTGGCCAGATAAGCCAGCATTTTTTTGGTGAATTCACTGCCGTCAACGGCCAACAAAATTTTCATGAGGTGCTCCTTCAAAGTGGATGAGCACAGCTTAGATGGGTCAAGTTCAAGCGGTGTTGACTCAGGTCAAGAAGGGCGTTTGCGCGCTGCACCGCACGGTGCGCCAACGCACCGATCAAGCGCGATCAACTGTTGCGCCTGAAAGCGCAGCTGTTCGCCCTTGTGCGCATAACCCAGCGGGTTGGCCACCACGCGGCAGCCTTGGTGGGTGTAGTCGCTGGGGCAGTGCAAATGCCCGTGCAGCCACAAGCTGGCCTGGGGCAGCAGCGCATCGAGGGCGTTGCAAAAGCCCGCCGTGCCGGGTGTCTCGCCATAGCGGGGGTCGGCGCTGCGCAAGCTGGGGGCAAAGTGCGTCACCACCACGGTGGGGCCCTCAAACGGCGCGCTCAGCGCAGCACTCAACCAGTCTTGGCACAACAGTGCCTGCTCGCGCACGCCTTCGGCCAGCCAAGGCTCGCCTGCGCGTTGGGTGCCGGTTTTGCGCAGGTAGTAGTTGGCCGCGCGAAAGGCTTTGTCGCGGGCTTTGAGTTGCCGCGTGTATTGGCTGTTGGGGTGGCTGAAGTGCGCCGGGATTTTCTCGGGCAGGGGCTTGCCCGCCAGAGGACCCAGCGCGTCAAAGTCGGTCCACAAGGTGGTGCCCACAAAGCGCACGCCACCCAACTGCAGCACTTCGCGCTCCAGCCAGGTGATGCCCAAGCGGGCGCAGGTCTCTTGCAGCCGCTGATGCGCTTCGTCAAAGTCCAGGCCGTCGTACTCGTGGTTGCCGGGCACAAACAGCACGGGCGTGGGCCAGCCTTGGCTGGGCGCAAAGCGGCCCAGGCCAAAGTCGGTGTCGCCCGCCGCGCTGAGCGCCGAATGGTTTTGGTACGAGCCGATGTCGCCGGCCAAGACCAGCACATCGGCGCCAGGGGCCGGTGTGGGCACAAAGCCGGGGTTGGACTCCAGGTGCAGGTCCGACAGCAATTGGATCTTCATGAACGGTTCTCGGGGGTGAAGGCTTGCTGCGCGGTTTGCAGCAATTGCTCGCGCAGCCATTGGTGGGCGCTGTCGTGGTGCAGGCGGCGGTGCCACAAGGCCTCCACGTGCACCGGCGGCACATCAAAAGGCAACTCGCGCAGCACCAGTTGGTCGGCCATGCCGGTGGTCGGCACAAAGTGGCGCGGCAGCACGGTGAGCAAGTCGGAGTTGACCACGACTTGCCCTGCCGTGAAAAACTGGTTGACGGTGATCACGATGCGCCGCTGATGCCCGATCGAGGCCAGTGCCTCGTCCACAAAGCCGTAAGGCCTGCCCGAAAAGCTCACCAGCAAATGCCGTGCGGCGCAGTAGCTTTCGGTGCTGAGCGGCTGATCGGCCAGGGGGTGGCCTTTGCGCATCACACACACGTATTCACCCGCATACAGGCGCTGGTGTTCAAAAGTCACGGCCTCACCGGCCTGGGCGCGGGCGGTCAAATCGGTCAGCACCGCCGGAAAGTAGCCCAAGGCCACATCGGCTGCGCCGTCGCTGAGCATGCGGCGCGGGTCGCGTGTGGTCAAAGGCACCACCCGCAGCGAGACGCCGGGCGCGTCGCTTTGCAGCCTGCGGGCCAAGCCGCCCATGAGCTCGGCGGCGGTGGCATCGGCCATGGCCAGCACAAAGGTGCTGCTCGCTTGCGCGGGCTCAAACAGGCTGGGCACGATGGCCGCCTGCAGCTGGCGCAGGGCCTCGCGCACGCTGGGCCACAGGGCCAAGGCGCGGGGCGTGGGCTCGATGCCTTGGCCGTGGCGACGCACCAGCTCGTCGTCCAGCGCATCGCGCAGGCGGCGCAGCGCGTTGCTGACGGCGGGCTGGGTGAGCGACAAATTGCGTGCCGCCCGGGTCAGGCTGCGTTCGGCCATGACTTCGTCAAAGACCCGAAGCAGGTTCAGGTCCAGGGTGCGAAAGGCGGCCGGGATGTGTGAGTTCATGGGGCGGTGAGGTCAATTCATCACTGATATGAATGATACACATCATGAATATAAAGTTGAACAACACCCGTATTAACCCTAATATTCGCCTTGTGGTTTTAAAAGTTTTGGCAATCAAAGCCCTAAAACCAGTTTGAAGGGAATACAAAATGAACTCGACCGTCTCTAAGTCTCCGCTGGGCCAAGTGCCCGCACCCACCGCCCAAGCGGTGGCACCCGCCACCTCGGCCAAGGCGCTGTCCACCTTGTTGCTCGCCGCGGGCGTGGCCGCTTTGGTGGTGATCACCGATCAAATGATCGACAACTGGGCCGAAACCCATGTGCTGGCCTCTTGGCTGGCCTTGTGGGCCGTGGCCGTGCTGGCCATTGGTGCTTTGCGTGGCGTGACCCGCTTGCTGGCCCAAAACCTGATGGCCGGTCTGGACAGCTGGTCCGCCCATGTGGCCCACCGCCGTGCCGACCAACGCCTGTGGGCCATGGCCCAAAACGACAGCCGTATGATGCGCGACCTGCAAACCGCGATGGACCGCGCCGATGACGAAGACACTCCAGCGCAAGACATCAACGTCCTGATAAGCCGCCGTGCCGCCCGCATCGTCAAAAGCGGCATGCACTACGTCTGATCGGATGCGGGCAAAGGCCCGATGTTTCGACACAACAGGCCTCCTTCGGGAGGCCTTTTTAATGGGCTTCAGGGCTCGGCAGTCTCGGTGGGCTGACGCGAGGCCATGTAGATGCCCGGCAAGATCAGGCCCGCGCCCATGATGTGGTGCCAGCCCATGGGCTCGCCCAACACGGCCCAGGCGGCCAGCCCGCCATACAAAGGCCCTAGGTACAGGCTGGCGGCCACGCGGCTGGCACCCAGCACCTTTTGGCAAAAGCCATAGGCCCAGTATGCCCCGATGCCGGGCAAGACCGCCGCCGCCAGCACCAGCGCCGTGGCCGTGGTGGACCAGGCGGGGCGGCCGGGTGCGAACCATTCGCTCAGCGCAAAGGGCAACAAAACCAGCGAGCCACCCAAGGCCGTGGCCGCCAAACGGGCCGTGGCCCCCAAAGGGCTGGGCCATTTCTTGAGCAGCAGGGCATAGGCGGCCCAGGCCACCATGCACAGCACGATCCAGCCGTCACCGGCCACCCACTGCACTTGGCCCAGCGACAGCCATTGGCCCTTGACCACCACATGAAAGACCCCGGTCATGGCGATCAGCACCCCCGCAGCTTGTCGCCATGAAAAGCGCTCGCCCAGCCACAGCACTGCGCCCAGCGCGATCAGCACGGGAGAGGCCGCATAGATCAAGGCGATGTTCATGGCCGAGGTGGTTTGTGCGCCCCGGTACACCCAAGCGCCGCAAATGAGCATGCCCAAGGCGCCCAGCACCAGGTACTGCCAAGCGGCTTTCAGGGTGCTTTGCCGTTGGCGCCACAGTTCATGGCGGGCCACAAAGGCCAGCACCAAACCGGCCAACCCCCAGCGGCCCAGGGCCAGCACATGCGGCTGCACCACGCCGGGCGCGGTGCGGGCCACGATGTAGTTGACGGACCACAGCGCCGGGGTGACCCACAGCAGCCACAGGGCCAGGCGCTGGCGGGATTCGGGGGTGTTCAAAAAAGGCATAAGCCTGCGATTGTGCAACTCAAAAAAAACCGCCCCGGTTTGTGGCCGGGGCGGTTGTCAGGTCTTGCGCCGGTGGGGCGCAATGCCTCATCGGTTTAGCCGAGGCGTTGTTCCAGTTCGGCTTTGGTGTCCAGCAGCGCTTGGGGCAAGTGGAAAGCCAATTGGGCAAAGTGCTCGTCGTGCAGCTTGAATTCGGCTTGCCAAGCGGCTTTGTCGATGCTGGTGACGGACTTGAATTGGTCGGCGGTGAAGCTCACGCCGGTCCAGTTGATCTCGCCGTACGTGGGGGCCACGCCGAACATGGTTTGCTCGCCTTGGGCCTTGCCTTCGATGCGGTCGATCATCCACTTCAAGACGCGCATGTTGTCGCCGTAACCTGGCCACACGAAGGAGCCGGTCTCGTCCTTGCGGAACCAGTTGACGCAGTACATGGCGGGCAGCTTGAAGCCAGCGGCCTGGGCCTTGGCGCCGGTGTCCAACCAGTGCTGGAAGTAGTCGCTCATGTTGTAGCCGCAGAAAGGCAGCATGGCGAAAGGATCGCGGCGCACCACGCCTTGTGCGCCAAAGGCGGCGGCGGTCGTCTCGGAGCCCATGGTTGCGGCCATGTAGACGCCTTCAGTCCAGCTGCGCGCTTCGGTCACCAGCGGCACGGTGGTGGAGCGGCGGCCACCGAACAGCATGGCGTCAATGGCCACGCCGTTGGCGTCGTCCCACTGCGGGTCGAGCGCGGGGTTATTGGTGGCGGCAATGGTGAAACGGGCGTTGGGGTGGGCGGCCTTGGCGCCGGTCTCCTTGGCGATCTGGGGGGTCCAGTCC
>JACCDH011545635.1_pt1 | contig 10024 bp, 10 predicted proteins | sample 7442481 | NCBI WGS metagenome assembly JACCDH01 (sample SAMN15323433, study PRJNA562643) | freshwater metagenome | isolation source: river surface water | place: USA:Blue River Watershed | collected 2017-08-15
AGGTCTTCACCTCTAAGTGCCTGACCAATAAACGCAGGTAAAGCCCTGCCATCATTGAGTCGCATGCGAGGACCATAGGTATTAAAAATGCGTACTATTCTGGTTTCAACGCCATGAAAAGTATGGTAAGCCCTTGTAATAGATTCCATAAAACGTTTAGCTTCGTCATACACCCCTCTTGGTCCAACAGGATTTACATTCCCCCAATATGACTCTGGTTGCGGATGCACAAGTGGATCTCCATATACTTCACTGGTACTAGCCACTAGTATTCGAGCGCCTTTATCTTTTGCAAGACCCAAACAATTATGCGTACCAAGTGCCCCAACTTTTAAAGTTTGGATAGGGATTTTTAAATAATCGATAGGGCTTGCTGGCGAAGCAAAATGTAAAATATAATCTAGCGGCCCATCTATGGTAATATGTTTTGTAATATCATGTAATACAAATGAAAAATTAGGTAAGCCTTTTAAGTGCTCAATATTTTTTTCGTCACCGGTAATTAAATTATCCATGGCAATAACAGTAGCACCTTCCGATACAAACCGTTCACACAAATGCGATCCTAAAAAACCTGCTGCTCCTGTAATTAAAACCGTTTTATTTTTCATCATACTTTATGCGCATTAAATACTTGCTCTGCCAATACTATAATAAGTGAATCCAAGCTCCTTCATCGCTTGCAATTCAAATAAATTTCGTCCATCAAAAATTAATTTAGAAGGAAGTTTTTTTGAAATCTCTTCAAAATCAGGTGTTCTAAAAACACTCCACTCCGTTGCAATAATCAGCGCATCTGCATTTTCAAGTGCAGCATACTGATTAGGCGCATAACTGATTGAATCACCAATAACACCCTTCACATGCGATGTAGCTTCCGGATCAAAAGCGGCAACAGTAGCGCCACTTTCAAGTAGTGCTTGAATGATGGTAAGTGCCGGTGCCTCTCTGATATCATCGGTGTTGGGTTTAAAAGCTAAACCCCAAAGTGCAAAATGTTTACCGGCTAGGCTTCCATTGAAATGATTTTTTAGCACGTGCACGATATGCATTTTTTGCTTTTCGTTGACACGCTCAACCGCGTTTAATATTTTAAAATCATAATCATGCGACGCTGCAGATTTAATTAAAGCCTGCACGTCTTTTGGAAAACAACTACCTCCATATCCAATACCAGAAAATAAAAAACGTTTACCTATTCTATCATCTGAACCAATACCCCTTCTTACCATGTCTACATCTGCACCCATTCTTTCACATAGCTGTGCAATCTCATTCATGAACGAAATTTTAGTTGCTAAAAAGGAATTGGCTGCATATTTGGTAAGTTCAGCACTGGCCTCATCCATATAAATAACCGGATTGCCCTGACGCACAAAGGGCGCAAATAAATCACCCATTAATTTTTTTGCACGATCAGAACTACTTCCAATAACTACGCGATCTGGTTTCATAAAATCATCAACGGCAACTCCTTCACGCAAAAATTCGGGATTGCTTACCACATCAAATTCGCCACTATAATTTTTTGCTATGGCTGCACGCACTTTGGCTGCAGTCCCAACAGGCACGGTACTCTTATCTACAATAACCGCATAGCTTTTTAGCAAATGACCTAAATCGTCGGCTACTTTTAAAATATATTGTAGATCTGCGTGACCATCGGCACCAGGCGGTGTAGGAAGGGCTAAAAAAATGATGCTAGCGCCTTCTATGCCTTCTTTTAAATTGGTGGTAAATTGTAGGCGACCCTCCTGCAGGTTACGTAAAAAAAGTTTTTCTAGACCAGGCTCGTAAATAGTAATTTCTCCACCCGACAATCTTGCCACTTTTGAGGCATCGATATCTACACAAGTAACTTTGTTACCTGTTTCAGCAAAACAAGTACCTGTTACAAGTCCTACATATCCGGTTCCAACTACTGCTATTTTCATAAATAAATTACTTGTTTATAAAATTTAAAACGGCCTCTGTAATATACGTCAACTGCTCCATATCCATTTCGGTATGCACGGGTAATGAAAGCACACGGGTTGTTAAATAATCTGTGGTCGCTAAATTCGTTTCCGGTAAATTAAAAGAAGCAAACATTTTTTGTTTGTGTCCAGGTACTGGATAATAAATCATGGAAGGAATTCCCTTTTCAGATAAATACGCAATCAATCCATCTCTATCGCCATCCAATAAAATAGTGTACTGATGAAACACATGCGTACTATAAGACGCAGTTTTAGGCGTTGTGATAGCCGAACAATTTTCAAACGCTTGGTTGTAAAATAGTGCAACGTTTGCCCTTGCCTGGTTATAGCGGTCTAAATGTTTTAACTTGATATTTAAAATGGCAGCTTGCATACTATCAAGTCTAGAATTACAACCAACAATATCGTGGTAATATCTTTTTTCTTGACCATGGTTGGCAATTGTTTTTAACGTATGTGCAAGTGCGTCATCATTTGTAAATAGTGCACCGCCATCTCCAAATGCACCTAGGTTCTTACTCGGATAAAAAGAGGTAGCGCCAATATGTCCCATGGTTCCGGTTTTTTTAACGGTACCATCAGAAAATGTATAGGAGCAACCAATGGCCTGCGCATTGTCTTCAATCACATACAGGTTGTGTTTTTTAGCAATACGCAATATCTCTTCCATTGGAGCCGCCTGACCGTATAAATGCACCGGTACAATAGCTTTTGTTTTGGGTGTAATGGCTTTTTCTAAAGAAGCTGGGTCCATACAAAAAGTAACAGGATCAACTTCTACAAAAACAGGTTTTAACCTGAGTAGTGCCACTACTTCGGTGGTAGCGATATAGGTAAAGGAGGGCGTTATCACTTCGTCACCAGGTTCCAGTCCAATGGCCATCATGGCAATTTGCAAGGCATCGGTACCGTTTGCACATGGAATCACGTGCTTTACCCCTAAATAACTTGAAAGGGACGCAGCAAAGTCTTGAACGGCCTTGCCATTGATATAGGCAGCGCTATCCAGTACTGCATGAATAGCAGCATCTACTTCGTCTTTTATTTGAAGGTATTGGGTTTTGGTATCCACCATCTGAATGGGTCTCATGTGCCAGTATTTATAGGGTCAAAATTACTGCAAAAAAGCCTTTGTTTGATGCTTTGTAGCGAACCTTATTCTAGCATATAAAATGGGTAAATGGGCTTTAATTTGTTTATTTGCAGTATAAATCATCCCAATTTGCTTTTTCTGTACCGCATATTCATTGGAATCTATCCAATTGCCGCATGGATACTTGGATTTGTCAATCCAAAAGCTAAACAGTGGCATACCGGTCGAAAAGAAATTTTAAAGCAAATAGCAGCCGCTTTAACCTCCAATACAAAACGGGTTATTTGGATGCACTGCGCCTCACTTGGTGAATTTGAACAAGGGCGTCCGGTTTTAGAAGGCCTTAAAAAACAATACCCCAATTACACTATCCTACTCACCTTTTTTTCACCATCTGGGTATGAGGTTCATAAAAATTATAGCGGGGCAGATTTTGTGTTTTACTTACCCATGGATAGCAAAAAAAATGCGGGGCAATTTTTAACAATAGTAAAACCCTCTATTGCCATTTTTGTGAAATATGAATTTTGGCATTACTACCTGACAGGTTTACAAAAACAACAAATTCCAACTATTTTAATTGCGGGTATTTTTAGAAAAGACCAATTGTTTTTTAAATGGTATGGTGGATTTTATAGACACCTACTTCACTGCTTCAGTGCTTTTTTTGTGCAAGACCAACGCTCGCAATCCCTTTTAGATTCGATTGGTATTAAAAACGAGGTTTACACAAGTGGCGATACTAGATTTGATAGAGTGATTGAAATTGCTGCAGCATTTACACCCATTGATCCTATTGCGCATTTCTGTAACAATAGTTTGGTACTTGTGGCAGGAAGCACCTGGTTTCAGGACGATGAAACCATTGCACATTTTGAAAAAGTAAATCCGAATATTAAATTTATCATTGCGCCGCACGATATAACCCACCAAAGGCTTCAAAACTGTTTAACACTTTATAAAAATTCAGTACTGTATTCTGATTATGCAAAGGGATTTAACAGTTCGCCGCAAAACTTTAATACACTCATCATAGACAATATAGGAATGCTCAGCAAACTCTACCACTATGCTACTGTAACCTTTATTGGCGGCGGGTTTGGTGCAGATGGGATACACAATTGTTTGGAAGCAGCTGTGCATTATAAGCCCGTTTTGTTTGGACCAGTATTTGATAAATATATAGAGGCGGCAGCACTTGTAGATGCAGGTGGCGCCATCAGTATTAAAGATGCTTTAGATTTTGAAAGGGTGGCCAATAAATTATTTAGCAACGAAGCGGATAGAAAAAATATGGGGCAACTTGCTGGAGACTTTACACATGCACACAAAGGCGCTACTACAAAAATTGTAACCTACATTCAGGAAAAGCGTCTTTTAACGAGTTGATCGAAATGCTTAACCGTGACACTGTCTTCATTCCAACCTATTTTTAATTTTAGTTCGCGCTGAATCCAAAATTGAGCCTCCGGATAAATTGAAAAACCATCAATCGTTTTAATACTGCGTTCATACATACTTTCATCCCCTCTAAAAAGTTCTTGTACAAACAAAAAACGATCATTGATCCCAATGCCTTTTTTTAATTCTTTGATAGGCTCATTATTTAGAAGGGTTCCAATTTCAATTTGATTGGCGCGTAATTTTTCATTGAGCACCGGCATGGAATGAATCGACTCCATCAACTGATTAATTTCAGCAAATTCATTTTTCTTAGGCTGCAAGGCAAGGGTTGGAATTTCGGTAGCCGTATCAAACAACCAGCCACTATTCATTTCTGATATTGCCGGTCCTTTTGATGTTGCAACAAACGCTATTGGCTCCTGGCTTGCTGTCACTGTCGGAATTTCGACAGGCGCCTCTTTTGGCGTATCGTCGGGGATATCGAGGGGTAATTTAGCCTGAATGAGCTGTTCTGGCTTTTGGATTCTTGTACCACGGGGCATTACCACCGAAACCCCCATTTTACTAGGTTTTTCAGGTTCCAGCAACGGAGGATTAGCCGTTTCTAGTTCGGATAAAAGCATTTGAGCCGCCGCCGTTAGTTGTTCACTACTAGCGCCTTGATCAAAAAGATCTTTTAGTTTATGAATTAACGTACCAACTCTTTCCATTCTATGTAATACATTTGGGGTCTTAAATGGGACTGGTATCCGCTCCTATTTAACGTCTAATCTACAAATTTATTTGATACATGTTTATAGAACCTAACATAACAGGTGACAAAAGGGGCTGGATTGAGGTGATTTGCGGCAGTATGTTTAGCGGAAAAACCGAAGAACTCATTAGAAGACTTAAGCGTGCAAAAATTGCCAACTTAAAAATTGAAATCTATAAACCAGCATTGGATACCAGATACAATGAAACAGAAGTGGTTAGTCACGACGCCAATAGTATCCCTTCCATTCCTGTAGACCATGCTCAATCAATTTTATTACTGGCTGGCGATGTAGATGTTATAGGCATTGATGAAGCACAGTTTTTTGATGCAGAAATTACCATGGTATGCGAAACACTAGCCACAAGAGGCATTAGAGTTATCGTAGCAGGCCTCGATATGGATTATTTAGGCAAACCATTTGGTCAAATGCCTAATTTATTAGCTGTAGCAGATTACATTACAAAACTGCATGCCATTTGTATGAAATGTGGCAATATAGCTCACGTATCATTTAGAAAAACCGCCAACGAAAGTCAAGTATTACTTGGAGAAAAAGATACCTACGAACCTCGTTGCCGAAAATGCATGCATGAAAAATAAAAACGCCATACTTGCTTTATTAAAAAAAGACTTTCTGCTAGAACTAAGACAGCAGTATACTTTGTATGGCATTATACTCTATGTTGTAACGACCATCTTTGTGGTGTATTTGTCGATGGGACAACCTGATGATCAGGTATGGAATGGACTATTTTGGGTGATCCAATTGTTTGTTTGTGTTAACGCTGTCGCTAAAAGTTTTTTACAAGAAGGAAGTGGACGCATGTTATACTTTTACTCCATTACCAGTGCTCAAAATTTTGTTCTCGCTAAACTTATTTTTAACCTAGTACTTATGCTTGCCATGAGCTTATTAAGCCTGGCAGTTTTTACACTATTACTTGGCAATCCACTTACACATGCCCTTGTATTTACAGGTATTGTTTGCCTTGGTGGCATGAGTATTAGTTTGGTTTTTACTTTTTTAGCAGCCATAGCAGCTAAAGCACAACAAAACGCTGCAATGATGGCTATTATGGGCTTTCCGCTCATTATTCCACAACTGCTACTACTCATGAAAATTTCAGCTACAGGCTTTTCGTCTGTTATACAAGGAGGCTTTATACAAATGGTTGCAATGCTAGTTGGGCTAGATATTTTAGTAGTTGCCCTAGCACTTATTTTATTTCCATTTTTATGGAAAGATTAATTGCACTTTAAAATCTCAAGTGCCTTACAGTTTGCCCTTTATTGATGAGTTGCTTTAATGAATCGATACCAATTTTTAGATGATTTTCAACAAAAGCACTGGTAACTTTTACATCACTCGCTTCTGTTTTTACACCTTCTGGTACCATGGGCTGATCACTCACTAATAAGAGTGCACCTGTAGGAATTTTATTGTAAAAACCAACCGTAAAAATGGTGGCCGTTTCCATATCAATGGCATACGCTCGAACACGTGTTAAATAATCTTTAAATACTTCATCGTGCTCCCATACCCTTCTGTTGGTCGTGTACACTGTGCCGGTCCAATAGTCAACCTTATAATCCCTAATGGTGGTAGAAATTGCTTTTTGTAAGGCAAAAGCTGGCATGGCTGGTACTTCTGGCGGGAAGTAATCATTGGAAGTACCTTCACCTCTGATAGCCGCTATGGGGAGTATTAAATCGCCTAAGTTATTTCGCTTTTTAAGTCCACCGCATTTTCCTAAAAACAACACGGCTTCTGGCTCAATAGCCGTTAATAAATCCATCACCGTTGCAGCACCCGGACTACCCATACCAAAGTTAATAATGGTTATGCCATTTGCAGTTGCACATTGCATTGGACGGTCTTTCCCTACCACTTCCACACCATTCCATGTAGCAAATAAGTTAACGTAATTGCTAAAATTGGTGAGCAATATATACTTTCCAAAATTTTGAAGCTGCTCCCCGGTATACCTTGGAAGCCAATTATTTACAATTTCTTCTTTCGTTTTCATAGGTTGGCATTTTAACCCAGTGTGGGTATATTTGAAAAAAGTTAATTGGCTAAATTACAAAAAAGCCATGACAAATCAATTCTTATGATTCAAGTAGAGTATCCAACATATGCGCATCAAATAAAAAGCTTGGATCAAAAAGAGCAAATTTTTGATCCTTTCAGAAAAATATGGGTACGACTAACCCCCGAAGAATGGGTGCGTCAAAATTTTTTACAATTACTCGTTCAAAAACATCAAGTACCAGCATCACTTATTGCCATTGAAAAAGAAATCAAATGGGGCGAAACAAAAAAAAGGTTTGATATCCTTGTTTACAAAGACACCAAACCTTGGTTAATTGTTGAATGTAAAGAAATGAATGTCCCGCTAAGCGAATCTGTGCTTAGGCAAGTATTACATTATAACAGCAAATTAGAAACGCAGTACATTGTAATCACAAACGGAAATGACAGTTTTGGTTTTGATGTAAGAAATTCACAACCAATTGTAATGACAACACTTCCGAGTTTTACAACCGATTAAGGGAAAATACCAAGCTCTGCATATGACGTGCCTACTTTATTAATAGCGCAAACATAAGCTGCGGTACGCATATCAGGAATAGAAGGATTGTCTTTCCAAATTTGCATGATTTCGCGAGTTGCCGTAATCATGGTTTCTTCTAGACCACTATGTACCAAATCCACCTCTTCCGGACCATGCATAATAAAACTACGTTCGGTTGCCGAAACAGATTTACCTGTCAATTCCTCTATTTGAGAAAGGATATGCGTATTTAAATTTTCTGTAAATCTTTTTTCCATACGGCCATAACGCACATGACTTAAATTTTTAAGCCACTCAAAATAAGATACAGTTACACCACCTGCATTCAAATACATATCTGGTACTACAAGTGTCCCTTTAGCTGCAAAAATATCATCAGCTTCTGGTGTTAAAGGACCATTGGCAGCTTCCCCAATAATTTTCGCTTGCACTCTTGGCGCATTTTCACCATTGATTACATTTTCAAGTGCCGCAGGAATTAAAATATCACAGGCAAGTTCTAAAGCATCTGTACTTTTAGTAATATTTGTAGCACCTGGAAAATTTAAAATAGAACCTGTTTTTTTACGGTGCTGAAAAACGTCTTCTTCGTTTAATCCATCTGCATTAAAAATAGCACCTTCAAATTCTGCAATTGCAATTACTTTAGATCCATGTTCTCTAAAAAACTTTGCACTGTGGTAACCCACGTTTCCTAACCCCTGAACAACCACCGTTTTACCGGCTACGCCCACCGTTAATCCACGCTTTTCCATTTCTTCTTTCATGTTACACACTTCACGGATACCAAAGAATACACCAAGACCCGTTGCTTCTTTTCTACCCCTTACACCGCCTTGTGTAATTGGCTTACCCGTTACACAACCAGCGGCATCAATCTCACCTGGTTTTAATGATGCATAGGTATCAACAATCCATGCCATTTCGCGTTCACCAGTTCCGTAATCAGGTGCAGGCACATCGATACCAGGTCCTATAAAATTCTTTTTAACAAGCTCAGCAGTGTATCTACGTGTAATTTTTTCTAACTCATATGCAGAGTGTGCACGTGGGTTTATTTTAATACCACCTTTACCTCCACCAAATGGCACATTTACTATAGCACACTTATAGGTCATTAGTGATGCAAGGGCCATTACTTCATCTTGGTTTACTTCTTCACTAAAACGTATACCTCCTTTACATGGAGATTTGTGTTGAGAGTGTTGCACACGATAAGCTTCAATTACTTCGATGCGACCATCATCCATTTTTACAGGGAATCGCATACTGTACACACTATTACAAGCTTTAATTTGTTCCAGCAATCCATTTTCCCAATTGGTAAATTTGGATGCTTTGTCAAAACTTTTTTCTACACTTTTAAAAAAACTATATGGCGTATTAGCAGACATAACAATCGTTTTATTTATTTTCTAATTTTGATATTTTTTTGTCAATAGAATATACATATGCAAAAAGCCCTGTTACAATAGTTGCAACGACAGCCATCACAACATAAATTTTTCCGTTGCTGCGCATCACATCTGTGTTTGCATTTGCAGCAGTATCTTGGGCTTGAGCTGAAATGATGCAAACATTTGCCATCAATACAAGCAGCAATGATTTGAAATATTTTTTCATAATTTATTTCGCTTTAAGTAATTCGTATCTAATTTTTAAAGTACTTACCCACACACCCAGTAAGGTCCAACCAATAACGGCCGGATAAAAAACAGAACGCATATTTGCATCCATATCTTTTCCATTAATACCCGGATTACCTTCACTACCCTGACCGCCAGGATGTAACGACTCTGTAAGTCTTGGCAAAATCCAAAGTGTTGGAAATAACATGAAAAATGCAAAAATATTATAGACCGCTGCTATGCGAGAGCGCTTGTCTTCGTCTGTCATACTTCCGCGCAAAACAAAGTAAGCTAAGTAAATAAGCATGGCAATGGCAGCTCCATTTTGTTTAGGGTCTCCACTCCATGGACTACCCCATTGGTAGTTTGCCCAAATAGCACCAGTTGACAATCCTAAAAAACCATATAAGGTGCCGGTTGCAGCAAATGCTTTTGAATAAAAATCATCGATGGGTGAAGTGGTACGTAAAAACTTTGCAGCATACCACACAGAAACAAAAAGTAAAATCATCATGGCAAACCACATGGGAACATGAAAAAACATGTTTCTAATAGAGTGCTCTAATCTGTCATCTAGTTTAGGCACC
>JACCDH011715566.1_pt1 | contig 10024 bp, 10 predicted proteins | sample 7442481 | NCBI WGS metagenome assembly JACCDH01 (sample SAMN15323433, study PRJNA562643) | freshwater metagenome | isolation source: river surface water | place: USA:Blue River Watershed | collected 2017-08-15
GTCCTCCTCCTACACATCGGGGTTGGATTCCTCCTCCTCATCGGGGTTGGATTCCTCCTCCTCATCGGGGTTGGATTCCTCCTCCTCATCGGGGTTGGATTCCTCCTCCTCCTCATCGGGGTTGGATTCCTCCTCCTCCTCATCGGAGTTGGATTCTTCCTCGTCATTTTCGGACTCATAATCATTATAGTCATTCTTGATATGTTCTAGATTGAGATAATCTTTGATTGACAAATAATAATCTTCATCCATAGGAATCCCTTCATATTTTTTCAAAGTTTGAATATGTTCTTCATCTGTACCATTCTTTTCTTTGTCAAAATCAAGATACTTTTCCATTGGAATTTCATGTTCATTTTTAATACGGGTATCTATCGAGAGAAAGGTAGTTCGGAATAGAACATACTTACTCTTCGAAAAATAGAATCTAATTGAATAAAATTCGTCCAGGAAACTGGGGTCAGGACTCTGAGGAGTAATCTCACATCGAATGTCAGGATACTTCTTTTGTATGCCATAGGCTGTATTGATATATTGATACATATATCCAAATCCTTCCTTAGCATATTTTTCTTGATATACGATAATACAGCCAATCATCTTAGGATATTGGATCTGGAAATGATACTTCTTAAAAGGAGTATCGATGTAAAAGTGAAAATAACACATATTCTCAGATTTTACCTTGTACATATCGATATAAAACTTAATGTACTTGTTGTGATAGAACCCCTTAGCATGGTAAGGATTATCGTTATAGTTAGTAGCGAAGATCTTGTCTGGAAATTCCTCACCATAAAAGATATCATCCTTAATATCATTGAGTATTTGGAATACACGTTGAACGTAATTCATCTTTACCAATCTGGACTTTCTAGAACCATATTCTTTAATGTCCAAAATCCTTGGATGCTCATAGGTCTTATCGTTAAATGTTTGCCAGAAGGTCTTATCGTAGTTCATAATTTATTATTTACTATAAATCATTGATTGTTAAAGTGATATTATTCATTTTTTTTACTCATTTACGTATATACTTAATTGTATTTACGTTAAATATAAATAAAAAAAGAAGATTATTGTTGATAAAAATCAACAGTTCTTTTCATAAAGAAGGTAGGTCCTTTTAGGTGATATACTTGTCTAAATCCTTCTTTTATCATCTTGACTATCTTTTCTAATTCTTTCTCATTCTTCTTTTGTCCATCTTCATCTAATGAAAATTTTAATTTTTTTGATTGAATACCTCCTTCTAAAAAATTCTGATATATACACTCAAAGTCTGTTTTATTATCTTTATTGATTTTATTTACCGTAACTATAAAAAAAGGAAGGTTTGCTTCTGGTCCATTCTTATAAATTTGAGAAGGATATTGAAAATACATCTTTTTCATTCTTCTATTTGGATGCATATGATAGAATAACTTAAAATCTCTATTATATAAACTTTGACTCTTTGGTAAGTTCTTCATTTTTATATATTTTTTATTAAATATTTGATATATCTTTTCTATCTTTTCATCAAATGTTTTTGAACGAGGCATTATTCTATTATATAAAGATATAATAGTATATTATATAAAAAAAAATAATATTTATGCTTTCATTTGAGCAGTAATGGTTTTTTCATGGGTATAATTAATGAGTTCAAAATCTTCAAAGGTTAAATCCTCTATCTTTTCAAAAGGTTTAATCTTTAATTGAGGGAAAGGATGAGGTTCCCGTCCAATCTGTTCAAAAGATTGTTTAATATGTTCTTCATAAATATGAGCATCTCCTATATTCATCACTAATTTATCGGGTTTATAATCTTCACCTAAATATTGACAAATAATATATGTAAATGCTGCATAAGATGCGATATTAAAAGGGGATCCTAAGAACATATCATTAGATCTTAAATAGGTCTCACAAGATACATATTTGATATCTTCTTCTTCACGAATATAAAATTGAGTGACAATACCATGACAAGGATACAATACACCCTCTTCAGCAGTGATGGGGTCATAAGTTGTCATAATGAGTCTTCGACTCATTGGGTCTTTCTTTATCTCTCCTAACAATTTAGAGAATTGGTCAAAACCCTCACCTTTATAATTGTGATTCATACCTAAATATTCAGTACCAAAATGTCTCCAATTAAATCCATACATAGGTCCCATATCACCCTCTTCATAATTTAATCCTCTATTTTCAATAAATGCCTTTGTTGTATTTCCTTTCCATATATTTACTCCTTTCTCTTCTAACTTCTTTGAATTTGTCTCTCCTCGTAAAAAAAATAATAATTCTTCTATCACTCCCCTGAAGAACATCTTCTTTGTTGTCAATAATGGAAATTGATTTTTTAAATCAAAAGTTAATGTTTTACCAAATAAGGAATAAGTAAAACCATTGCGAGTCTTTCGATAATCACCTTCATATAAGATCTCTTTTAATAATCCTAAATAAGATTCTTCATCTTTATTCTTCTTCTTCTCTTCTTTTATATTCTTCCATTCAATTGATAATAAACGATAATGTTTACCCTCTTCATCTTCCACATAATTTAAATAACGTTTAATATGATAAGGTGAAACTTTTTGATAACTCTTCTTTTCAAAGATACCTTGTACAATAATAATCTCTTTTGAATCACATTCTATATCCATATTTTCTGTGATGGGATAAGATGTCTCTTGTAGATAACCATGAATATCAATAGATAACATAACTTTTATATATAAAATAATAAAAGATACTTACAAAAAAAATTAAACGAGATTTAACTTGAGAAAAGAGTATTAAAGAAGATAGTGATAATAATCGCCTCGGTATAAGTAATCTTGCGGAAGTTAGCTTCCATCTCTTCTAATGATAATCTCTTATCGGTGGTTGAATAGAGAGAATATTGAAGACGGGGTACAACATAGTTATAACCGATGTAGACAATGAAGGCTTTAATTAAAATAATGATTAAAAAGACGGTTAATAATAAAAAGAAGTTACCAAAAGAGCGAGGTTGAGGGGTAGAGGATGAAGGCATCATTCTCTTTACGGCTCCACCTGTCATAGAATAAGAACTAGTTGCTGAAGTGTTTGAACTTTGAACCATATCTACAAAATTTTCCACTAATAAAGATGTTAATGTCATTCTTCTATTCTTTCTTTATATATTTTCTTTTTAGTAAAATGGAAAAAAAAATGAATTTAAAGAAAATTAAAAAGAGATGAAGAATAAGAGGAATAAACAAATAAGAATGTTTCCGACACAAATAGTGATTCATGCTAAAATACTTGATTATTTAGATAATTTTTATATAATAAAATTATTATATCAAAATACATTTATATTTGATTTTCGATATTATAAATATAAAGAAGAGGATACAACATTAGAGATAAATTTACAGATAGGTCACATCATCAAGATTATACAGAGTAATCGGATGGATATCTTAGATAGTATATATATACATATGAAACAGATTAAATTTGTAAATGTTTTATTATCATTTTGTATATTATATGGTACGGAAGAGATGTTAGAAGAATTAATAAAGAGGGATTATACAAAAATATATCAAAATTGGATGATCGAAAAATACATTATTGGTTTAGAATTAATCTTCTTTAAGTTAAGAAATCATTTATATGGTTCGAGTTATTTTTTCTATTTAGATAAAATGAAGATATGGTTTGATATTATGGAATATCCAAATGTAGAATATTATTTAAAGGAATATTATAAAGTTAAAAGTATACCTCTTCATTATAAGTATTATCTTCATTTTGAAAATAGGTATAAAAATATGATAAAGGAAGATAAAACTTTTCAATTGTTATCATAATTTAGAAAAAGAATGAAAAAAGATACCTTCTTTTGTGATACCTATCTCTTGATGTAATAAACAATCTCCTATATTTACTATCTTTTCTACCATATTATATTTTTTCAACAAATAATACAATTTATGTTGTAATTTTTTATGATGAAATTTAGCACCTTTTACAAAATATAAATATTTAATATTATTTAATTCGGTTTGAGAGAGGGAAGAGAGTAGAGATTCAAGAAGATAGAGATGAGAAGATTTTAGATAGAGCATAAATTGTTTGGATTGAGTGTAAAAGAAGAATAATAAAGAATCTTCATCTGTGATTTTACATACAATCGTTTTATTTGATTTTATGTATTGATTGATGGAGATATATAATTTGTCTTGAAGATGAATATCTTTTGGATAAGGTATGATTGGAAGATGGACTTGATGAAAAGAAATCATAATCTCTATAAAGAAGTAAAATAAAGGTATAGAGAAAAGAACGAAGAAAAAAAATAGGATGAATAAATAGAGTGATATTCGATGGCCAAACAAGTATATTTAGAAAAAACAATCGCTTTATTAGAATTGACGGGTGGTTATTCTTCGAATGATTTAATTGTAAAAAAGACATTTGAATTTTATTGGAAAAATTTTAAAAATGATTTTCAATCTTTCATTATAGTAGATACTGGAGGAAGTGTGACAAAGACAATTGATTTATTAGAAAAATATTATAAGATGGGATATCGATATTTTTTTGGTTTTTCTCGTTCAACGGTATTACAAGGAGTATTAGATTGGTTTAATATGCATCCGGATGCGATAGGTATATCACCGACGAGTACTGCACCGAATTTATCGATACCGAAGAGAATCTTTCGAATGACACCGACGGATAATTATATATTAGATCCTATATATCCTCAATTATATAGTGCATCTACGGTATATTATATATATACAGATGGAGAGGTAGCGATGACGAATGTATTAAATATTTTACAAAATAATCCAAATATAACGAATCTTCAATCTTTAGCTATCACACCGAATACCCCGGCAGATGAAGTACAGACATTTTTAAATGGTTCAAGTAGTAGTGATGTAATAGTGACATATTTATTAGATAGAGAACCATATATACAATATTATACAGAAGGATTAACATTTGATGGTCAACAATATGATATATTAGGTATTCAACCTCCTAAAATACCATATAACGCTTTAGAAGCATTAATAGATAAATATAATATAGTATCTTTTAAGGGTATAGCGACTTCTGAGTTATGGAGAATGGGATATAATACTTTAGGTGAAGACCAATATTCAATCGTTTCTTTAAATTCACTTCATTTAATTAATTATTTAGTATATGGAGAGGATATAATGGATATAGATAGTCATTTTGGTATCTTACAATTTGATGAGATTACAAGAGATTTGATATATCCTACTTTTTTAGTACAAACATTAACAGATTATCAAGTATTTTCCAATAATTATTTAACTGTCAATGATCCTTTATTAGGTACATTTACAGCTAATTTTTCTTCATAAATATAATTTTTTTTAATATAAATTCATTTATATAATTTATTATATAAAGATAGGATAAAGATGATATGTACCAATTGTAAAACACAACCGATGATAAAACCGTTAGTAGGTTGCAAGAAGACGAATCCGGTAGATACGGATAAGAAGGCGATAGCCCTTTTAGAATTAACAAATAGTCCAGCGAGTGAGCAGGAGAATCTTATATTACAGAGTATAAATTTTTATTGGTTTAATGATCCAAGTTTACCTAAATTTCCGGTGATTGATACACAGGGTACATTACAGAAGACGATAGAGGCATTAACAAAGTATTATAATTTAGGGTATCGTATCTTTTTTGGTATGAATCGTTCAACAATTTTAGAGGGTGTATTAATGTGGTTTGAATATCATCCAGATGCGATTGGTATCTCATTAACCAGTGGTGCTAGTTCATTAGCAGTCCCAAAAAATATATATAGAATGGTGACAGATATCTCAACAATATTAACAGCGATACCAACACAGATAGAGAATGCGAATAATATTTATTATATATATACGGAGGGAGAGTTAATCACGGAAGATTTATTGACAGTTTTACAAAATAATCCAACAACATCAGGTAAATTAAGAACATATCCAGTGTCAGGAAGTTATACAGAGAGTGATATACAAGTCTTCTTTGATACATATTCACCAGCATCCAATGATATTGTATTATTAGGATTATTTGATACAGATTATTATATACAATTATATAATAGTGGATTAAGTTTTCCAGGGAATCAATATACATTAGTAGGTACAGTACCATTAATATCATCTTTTTCGGGTACAGCGGGAGTAGTATTAGATAATAAATATTTTTATGTAGAGAGTATCTATCCTAATTCATCTATATTATGGAGAAAGAATTTAGCAGTATTAATTCAAAAATATGGTTCTTTTGTATCATCCGGAAATTTGATTAATGCATTGATTATGATAGGAAAATTAAAGAAGAAAGAATGTATACAAACATTAGGTTCACATTTAGGAGTATTAGAATTTAATTCAGTCACCAAAGATTTGAAGTATCCATCTTATATAGTATTAAAATATGAATTAGCAGTAAATGATTATGTAAAGAGTTATTTAACATTTGTGGATCCATTATTAGGGGCTTTCTCAGCTTCCTTCGTTTAAAATCTTACCAAATACATTTCTTTAAGTATCATTCATTTATGTAAAAAACTAAAATATCATTTCTTTAAGTATCATTCATTTTAGTAAAAAACTAAAATATCAATTCTTTAAGTATGATTTATTTTAGTAAAAATAGTATTGGTACAATTTGTTATAATTTTTTCATTTAGAAAAAAACCCGATTTGGTTTTTTTCCATGAATACAAAAAAAAAAATAATAATTATAACAAGTTTGACCAAAACTATATATATAACATTGCGAACCTGCAGGTTCGCGTTGGACGTAGTCCAACTTGCACACGAAGTGTGCACTCGCCCTTAGGGCGAGGTGTTGATTGACAAAGTCAATCAACTAAAGATTTAATAATTTTTTTTTGTCTTTTTTCTTTTCTTTTTACCTCCTTCCATACTATTTTTCTCATTTTTTATTGGTTCGGGTCTTCTGTTATAATCTGTCTTATAAAAATGTATTAATTCTTCTATATGACATAAACCTAATATCTTTCTCCATAAATCAGAATGATTATTATTTAATTGTTCTTGATAATTAAAATTAGTATATCTAGATTTTAATCGAGATTCAATTAATTTTAGAATACGTGTGACATTCATTCTATTTTTTATATTAAATTGAATATCACTCAATTCAGGATAAAATAAAAATGTAAATAAATCATATTTATCAAATTGAGGTATTATCATCTTATCTCTCTCTACTAGTACTCTACCTTCTGGTAAAAATGGAACTTCTCCTGTATTCTCTGGAAATCTTTGTATAATATGATGATCTTCTTCTCTTTGGATAAAACCAGATATAAACCTATATCTCTCTAAATAAGCATCCGCATTTTTAGGGGGAGAATAAAAGATTTGAACATTCGGATTCACAATAATATCTTTTTCTTTTTTCCATTTTTGTGTGTTTGTATTCATCTTAAATCTTGATGTTTTTGTCACATGTCTCTGTATATAATTTGCATGACATACTACCGCTATCTTTATCTCCCTCTTTCCTGGTTCTTTTATTAATACTTTTTGAATTAAAAATGGTAAAATTTGACTTATAAATAATTCATAATTATCCGCATCACTTGATGGTTTAAAATAGTTATCTAACCAATTTTCATTATTGATTGAATTTGCATTTTTTATAGAATTTCCTGAATTTATACTTGGATTTTTTTTAATATATTCTAGTTGAATTGGATGTACTTCGTATAAACCTGATTCTTCTAAATAAGATTGGAATCGATGAAAACGTATTAACGTTTCCTTAGGAGAATGAGGTTCTTCATAACTTAAAGAACTTTCAAATTCAGATATATAAGGAGATACAAAAAATTTAGAATTATCAGCCATTAATTTATCATAAAATAATAAATAGGCTGTCTCCATAGTACGTATTAATTGTGAACAGACAATAAGGTCAGGTGTATACTCTCTATAAAATGTAGATTTTTCTTTTAAAGAATGAATATGTGATATACCAAAATTCGATAAATGAGGATTTCCTACATATCTTTTTATCTGTGTTTTAGTCTTTTCTTCTTTCGGTTTATTTTTATCTTCTTCTTCATAATATTGACGATAAATAGTTGATATTAAGTTTGAACAAGATTCACCATGTCTAATCCATGTTAATTCAACTTCTATTGGTCTTGATTCATTCATTCTTTTACTAACTTTCTATTATATTTTTTTTTATAAAAGATTTAAAAATAGGTTTTTTTAAATATAAAATTTTTGTAGAATGAATATAGAGTATTAAAGAGATGGAGCATGATAAATGTGAGAAAGATTTAAAGACAATCGCATTTTTAGAATTAACTGGTTTAGGAGCAGTTGATTATGATAGAAGATTAAAGAAAACACTTGAATATTATGCATATTCATCTACAATTTTTAAAAAAATACCCATAGTAGATACACAGAGTGACATACAGTATACATTAGAATTATTGGAGTACTATTATAAAAATGGATTCCGAATCTTTATTGGATTTACGCGTTCAACTGTATTATATGATATGTTAACATGGTTTCAACAACATCCTGAAGCGATTGGTATATCAGCGGGTAGTACAGCCTTATCATTAAATATTCCAAAAAATATATATCGAGTGACACCATCGGATTTAAAGATTGTAGATTATATATTTAAAATACAAAATTTATCATCTATTGGTACATTATATTATGTATATTCGGAGGGTGAGATGGCATGTTTAAATTTATTAAATTATTTCTTAGAGAATGTGGAGATACAATTGAAATTAAAGAGTTATGGGATAGCACCAGATAATTCGAATTTATCGGTGGATTTGATGGAGATATTTTATGAGGGTTCTAATCCAGAGACGGATATATGTATTTTATATTTATTTGTGGATGAACAAAGAATAAGATATTTAGAGACATTTAATGCCATGTTAACAAAACCAGTTTTTCATTATGATATGAGTTTACAATCTTTACCAGAATGGGAAGTAGGGGAGAATGATATATGGAATTTTCAATATTCATCGATATTGAATCGTAATGTAGGTACATCTGAATTATGGAGAATGGGATTTGAAATGTTAAAGAATGATTATAGTGATACATGTTTAAATGTTTTACAATTAAATCAATATTTATCAAAAAAAATAAATATAATGCAATTATCAAATTTTGCCTATATACAAGAGTTTGAGTTAAATACAAAAGATACAGTATATTTTAGTTTAGGATTTTATCGATATTATGAGTTAAAATGGGAAAAAGTATCTATTTATGTATGGGATCCAATCTATGGAATGATTTATTATTTAACAGATTAGAGAATAAAAAATCTCATTAAACATATAGTAGTGAAATGCCTAGAAATAATATAATACAACAGATCACATCGATGATATCAAATTTAGTTGTAGATTCTTCAAGTAGTAGTTCTAGTTCTAGTTCGAGTAGTTCGGAAGATGAATATAAAAAATGTAGAAAGTGTCATAAAAAAAAAGAATCATCATGTCATCATCATCACCACCACAGACGCCATCACCATCATCATAAACATAAACATCATTCATCAACAGAAGAGAAAAAAAGGAGAGAGAAGAGAGAAGAAAAGAAAATAGAGGAGGAGAAGAGAAGAGAGAAGAAGGAGTATGAAAAAAGAAAGAAGAATATAAAGATGAAGATACGTCCTCAAAGATATTCATCAAGATCTTCATCTTCTTCAAGTTCGAGTGACACAGATGTTGAAAATTGTGATTGTGCTTATCATCGTTCTCAAAGAGAAGAAAATCATTCTCATCAACATCAGACACAACATTATCAACCTTATACAAGTTATCCTAATGCACCTCATTATCCTCCTCAACAACAACCATCTTATCCTCATTATCAACAACATCAACAACCCTCTTATCCTCATTATCAACAACATCAACAACCCTCTTATCCTCATTATCAACAACAACAACCATCTTATCCTCATTATCAACAACAAC
>JACCDH010468784.1_pt1 | contig 10020 bp, 10 predicted proteins | sample 7442481 | NCBI WGS metagenome assembly JACCDH01 (sample SAMN15323433, study PRJNA562643) | freshwater metagenome | isolation source: river surface water | place: USA:Blue River Watershed | collected 2017-08-15
GGGTGGCTTGACTATTAAAATACTGGGGTACATTGCCACTTCCTCTACATATAGAGGCATTGCAACATAACTACGGATCAGAAGGTTGGGGGTTCGAGTCCCTCCGAGCGCGCAAAACCCGAGAAGACTTCACAACTTCTCGGGTTTTTGTTTTTAGTCGGCCGGAGCAGCCAGGCGGAAGCCAACACTTCGGACAATCGAAATTACGTTTGGCCCACCTGCATCGCGAATCTTCTTCCTCAGCCTTGAAGCATGCGAATCCACAAGGTGATCGGATTTGTAACCGCGGAAAGAACCAATAGTCTGCAGGATTTGCTCTCGAGAGAATATGCGCTCGGGGTTTGCAAGTAGCAGCTGAAGAAATTGATACTCAGCGTTGGTTAGCATCACGCTCTTACCGGAGACTTTGAAGCTGTGTTGACTTAGGTCCATTTCCAAAGGCCCCCAGGTCAGGATGTTAGCTCGCGGGGCTCGCTGGGTTTCACCGCGCTTGAGTTGCTGAGTTACTCGAGATGTGAGAATGCGACCTACAACTGGTTTCGTGACGTAGTCATCAGCGCCAGCAGACAAAGCCATTTCCTCATCAACCACCTCATCGCGCTGAGTCAGCATGATGATTGGCACCGTGGAGGCGGCTCTTATTGATCTGCATAACTGCATGCTTTCAAGTTGAGAGTGCCCAAGGTGGATGAGAACAATGCTGTAGTCGCGAAGCGGAAATAGCTCTTCCGCCTCTTGCTTGGTGACTGCGTCATACACCACCAACCCGAGGAGTTCGAGTTGCAGGCGAATGTCTAGGCGGTCCTGAGCATCGTCCTCAATGAGGAGTGCGTTAGGTCGGTCGTCAGTCATCATGATTTAGCCGCGACAAATCTTTGATGAAGTTGTGAAAAACTCGACAAAACTTCGTGAAACTCGAGGCCTACGGTTCATTTATGACCGACCTTTCAGAAGAAGCAGGCGTTCCCCCAGTTGAGCCACCAGTGTCTGAGCACAACACTAGCGCTACACCAGTGGACAAAGCCCAGATTGAGGCAGAAACTGCCCAAGAGAACGTCAGGGATAACCGTGTGAGTGCGAGAGCAAATCTGCTCGCCACCATCCTGGCAATTACAGCTTTAGTCATTGCCCTGTGGGCATTGACGACTGTGATTGCGGGAACCAACGCAACCGCAGAGGATGAAAGTCCTGCGGCGGGAGCCACCGGATCTCAGGGTTTGCAGGGTATTCAAGGCGAGCCCGGAGAGGACGGAGCAAACGGCACCGATGGTTCGCCGGGCGAAACCGGGGCTATGGGCGCCACTGGACAGGCCGGACCCAGGGGTCCGGCAGGGCAGACCGGAAAGACCGGTCTGACTGGAGCGACCGGTGCCACTGGGACCACAGGGGCGACAGGCGCTAGCGGCGCAGCTGGCCCTATGGGAGCGACTGGGTCCACCGGTGCCACCGGTCCCGCAGGAGCTACAGGTCCAGCAGGCGCTACAGGTCCAGCAGGCGCTACAGGTCCAGCAGGCGCTGATGGACTGCAAGGTGCAACTGGTTCGGCTGGAGTGCAGGGTCCTGCAGGACCGACTGGACCTCAGGGCCCAGCCGGAACTAATGGAACGGGTATTGCAATAGGTGATGTGTGCGTTTACGTGGATCAGCATGGAGTTCAACACATCGGAACAGTGCAGTGGAAAGTGAGTGGATCAAACATCCAACTTCAATGTGTGCTCTGACCCAAGGCGTTTCAGTGATTACCGTGAACTAGCTGATTAGTTTCTGCTGAGACAATGTTTCCCATGGACTCACTAGAGCGACATGAGGATTACGGCCAGGAGCTATTGGATGAGACTCACCTGCTTGCTGATCCGATAGAGCAATTCAAGCTTTGGCTGCAAGATGCTGAGCGAGAAAACATCTACGAGCCCAATGCTTTTGTCTTGGGAACAGTGGGCTACGAAAACCGCCCACGATCAAGAACTGTTCTCCTGAAAGGTGTTGGTCCCGAGGGGTTTTTCTTCGCCAGCAACTACCTTTCTCGGAAGGGCGAAGCACTCGATGCAAACCCGAATGTGAGCGCAGTATTTGGCTGGTACTCGATGTACCGACAGGTTTTGATCGAGGGTGTTGCTCACAAAGTCAGCCCAGAGGATTCCGACCAATACTTCAACTCAAGGCCAAGAGAGTCCAGGATTGCTGCTTGGTCATCACACCAATCTCAGCCGATTGAATCTCGATCTGCTCTTGATGCCCAGTTCCAGTCAGCCCTGGATCGCTTTCCCACTGAGGCGGTTCCTCGGCCAGGGCACTGGGGCGGCTACCTCATAGTCCCAACTCGGATTGAGTTTTGGAAAGGGCGATCCAACCGCATGCATGACCGAATCGAGTTTTACCGTTCCATCGAGGCTGGTGCTGGAACTGAGTGGAAGATTCAGCGGCTGCAGCCCTAGCTAGGCAACCTCTGGGTATCTCGAGCCATCGGCAAAGTTGCCATATAGCCTGCCTTCACCCTCGGTAACCGACTGCACCAGCAAATCCCCACCAACAAAGCAGCCTCGCCAGCTTGCACCGCGACCTCCGAATACCTCGGCCTTATCACCACGACTTCTTGGTTTGTTGATACCGAACTTGAAGGCCTGAGATTCTTCTCTCACTCGTTCAGCGAATGCAAGATCATCGGTCGCAACTGAGCTAACTAGGTTTCCGTTCGAGACATTCATCGCGGCCAAAAGTTCTGCCTCTGTGTCAACTAGAACAACCGAGTCAAGTGGCCCGAATGGTTCAGAGTGGTGAATCGACCAAGACTTTGGCGGCTCTAAGAGTGTCATCGGTGCGACATAGGCCGAGGTGTCTTGACCGTCCAGGAAGGTGCCCGAGCTCAACTTTCCTCGATATAGCGGCACTCCACCACGATTTACCGCTTCGTCAAAAGCCTCGTTTAGCTCCTTGGCCTTCTTAGCTGAGATGACTGAACTGAAGTGAAGATCTGGGTAGTCATCGTTCGGATCTTGGACTGCGAGTGGGTGACCAAATCGAAGGGTTTTCACAACCTCTAGATACATTTCCAAGAACTCGGGAAACAGATCACGTTGAACCACATATCTTGGGTAGGCGGTGCAGCGCTGTTTACTGTATTCAAAACCCTTAGTTAGATGCGCTGCTAGCTCGGACCAGTTGGAGTAGTTCCAAATCCCCCATGAGTTGAGTCCCTCTTGCTCCAGGATGTGACGCTTGGCAAGGGAGGTCAGCGAGCTTGCGGCAGCTCGACCGTTGTTGCGACCACCAACAAATGCCAGTGCGCCAAGTTCCGGTGAGCTCACTAGGGCTGGAGCTAGTTCCGAGCCAGAGCCCGAGACCAAGGTCACTGGAAGGCCGGCCCTTGCCATTAGAGCATGTGAGAGGGTCAGCGCATGAAAACCACCTTGACTAGGAGTCTTTGCGATTACCGCATTACCTGCGAGCAGCTGGACCAATTCCGCGTGAACCAAAACGCTAAGTGGATAGTTCCAGGATGCGATATTTGACACGGGGCCAGACAATGGCGTCCGACCTTGAAGCTGTCTTTCAATTTCACCCAGGTACCACTCAACGCCCTCGATGCAGCGATCCACATCGGCACAAGCCAACTTCCAAGGCTTACCAATCTCCCAAACCAGAAGCTGTGCAATGGTGTCGCGATGCTCGCGAAGTAGTTCGACGGCTTTCGCTACCCGGTTCTTCCGCTCATCTAGCGTTACCTTGCCCCAAGCAGCGTGCATCTTTGATGCCTTGTGAACCGCATCCTGGGTTTGCTTGAGATTGAGCATGGAGGGACCAACGATGCTTGATTGGTCAACCGGAGTTTGGTGAGAAACCTGGTTTCCCAGAACAACCCATTCCCCACCAATTAGGTTGCGAATGGACTGTTGGTCAAACGCCTCGGGTGCTGCTTGGCGTGCTCGATTGAAAACCGATTGAAAATCGGTGCCCTGCTTCAGATGAAGTCCCATTGGATAACGAACTGATGGGCATGGCAATAGCTTCCCGGATTTAGGGGGTTTGTTTATAACGGTATTGCTAACGAAAGTTGATTCGCTTCGCGTTCATGATCACTTTGATTCGGGCAATAGAGGATTTGGACATCCCCTCCAAATCAGTGAGCTCGGCAAGGGTGATCTTTCTTAGGTCGCTGACTTTGTAGAGTTTGGCATCAACCAGCGCTTTACGCGCTGGGGCGGTAAGGCCGATTTTTCGCCATTCAACATCTAGCTTTTCGTACTCAGTCATGTCTAGCGGGACATACCTTTTCCTTGGCTGCGGCTTAACCATTGGGACAGTCTAGAAGTTGGTTCGCCTTAGGATTTCTAGCGTGACCAATGTCCAAGCATCGCTAGCCACCAAGCACGGCAAGCTCGCGCAGATTGCCCCAGCATTTGGTGAGCTTTTGGGCTGGGAGGTGCTGCTTGCGGAACTGGACACCGATGAATTCGGAAGTTTTGACGGAACCAAGCCAAGACTTTTGTCACCTAGAGAAACAGTTCTGGCCAAAGCTAAGGCGGGTGCTGAGAAACTCGGTCTGAGATTTGGGTTGGCCAGCGAGGGGACTATAGGTGCTCATCCGCAGTTCCCCTTTTCTACCTCTGATGCTGAGTTGATTGGTTTTGTTGATCTCGAGCGGAAAACCGAGCTAGTGATTTCGCACGTTTCTCCCAAGATTGTCGCGCAAAAACTAGAGATCACCGATTCCACTTCTTTGGAACTATTGTCAGAGAAGTTTGACCTGCCAAAGCATGCCTTGAACCTGACCATCGAATCGGCGTTGGGGAAACGAATTGTGAAAGGGATCCTCGAACCTCGGACACTTGCGCAAGAAGTCTCCTCGGCGAAGAAGGTTGAGGGTGATGTGCGCTTTTGGGTTGAGAGTGATTTCAGAGCTATGAGCTCGCCATCTCGCCAACAGAACATTGCGGACTGCGCGAGAAAAGCCGCAGAACGCATCGCCCAGAATTGCCCAGCCTGCCACTACCTGGGCTTTGGCCAGATCGATTTCGAATATGGGGTTGTCTGCAGCGGCTGTGGGACCCTGAACCACCACGTGGTGTCCGCAGATATCCACGGCTGCCTGGTGTGTGATCATTTGGTTCGTATTGACCGTGGTCTCGCTCAGATACAGCCCGATCGCTGCCTCAGCTGCAATCCGTGAAGTTCCACTCGAACACTATTCAGATTTGTCCCAGGGATTAGTCAGTGTGCCTGACTAGGTTGAGGAACATATGAGCATCGAATCTTCGATGCAAGAGAGGGCAGAATGCGTAAGAAGCGCTGGCCAATAGTTTTCGGATTACTTGCTCTTTTGGCCGTTGCCGCAGCTTTCTTTGTCGCTCCGGCACTGACACCAAAGCCTGAGTATGAAACGTACGAGGTGGTTAGCACCGAGGTGATCAAGACGGTTTCGGCTAATGGACAGCTTGCGGAGACCCAATTACTTGCCTATGGACCCGCCGCTGAACCGATTTTGATCGCTTCCAACGGGGCAAATACCGCTGTTGCTCAGTTTGGAATGAGCCTTGAAGTCGAGGAAGTTTTCGTAAAGCTCGGGGACGAAGTTTTATCAGGCGAAGTGCTATTTAGCTACCTTGATCAGTTGGGTCGGGAGCAAGAGGTTAAGGCAATCCGTTCGGGAGTGGTCCGCTCGATTGACACCGCAGCTGGGCTGAGAACTGCCGGATCAATAGTGACGGTGGGCTCAGACCAGCCAATCGTCTCGGTATTCGTCAGTGAATATGATGCCGACTTGGTATCCCTCAAGCAGGTTGCCACTATCGAACTTGACGCCATCAACGCCTCCTTTAGCGGTGAGGTTTTGGGTGTCGGTCAGGTGGCTCAGTCGGTTAGCGGCATCAAGCAATATGAGGTTCTGCTCCAAGTCTCCGACCTCCCTGAGGGTGCGCGTTTTGGAATGAGCGCTACCGCCGAGATTGAGGTCGAGAAGAAAACAGACATTCTGGCTGTGCCACTTAGTGCATTGGTTGGCGAGGAAGAACCGCAGGTTGACATCCTGATTGAAGATACCGACGGTAATCAAACGGTTGAACGCAAAACCATCGAGCTAGGACTAATCGGAGATAGTTTTGCTGAGGTTTTGAGTGGACTAAACGAAGCTGACGTAGTCATCACGGGCGTCTCGGGAACTATCCCGGCACCCGTGAATTTTGGTCCTCCCCCGGGGGCAAGACAAGGTGGCTGATCTAGTAGTTCGCCTCGCCGGTGTGAGGCGTGATTATCTGGTTGGTGATCAGGTTACGGTCGCTTTGGATGGGGTCGACCTTGAGATAGCTACCGGAGAATATGTGGCGATTGTCGGACCATCTGGCTCAGGCAAATCGACGATGATGAACCTTATCGGCTGTCTCGATAGACCAAGTGCCGGTGTGGTTGAGATTGCAGGCGCAGCTACCAATCAATTGAGTGATGATGAACTCACAAAGCTACGGTCTAAATCCATCGGTTTTGTGTTCCAGCAGTTCCAACTGTTGCCCAACACCACTGCGATTGAAAACGTAATGGCACCGCTTTTGTATCAGGGGGTTTCGGCGAAGCAGGCCAGGCTGCGAGCTGGGCAGATGCTTGAGCAGCTCGGCCTTGGTGAGAGACTGAATTTTGATCGCAACAGACTCTCCGGTGGTCAGCAGCAAAGAGTTGCGATTGCGCGCGCTTTGGTTGCGGAGCCAGACATTGTTTTGGCCGATGAGCCAACTGGAGCACTCGATTCCAAGACGGGTGCTCAGGTTATTGAATTGCTTCAGCAGCTACACAGCCAGGGTAGAACTATTGTGCTGATCACCCATGATCTCGAAATTGCTGCCAGTGCTCCGCGCAGAGTTTTCTTGCGTGACGGCAAAATCGAGCGCGATGAGCGAGGTTCAAAGTGAATCTACTCGGCACCGCACGTCTTGCCCTGAATCGCATTTGGGCGACCAAAACTCGATCGCTCTTAACCATGCTCGGGGTTGTGATTGGTGTGGCCGCGATTGTGGCGCTGACCTCGATTGTGGATGGCGCATCTCAGGGGATCAACAAATCTCTTGCAACTCTGGGCACTAACCAGCTCAACATCACGGCCATGGCTCCGGATGCTCTCACGGAGCAGGATGCTGAGGCTTTAGCAGAGCTCGATGGTGTGGCTGTGATGTTTATGCAGTCTCAAAACGAAGGGACCATCGCCACCTCGGATAAAAGAGTTGAGGCACGTTTGGTTGGTGTCTCTAATCAGTATTTTGATGCCGTCAAGCCAGAGCTCGCGATGGGCTCCTACCTTTCCAAAAACCCATCGGCGCTTGGAGCGAGAGATGTTGTGTTCGGTGCGGATGCTGCCAATGACTTAGGTCTAACCAGCGACATGCTCGGTCAGAGCGTAAAGCTCAACGGGCAGGATTTCCGTCTGGTTGGGGTGCTGGATGATCAGGCCGGCTTCGGAACCGCTGGTCGAGTTTATGTAAATCTGGATGTGGCCAGAAAGCTATTCAGCCAATACCCGTATGTTTCTTCGATTGTGGTTCAGGCTGAAACCGCTGAAGGTGTGGATCCGCTTCAAGTGGCAGTGGATCGTCTGCTAAGAGAGCGCTATGGATTGGGATCTGACACCGAGGCGAGATACACCGTAACCAACCAGGCCTCACTGTTATCTGCGGTCAGCAGCATCACTGACACCCTGGGTCTTTTGCTAACCGGAATCGCAGCCATCAGCTTGATAGTTGGCGGTATTGGAATTATGAACATCATGCTGGTTTCGGTTCGGGAGCGCACCAGAGAGATCGGTGTTCGAAGGGCTATTGGTGCTAGGCAACGAGACATCCTGACCCAGTTCTTGATCGAAGCAGTTGTGCTCTCATTGGCTGGAGGACTTATTGGGTTGCTGCTTGGAGAAATCGCAGCATTCTTCTTAGCCATACTTGGTGACTGGGAGTTTGCAGTTCGCATGGACACTGTCACCTTGGCACTGGGTTTCAGCCTGGCGGTGGGAGTGCTGTTTGGTGTTTGGCCAGCCCGGACCGCATCCAAGCTGGAACCGATAGACGCACTGAGATTTGAATAGGGCTAGTCCTAAGCTTTGAGTATGACTAGACCAAAGAATTCGCTTAGCTTCCTTGGAGCAACCGAAACCGTTACCGGAAGTCGCTATTTGATCGAGTCAAATGGCAAGCGAATTCTCGTCGACTGTGGCTTGTTTCAGGGCTACAAAAATCTGCGATTGAAGAACTGGCAAGAGTTTCCCGTCCCTCCCGACACCATCGACATGGTTTTGATCACTCACGCTCACCTGGATCACTCGGGCTATGTGCCTGCCCTTGTGAAGCATGGTTTTAGAGGCAAGGTGTTGATGACAACCGGCACTGCGGAGCTTTGCGAGATTATGTGGCGGGATAGTGCGCACCTACTCGAAGAAGAAGCAGAGCGCGCCAATCGCAAGGGTTATTCCAAGCACAAACCAGCGAAACCGCTATACGGTCAGGACGATGTCGAACGAGCCTTGGATCTTGTCAACACAGTTCATTTCGACAAAGAGGTTGAGATCGCTAAGGGCATTACCGCCAAGTTCATTCACGCCGGACACATCCTCGGGGCAGCTCAGCTCCAGCTGAATGTGAATGGAAAAGTTATCCATTTTTCAGGTGACCTGGGCAGAGAGGGAGACCCGCTCCTTAATCCGCCAGCTCCACTTGCCGAATGCGACATCCTGGTGACCGAGTCAACCTATGGTGACAAAGCACATCCCAAGGTTGATCCAGAGTTAGAGCTCAAACCGGTGCTCAAGAAGGTACTGGAGCGCGGCGGCACCGTTGTGATTCCAGCCTTTGCCGTTGGTAGGACTCAAGCGCTTATGCTCCATACCTATCGATTGATGCAGCGGGGCGAGATTCCCACGGTGCCGATTTTTGTGAATAGTCCGATGGCAGAAAACGTGACCGCGATGTATCACCGTCACCAGGAGGAGCATCGAATCGATTTAGCGGAGTTCGATGCGATGTACTCGGTTGCCAAGATGGTTCACAGCGTCGAGGAATCTAAAGAGCTGAATGATCGCAGGGGAGCCAAAATCATCATCGCAGCGAGCGGAATGATGACCGGTGGTCGCGTCCTGCACCACGTTGTTGCTTACGGGCAGGACCCAAAGAACGCGATTGTGATTTCTGGTTACCAGGCTGGTGGAACCAGGGGCAGATTACTCGCAGAAGGAGCCACCAGCTTGAGAATCTTTGGCCAGGATATTCCGATCCGCGCAGAGGTTTTCCAGCTCGAGACACTTTCTGGTCATGCCGACGCGGACGAATCAATTGCTTGGATGAAGAGCGCGCCTAGGCCCCCAAAGCAGACCTATGTCACCCACGGAGAGCCTTCGGCGAGCGATCGTATGCGGTTTAGAATCGAGTCCGAGCTTGGCTGGAGTGCGAGAGCGCCATACGATCGCGAGGTCATCGATCTCGATCAGCCGAGTTAGAAAGTGTCAGATTGACTGAGATTTCCAAGGCCGCCCAGGCACTCAAGGCAGGTCACCTTGTCGCCCTACCAACCGAAACGGTTTATGGGCTTGCGGCAGATGCCACCAATCCTGAGGCGGTTGCAAGGATCTACGCAGTAAAGGGACGTCCGAGCGATCACCCGCTAATCGTGCACGTCTCGAGTGTTCAACTTTTGGACCGCTGGGCATCAGAGATTCCAAGCTATGCCAGATTGCTAGCCAACAACTTTTGGCCGGGTCCAATGACACTGGTTTTGAAACGCTCCGACTTGGCAAAAGATTTCATAACCGGCGCACAGGACACCGTCGCGCTTCGTATTCCAGGCCATGCCAAAGCCCTGGAGATTTTGGCAGCCTTCGAAGCCCTGGGTGGATTGGGTGTTGCTGCCCCAAGCGCCAATCGATTCGGAAGAGTTTCCCCCACAACCGCAGATGCTGTCGCTAACGAGTTGAACGATTACCTGAGCGAGAACGATCTGATTGTGGATGGTGGTGAGTCTGAGGTGGGACTTGAATCGACGATCATCGACTGCACC
>JACCDH010630477.1_pt1 | contig 10020 bp, 7 predicted proteins | sample 7442481 | NCBI WGS metagenome assembly JACCDH01 (sample SAMN15323433, study PRJNA562643) | freshwater metagenome | isolation source: river surface water | place: USA:Blue River Watershed | collected 2017-08-15
ATCAGGCGCAGCAGCGTGGACTTGCCACAGCCCGACGGGCCCACCAGCACGCAAAACTCGCCGTCCTCGACCACCAGGTCCAGCGGCCGGATCACCGCCGTGCTGCCAAAGGACTTGCTCACCCCTCGAAGTTCAAGACGGGCCATGGTCAGTGCCCCAGTGCCGATGCCGGCAACATCAGATCGGCCACATCGGCCATGAAGGCATCCACATCGGCCGCGTCCAGTGCGTCGATCAGTGGCCCGGCCGCGCGCTGGCGCGTCGAGCCAATCAGGCCACGGCGCCACAGCACATGCTTGGTCAGCGACCAGCGGAACACCGCCTGGATGTTCAGGATGGGCATCATGCGGGCAAACAGGGCGCGCACGCGGGCCTCATCGCCCTGGCGGTGCGCGGCCCACAAGGCCACATGCACCTCGGCCAGTTCGATGGCGGGCATGGTGCCGCAGGCCCCGCGCCGGATCTCGTCGGTGATGTAGCGCCCGCCGGCGCCGCCCAGCACGCCGCGCAAGCTGGCCGGCGCCTGCTCGCGCACCTGCGTCAGGCGCTGGCCGCTGGGCAGGGTTTCCTCTTTGACGTAGGCGATTTGTGGCACCTCGCGCACCACCGCCAGCACATCGGCCGCCGACAGGCCTGCGCCCACGGGCGCTGGCACGTTCTGCAACATGATCGGCAGGTCCACATGCGCGGCCACCTGGCGGAAAAACGCGATCTGCCCGTCCACCGGCAGCTGCGGCCGGTCGGCCACCATCAGGGCGCTGGCCCCGCGCAGCGCGCCCAGGGCGTCAAGCACCTCGCGCGTGGCGTCCCAGCCCGCGGCCGTGCCCCCCACCACCACCGGCACCTGGCCGCCCACCTCGTCCAGCACCGCGCGCGTGAGCTGCACGCGCTCGGCCAGGCTCAGCTCGGCAAACTCACTGGCCACGCCGGGGTAGGTCATCCCGTCCACGCCGCAGCGCAAGAGGTAGCGCACCAGGCGGCGCAGGCCGGCCTCGTCGACCGTGCCGTCGGCATGAAACGGCGTCGGCAGCACCGGGATCACGCCGTTCAGCGCAGGAAAAGCAGCAACACTCATGGCAAGTCTTTCAAATCCAGGGGCGGCAGGCCCCACCATCCGCGAATGCGGGTTGACAACAGAGCGCTGGCGGCGACCGAGGTCAGGCCCCCGTCCACCAGCAAATCGGTACCGGTGACAAACGCCGCCTCGTCGCTGGCCAGGAACAGCGCCGCATGGGCCACGTCCTCGGGCTGGCCCACACGGCCCACCGGGTAGCAGCTGTCGTTGATGCGCGCGTCCTGCGCGCTCACGCCCTTCATGGTGCGCGGGGTGGCAATAAAGGCCGGGGCAATGCTGTTGCAGCGAATGCCCTGGCGGCCGTACTCCACCGCAATTTGCTGGCTGAGCGCGCGCACCCCGCCCTTGGCGGCGGTGTAGGCCGCCAGGCGCGGATTGGCCACCCGCTGGTTGACCGATGAGAGGTTGATGATCGAGCCGCCGCCGCCGGCGATCATCACCGGCAAGGCGGCGCGGCACCAGCGGAAGGTGCCCGTCAGGGCCGAGTCCAGCGTGCTGGCCCACTCCTCGTCGCTGGTGTCGATCGTGCCCTTCTCGGCATAGCGCACCGCGCAATTGACCAGCACCTGCAGGCCCCCAAAGCGGTCCAGGGCCTGTTGCAGCGCCTGGTCAATCACCACCTGCGCGCTGGCGTCGCCCACCACCATGGCCACCTGGTCCGTGGGCAGACCCGCCAGGGCCTGCTCGGCCAGGGACGCGTCCCACTCCAGCGCCACCACCCGGGCGCCTTCTTGCACAAAGCGGCGCAGCACGGCCAGGCCAATGCCCTGCCCCACGCCGGTCACGATCGCGGTCTTGTTGGCCAGTCTCATGATTTCACCGCCCCGGCGGTCAGTCCTTGAATGAAAAAGCGCTGCAGCAGCGAAAAGCCAATCACCACCGGCAGCGAGCTCACCATCGAGGCGGCCATCGCGCCGCCCCAGTCGCTGCGGCCCTCGCCCAGGTAGCCCAGCAGCAGGCCCGGGCCCACGGTGCGCAACTCGGCCTGCGTGACCAGGGTCAGCGAGAACAGCAAATCGTTCCAGGCCCACATGAAGGCGTACAGGCCCACCGTCACCAGCGCCGGCAAGGCCAGCGGCAGCACGATGTGGTGCAGGATGTAGAGCTCGCCCGCACCGTCGGCCCGCGCCGCCTCGATGATCTCGGTGGGCACGTTCACAAAGTAGCTGTAGAGCATGTAAATGCCGCTGGGCAGCGCCAGGATGATGTAGGCCAGGATCAGGCCCAGGCGGGTGTTGAGCAGGCCCAGCGACTGCAGCAGCGGGTAGACGCTGATCAGCAGCATGGCAAAGGGAAACATCTGCGCCGACAGCATCAGGAACATGAGCGCCTTGCGGCCCACAAAGCGGAACTTGGCAAAGCCATAGGCGGCGTAGACCGACAGCGTCACCGTCAGCGCCGCACCACCCAGCGCGGTGATCAGGCTGTTCTTGAGCTGCACCAGCATCTCGCCCCGGGTGAGCAGTTGCGCATAGTGCATCCAGGTGGGCGCCTGCGGCCACCACTGCGGCATGCGCACAAACAGCTCCTGCTCGGGCTTGAACGAGGTCAGCACCATCCAGGCCAGCGGCGTGAGCAAGAAGCCCCCAATGAGCACCAGGCCCAGCACAAACACGAGCCGAGCGGTCCAGGAATCAAGACGGAACATGGCCTAGCCCTCGCGCCGAAACAGCAGCCGCAAATAAAAACCGGCCGGCACGGCAATCGTGACGAACCACATCACCCCCACCGCGCTGGCCGTGCCCATGTCCCAGTTCTGGAAAGCCTGTTTGTAGACCTCCACCGAGAGCATGGTGGTGGCCTTGATCGGCCCCCCCTGGGTCAGCGCGTAAATCACATCAAAGGCCTGCAGATTGCCCATGGCCCCCAGCACCGTCACCACCACCAGGGTCGGGACCAGGTGCGGCAGCACCACATGGCGCAGCAAGCCCCATTGCGAGCAGCCGTCCACCCGGGCCGCGTCCAGCTGGTCGTTCGACACCGTCTGCAGACCGGCCAGAAAAAAGGCCATGAACAGCGGCACCGACAGCCAGACCTTGGCCACCACCACCGCGGCCATGGCCCCGGTGGGCTCGGCCAGCCAGGTCAGGGGCTCTTGCAACAGGCCCATGCGGATGAGCACCGCGTTGAGGACCCCGTACTGGCCGTTGAAGATCCAGGCCGCCAAAAAGGCCGTGACCGTGGTGGGCAGCACCCAGGGCAGCAGCGAGATCGCGCGCAAAAAGCTGCGCCCGCGAAAGGCCTGGTTCATCACCAGCGCCCAGCCCAGGCCCAGCAGCAGCGTGGCCCCGGTGGTCAGCGTGACAAACACCAGGGTGTTGCGCCAGACCTCGCCCATGCCCGGGTCGGTCAGCAAACGCTGGAAATTGGCCAGCCCCACAAAGGCGGGGGCCGACATGTCCAGCGTGTACTTGTAGAAGGCCAGGCGAAAGGACTGCACAAACGGCCACAGGATCATGACCCCAAAGGCCAGCAAGGCCGGCAAGACCAGGGCCAGGCCGACCCGCTGTTCATGGCGCTTGAGGGACATGCGTGCGGGCCTCAGGTCTTGGGCAGTTCGGCCATCTTGGCCTGCAGGCGCTTGGCCATCGACTCGATCGCGGCCGACGGCGCCTTCAGACCCAGCAGGGCCGACTGCACCTCTTCACCCACAATGGTCGTCAGGTCGGCCGAGTTGGGCCAGAACGAGGGCTCGTCGCGCAGGGCCGAACGCGCCGCCGCCGACCACTCGGTCACATAGGCGTCGTTCTTGAGCTGGGCCAGCGCCGAGTTCGTCACCGGGAACAGGCCTTGCTCGTTGAAGTAGGCAATCTGCGAGGCGTCGTTCATGGCCAGGTGCGCCGCAAACTGGGCCTGGGTCGACTGCGCATTGGGCACCGACTTGCCGTCGCCAAAAAAGGTCAGCAGGTGGCCCCAGGCCAGCGAGCGCGGCGCGTCGCCATTGCGCAGCACCGGGGTGGGCACGGCCACCACAAAGCGGTCAAAGTCGGTGCCCTTGCCCGAGTTGTTGCGCGCAAAGCCACGGGCCAGCGGCGCATCGTGGTAGAAGGCCGTCTGGTTGAGCGCAAACATGCGCCGCGCATCCGGGCGGTCGATGTCCTTGGCCGCCAGGCCTTCCTTGACCATGTCGGTCATGAAGGTCAGCGCCCGCACCGCGGCCGGCGACTGCACCAACACCTGGCCGCTGTCGCTCAGCAGCTCGCCGCCAAAGGTCCAGAGCCAGACCTGGAAGTCGGGGCTGAGCGAGTTGTTGTTCTTGGTCGTCATGGCGTAAGGCACCGACTGCGGCTTGGCCTTTTTGATCGCCTTGAGCGCGTCGACAAATTCGTCCACCGTCTTGGGCACCCGCGTCACGCCCGCCTCTTGCATCACCGCCCGGTTGCCGACCATGCCGATCGACGCCGCCGTCCAGGGCAGGCCGAGCTGGCGGCCCTTGTAGTCGCCCAGGCTCAGCACGCCAGGGTTGATCTGGCGCGCCAGGTTGGCCTTGCCGTACACCTCATTGAGGTCGACCATGCGCTGCGTGACGGCAAACTGCGGCAGCCAGCGTTCGGCCAGTTGCACCACATCGAGGGCCTGGCCCGAGCGCAGGCGCAACAGGATGTTCTGCTGCATTTGCGCCCACGGGAAACCCACCACATCGAGTTTCACGTCGGGGTGGGCCTTGCGGTAGGCCTCGAACATGGCGTTGAGCGTGGGCTTGCTGGCCGCCTCGTCCTGCGACCAGCCCACATAGGTCAGGTTTTTGGATTGGGCCTGCGCACCCGCCCAGCCCAGCGCCCCGGCGGCGCCCAGGCCGCGAATCATTGAACGACGTGTCAGCATGAATGTCTCCTGTTGGGTCCACGAGTTCCATTCAACGGAACTACCAATGGCAGACGGATGATTTCATCGAAAACAGTTCCTTTCAATGGGACTAACCCTAGACCGCTTCCCCCATAATCGGCGTTTTAATCTGCTCGACATGCACCAGGATCGCGCCCCCTCCCATCGGCGTCCGGCGCGCCCCCGCGCCGATGCGCCGCGCACGCTGCCCGCGCCCACCGCGCCCGAGGCCTCCGGCACCCCCGCCCCAGGGGTGCTGGAAAAGGCCATGAACCTGCTCAACATCGTCTCGCGCCACCGCGCGCCCATGACCTTCACCGAGCTGCTCAAGCAAGCCGGCCTGCCCAAGGCCTCGCTGCACCGCACCCTCAGCACCCTGACCCGCGAGGGCCTGTTGCGGCACGATCCTTACAACAAGACCTTCAAGCTTGGGTTCCGGTTGCTGGAACTGGCGCACGAGGTCTGGAGCGACTTTGACCTGCGCCTGGCCGCACAAGACGAGCTGACCCGCCTGCGCGACCTGCAGGGCGAGACCGTGTTGCTGGCCACCCTGGACCAGGACCGCGTGGTGGTGGTGGCCTGCGAGGAAGCGGGCCGCCAGGCCCCGCTGTCGGCCTCGCCCGGCACCCCGCTGGCCATTCACCTGTGCGCGCTGGGCCACGCCATGGCCGCACACCTGGACCCGGTGCAGCAGCGCCGCCTGCTGGATGTGGGCGCCGCCGATCAAGACCCGGCCGAGGCCGCCCGCTGGCGCGAGGCCCTGCAGGCGCGCTGGAACCTGACCAGCGCACGCGGCTACGCCATCGTCGAGGACGACATCGCTGCCGACTGCCTGTCGGTGGCGGTGCCAGTGCTCGACATCGAGGGGCGCCCGGTGGGCGCGCTGGCCCTGGTGGGCGCGCGCGAACGCCTGAACGCGGCGCGGGCGCACGAGTTGTCACCCGCCCTGATCGGCGCCGCCCGCCGCATTGCCCACAACGCCGGAGGCGAGGCCATGTCCATTCAGCCGCAATCGCCGCCGCCGCGCCACCACCCGGTGCAATGGGAGCTGGCGCTGCAAACCCGCTCGCTGTTGGGCGAAGGGCCGCTGTGGTCCACCCGCGACGCGGCCCTGTACTGGGTCGACATCCTGGCGCCTGCCCTGCACTGCCACCGCGACGGCCAACGCAACGAGGCCACCCCCCTGGGCACCATGGTCAGCGTGGCCATGCCCAAGACCTCGGGCGGGCTCTTGCTGGCCACCCCCAGCGGGCTCATGAACTGGCGCGGTCCCGAGCAGCCCATGGAGTGGCTGGCCCACCCCGACGCCGAGCGCCCCAACAACCGCTACAACGACGGCAAGTGCGACCGCCGGGGGCGCTTGTGGATCGGGTCGATGGACATGGGCGCCGCCGCCAACCGGGGCAGCCTGTTCCGGGTCGATGCCGATGGCCACGCCGAGCGCATGGAAAGCGGCCTGACCGTGGCCAACGGCATGGGCTGGAGCCCCGACAACCGCAGCATGTACTTCACCGACTCGTTCCGGCGCACGATCTACCAGTACGACTTTGACCTGGACGACGGCCGCGTGCAAAACCGCCGTCCCCTGGTGGTGCTGGGCCCCGAAGAAGGCACGCCCGATGGCCTCACGGTCGACCAGGACGGTTGCCTGTGGGTGGCCCTGTGGGACGCCTGGAGCGTGGTCCGCTACAGCCCGCAGGGGCACGAGCTGATGCGCGTTCGCCTGCCGGTGCCGCGCCCCACCAGCTGCTGCTTTGGCGGCACCGGGCTCGACACCCTGTACGTCACCAGCGCTTCGGTGCGCCTGAGCGCCGACACCCTGGCCGCCGCACCGCTGTCGGGCTCTTTGTTTGCCCTGCGCATCCCCGGCGTGCGGGGCCTGCCCGAGACCCAGTTTGCGGGCTGAGGGGCCAGGGGGCGGTGCCCCTGCCCCTCTCGTCTGTCAACCCAACACCACGTACAGCTGCAGGAGGTTGGGATCCAGGAAGTTGCTGCCTTCTGGCAACACAGGCCGGGTTCCCCCGTTGAGCTTGGTGTTGAAGTCCACAATGGACAGGGGCGCGGTGTCCTGGTCCGCAATGCTGTCACGCTCGGGCAGCGCTGGATCGAGCAGGTTGGGGATGGCAGGATCCAGGGACAGCGCCAGCGTACCGCCCGCATCGCTGACATCTTGGACAGCGCCCGTGAGATAGGCCAACGCAGCCCGCGTCGTGCCGCCGGTCAAGGCCCCCACGCCAGCGGCGCTCACATTGACATTGTCGGTGGCCAGTTCGTACTGCCAACCCGCATCCACCGCCCCGATGGTGCTTCTATCTTCAGGGGAGGTGATGGGGACACTGGTGTCCACCAGATACCCATCGCCTTGCGAATCGATGTACACCAGATCATCCTGGCCAAAGTTGTACACCCGCACATTGAAATCCAGCGTGTTGACGTCGGCAATGTCAGAGATATCCTGCATCACAAACGCATATTTTTTGACACCCGCGTTGAAGACGTTGGTGGCTGACAGATCGGCAGTGGGGGTGCCCCGGCCCGACAGGTCAACCCAGGCATAACTGTCCTGCAGCCCCTGCGTGGTCATGGTGCGCGACAGCGTGCCTTGCCGGTTGCCGATGTTGTTGGCTGAAGTCGTTTCGTGCGGCAACACCGTCGAGAACCCTATCGCGCTCGGCGAATCAATGGCCGCATTGCTCTCACCCGAGACGTTGGTAAACGCCCCCTCGTCCACCTCGATGTGGTAGCTGTTCGCAAAATCCAGGTCGATGCAGGGATCAATGATCAACTTCTTGTTGGCCGCATCCAGGGTGATGATCGAGGTGTCGGTGATGATGCTGCCCATGATCGCTGTCGGGCTCTTGCTCGTCACATCGCCGGTGCGGGTTCCATCGGCCGCCTGCGCCTGGATCTTGACCGTCGTGGCCCCAGTCGCCACATCGATGACGATGTCATTGAACATGAGCTCGCTCCGATACCCGATGTTGGGGGTCCCAGCATCATCATCTTGGTCGTAGGTTCCGCCGTCGTTGACAATGCGGATGGTTTTGCCAGCCACCGGGGTCAAGTCGCCATCGTTCAGGCTCAGCACGATCTTGGAGCGGACATCGAGGTTGTTCACGCCCGCCAGCACGCCGGCACTGATGGTCGGACGGGCGGGGGTGTCGTTGGTCAGGGCGCGCCCCGAAAAACCAGCCACCTCGTTGCCCGCCACGTCCTGGATGTCGGTGCCATCGGCACCGTTGGTGTAGGACACGGTGGTGTTGAAGTTGGCCTGGCCGTTGGCATAGGCAGTGCCCAGGGTCAGGACCACGGTGCTGCCCGATACCGCCACTTGGGTGATGGTGTTGTTGTCCGACAGGCTGAAATCACTGGCCGTGGGCACCTTGCCCACCGCATTCTCCAAGGGCTCGCTGAAAGTCAGGGTGAGCTTGTTGGCCACCGCACTGGCACTGACCAGCGTGGGGGCGCGGCTGTCAACGGTCAGGGCCAAGCCGATGTCGCTGGCCTGGCTGCTGTTGCCCGCGGCATCGCTCTGACGGACCTGCACCGCGTTGTCGGCATAGCTGCCATCGCCCAGGCTGAAGGTGCTGACGCTGGACAAGAGGGCGGGGGTCGACCAGTGGGCTCCGCCATCGGTGCTGTACTGCCAGGTGGCGCCTGCTTCCAGGCCGGACACCGTCACGGTGCCCAGGTTGGTGATGCGATCGTCGCTGCTGCTGCCGGCGTCGCTGAAGCTGGCGCTCAGGTCTGCCGGGGCCGTCTGGTCAATGACCAGAGGGCCGGCGTTTTGGGCAATCAGGGCCACATTGTTGATCGTCTGCTTGATCCGAACCTGGCCAACCGCATAGCTGTCGGCCGCCAGGCTGAAACTGGTGCCAACCGTGCCGTTGTCGTCCGGCACCTCGGTCCAATCGGTTCCCCCGTTGGTGCTGTATTCCCAGCGCACGGCCGGGTCCACCAGGAACACACCCACGCTGCCATCGTTGGAGAGGCCGTCCGACCTGGAGGCGCCCGTGTCTTGGCTCAGCCCAAAGTACAGCAGCGTCACACTGTCGCTGTTGTTGATGGCATTGCTGATTTTGCCCACCGCGCTGCTGTTGCCTGCCGCATCGGTTTGACGCACCTGCACCGCGTTGGCCGCATAGCTGGTGTTGGCCGCCAGGCTGAAGCTGCTGCCACTGCCGCTGACCCAGTTGTTGCCGCTGTTGGTGCTGTACTGCCAGGCGGCGCCAGTCTCCAGGCCGCTGATGTTGACCGTGCCATCGTTGGTGTCCCAAACGCTGCCATTGGGTTTGTAGCGCGCCAGGGTCAAGCTGGGCATTGCGACACTCAGGTCGATGTGAATGGGCTTGGCGTTCATCCCCACCGGGCTATCGTTGCCGGCTGCATCGGTCTGTTGGACCCGCAATAAATTGGCGTCGTAGCTGCCAGCGGGCAGGCTGAAGCTGCTGCCGCTACCGGTGGTCCAGGTGCCGCCACCATCACTGCTGTAAAGCCAGCTGGCGCCGTTTTCCAGCCCTGTCACGTTGATGGTGCCGACGTTGCTGATGCCATCGCTGGCGCTGCTGCCGCTGTCGGCGACCAGCACCAGGGTGGGCGCAGAAACGCTGGTGTCGATGACCAGGGCGTGGGCGTTCTTGCCCGTCGCAACATTGCCCACAAGGTCGGTCTGCTTGACCTGCACCGCATTGGCAGCATAGCTGCCAGCGGGCAGGCTGAAGCTGCTGTCGGTGCCAGGGGTCCAGCTGCTGCCACCGTTGCTGCTGTACGCCCAGGTGGCGCCGTCTTCCAAGCCCCCCACGGTCATGCTGCCGTCGTGGCTGATCCCGTCATCGCTGCTGCGACCGCTGTCGTAGTCCAGCGTCAAGGTGGGCGTGTCGACGGACGACTGGTCAATGGTGAAGGCCTCGAGCCGGCTGGCTGATCCGGTGTTGCCTGCTGCATCGATCTGCCGGACTTGAACCTGGTTGTCCGCATAACTGACCGCTTCATTGGCCTGGCCCAGGATGAGCCCATTCGCTTGGCGCTCGGCTTGTTATTCCGGCGGTTGAACAGGTTGATCGCACCTCCGCCAACGCAGATTCGAGCAATATTTCCAATATCATATTGGCGTCGCCCGC
>JACCDH011366387.1_pt1 | contig 10020 bp, 10 predicted proteins | sample 7442481 | NCBI WGS metagenome assembly JACCDH01 (sample SAMN15323433, study PRJNA562643) | freshwater metagenome | isolation source: river surface water | place: USA:Blue River Watershed | collected 2017-08-15
AGTTTAAACCCAGCCTTTTTAAAAGAATACGACGGTGCAATGAATGCTGCAGATAAGCTATTGTGTTTTACAGTCCGAAGGCAGTTGCACACAAAAAATTACCCGAGTTAAAACAAGAAGATGTTTACCAAGCTTTTAACCGTAAAGATTTAAAAGTATTTACAGATACCCAAGAATTACAAGACTATTTAAAACAAAAAAACTGGCAAGATACCAACTTGTTAATCATGACCAGTGGAAATTTTGAAGGGATGAATATCGACCAGTTTGGAAAAGATTTAATTCATTAATTTTTTTGAATATAGAACGCGGATAATACGGATGGAAAACACGGATGATATTGATTTTATTCATCCGCGATTAAAAATCCGATTCATCCGCGTTCTAATTTCTACCTAATCATCCGAAGTAAAAAGCAATAAATTTAATCAAAAAAATTATTTATTTTTTCGCGAACTTTGTGATAACCTGAGCACCCTTAGCGCGAAAAAACCAAATACTCCCTAACGCAGTTCCATTGGTTAATTATTTTACCATTTAGATAACGGATTAGCAAAGTTTTGAACATCCTTTAAAGTGATGGTTTTATCACTTAAAATCACCAATCTTTCCAATACATTTCTAAACTCTCGGATATTTCCTGTCCAATTAATTTCTTGTAAAGCTTTTACAGCATCCGAAGCAATTTTTTTAGGCGCATTACCATGATCATTGGCAATGTTTTGTAAAAAATGTTCAGCCAGCATCGGAATATCTTCCTTTCGATCGTTTAACGACGGATTTTGAATCACAATCACACTTAAACGATGATATAAATCCTCTCTAAAATTACCCTTTTCGATTTCTTCTTTTAAATTTTTATTGGTAGCAGCAATTACCCTAACATTTACATCCACCTCTTTTTCGCCACCCACACGCGCAATTTTATTTTCTTGTAAAGCACGCAAAACTTTTGCTTGAGCCGGTAAACTCATATCCCCTATTTCATCTAAAAATAACGTACCACCATCCGCTTGTTCAAATTTACCCTTACGCTGTTTTATCGCACTGGTAAAAGCACCTTTTTCGTGCCCAAACAATTCGCTTTCAATCAATTCCGATGGAATAGCCGCACAATTCACCTCCACCAAAGGTAAATGCGAACGATTACTTTGGTTATGAATTTGCCTAGCTACCAACTCTTTCCCCGATCCATTTCCACCAGTAATTAAAACCCTTGCATCCGTAGGAGCTACTTTAGCAATGATATCTTTTACTTTTTGGATACTTTCGGAAGCTCCAATAATATCACTCCCCTTAATATTGTTTAATTTTTTACGTAAAACTTTAGTTTCTTCAACCAAAATATTTTTTTCCAAAGCATTTCTAACTGTAACCAACAAACGATTTAAATCTGGCGGTTTAGAGATATAATCAAACGCTCCATTTTTAAGCGCATCCACGGCTGTTTCGATTGTACCGTGACCCGAAATCATAACCATAGGCACAATTTCATCCATTTTTTGTACCTCAGTTAAAACATCAATTCCATCCATTTTGGGCATTTTAATATCGCACAAAACCAAATCGTATTTTTTGCTTTTAATCATATTTAAGCCCTGCTCACCATCCTCGGCTTGGTCTACTTTGTATTTTTCAAACTCTAAAATTTCCGCAACCGTTCTTCTAATCGGTTTTTCATCATCAATTATTAAAATATTTGCCATAGTTTTTAATTGTTTTGTGCAAAAGTATAAGCTACGCCTTCTTTTAAGGAATAGCGAGAAAGTTTAAATTTAGAAATTTTTAATTGATTCACTATAAAATTCACCAAAATAGATCCCACTACAATCATGGGAGCTCTTTCCTGAATTAATCCATCAATTTTTAACCGCTGATTAAGAGTAGATTGTATTAAAATTTGATGAATCGAGAAATAATCTGCCAATTCGAATTCGTAAGATTTTTGTCCCTTCAATAACTCTATTTTATTTTTTTTACATAAAATCATGGCAGCCAAAGAAGTAAAAGCACCCGAGCTACCAATTAATGTGGATACTTGATATTTTTTACATTCATCCACAACCTCCTGTAATAACAAATGTAAATGTTCCTGAATAGCTAAAATATTAGGAATCGAAATAGGATCTTCGTGATGAAATTTCTCAAACAATCTTGTAACACCTACTTCCACACTTTTTTTCCACAACAAACCACCTGGATTACATATAATAAACTCCGTACTTCCACCGCCAACATCCATAATCAAAGCATTTTCGTTGGCTAATTCCACCGCTCCAATAGCACCTTTGTAAATATATTCCGCCTCCTTATTGCCATCAATCACTGTAATATCAATATTGGTTAAATTTTTAACAGTTTGTATAAATTCATCGCCGTTTTGGGCATTACGTATGGCAGAAGTTGCAATGGCAATAATTTCCTTGCAATTGTATTGTTGTGCAATTAATTTATAGTCCATTAAAGTATCCACACCACGTTTAAAAGGCATTTTTTGAATCATTCTTTCATTAATCCCACCCTCTCCTAATTTTACAAATTCTTTAGTGATATGAAGTGTTTTAAAGGTATTATCTTTAATCTCAGCTATCAGTAAATTAAAAGTATTGGTTCCTAAATCAATTACAGCTATATTCATTTTAGTGGCTTAAGCTTTTAAAGTTAAAAAATAAGTTCTTGTAAATTACAATTTTATTGCATAAGTTCAACTACATTTTTTTAATTTCGCTCAAAATTTAATGATTCTTAGATTAAATTGATGAATTTTACCTCAAAAAATTAAAAAAATGAAAATTGCTATTGGTGGCGACCACGCTGGTTATGATTTAAAATTAAAAGTAATCGAATTACTAGAAAAAAAAGGATTAATTGTGGAAGATTTCGGTCCGTTTGATACAAACAGTTGCGATTATCCAGATTATGTTCATCCATTAGCAAAATCTGTTGTAAATCACCAAAACGATTTAGGAATAGTGATTTGCGGCAGTGGTAATGGGGTAAATATTGTTGCCAACAAATACCAAGAAATTAGAAGTGCTTTGTGTTGGGATATCGAATTGGCTCAAATGGCAAAAGCGCACAACAATGCAAATGTTTTAGCTATTCCTGCAAGATACATATCCGAGGAGTTGGCATTAAAAATTGTAGATACTTTTTTAACAACCGATTTCGAAGGCGGACGACATGCTAACCGAGTAAACAAAATTGCCATCCAATAGTAGCAAAATCACACAGTACGATAATTGAAATTGGATGAATCGGATTCCTACCTCTGATTTTTATCGTACTTTGTTTATAATTACTAACCACAAAGTTATCCAAGATTTCACAAAGCAAACTAAATAAAAATCTTTGAGAATCTTTGAGATGAACTTTGCTGACTTTGCGTAAAATAAAACATAAGGTAAATAGAACGCAGAAAAAGAAAATATTTAAAAGTAAAATCCTATTTACCCTTGGTTTTGTTACAAAAAAATCCAAAATTTACCTTGGTTTTGTTACAAAATATTTTTTTATATAATACTAAAATACTGTTTAATACCGAATAAAGATTAAAATAAGCTTTTAATTCGTTAAGCTCTTAAAAGCTTTTTAATCAAGCTTCGGCATAAACAATTGTAAATTTCAAAATTCGCTAAGCTTATTTTAAAATACAATTGGTATAAGTGTTCTATAAGCACTTTTATGTTCCATTATTCATGTTGAAAAATTAAAACAGATTATCGATAAATTCACCTTATATTTAAAGGTTTAAAAAATGAAAAATTTAAAATATGAACCAAAAATGTCCAATATGTTCAAACGAAGTAAATAAAAATCCTCGTTTCCCTAGGTATATTTGCAATAATTGTGAAAAAAAAGCAACTGATGTAAATGGAAAAATGGTTTAAATCGTGGGACAGTGTCCCACGATTTGATTCTTCTAAAAATATATGAAAAAAACCGGGATAACTTAAATAAAATTTGCGATATCTTCTTAATTCAGGCGCACTCGTATTGCTAAGTTTTTGAGTTAAAAGCTTAGCAGCCAAAAGTTCTAATAAATTAGATCCATAATTAGCTTTATTAGCACCTTTTTGCTCAAAATCAACAATATAATAACCAATAAACCAATTTCTCATGGTTATTGACTTATTAATAGCACTTATGGCTTGTTTTTGTAAAACAAAGTGCGTTTCTGCTATACGATGTATTAAATCACTAAACTGATATTGATGCAGTTCTGTATGTTGCATTGTTAAAATATCTGATAATTAATTATTGTCAATATACTTTTACTTGGTTTGCTATGCCCAATTGCTAAACTTCCAACTATTGGTTGGAGATTCTTTTTAATATTTCTTAAATCTCGCACCAATGGTTCGAGATTTAGTCATTGTCTAATAATTTTTTTAATGTTTTAGCATCTGGTAAAGCATTTTGTAATTCTGGCGGTAAATTTTCCAAAGTTTTATATACCGCTACGCCCATTGGTTTATTAATATCTCTAAAACTATATTCCACTTTACTGTTGTCTTTTTCTTTACAAAGTATAATTCCTATGGATGGATTTTCGTGTGGCTGCTTCACCAAATCGTCAAGTGCAGATAAATAAAAATTCATTTTACCAATATATTCTGGTTTAAATTTGCCTTTCTTTAATTCAAAAGCAACCAAGGATTGTAAGCCTCTGTGAAAAAATAGCAAATCAATAAAATATTCATCTTCAGCTACTTTTAATCGAAATTGATTTCCCATAAATGTAAAATCATTTCCCAATGACATTAGAAATTTTTTAATATTCAGTACAATTTCTTGTTCCAATACTTTTTCGTCTATTTCCTCATCAGCATCTTCAACATTTACAAAATCTAACAGGTATTGGTCTTTAAATGCTCTTAATGCCTTATTAGACAAAACATCAGGCATTGTAGCTGTGAAATTATTGGGTATTTTTTGAGCTTGCAAATGACTTTTATTGGTAAGTTCTGTTCGCAAGTGTTTTACAGACCAGAAATTTACAGCTGCTTGGTTGATGTAATACCAACGGTGATTTTCATCTTTGGTTTTGATAATAATTTCATAGTGATGTGAAAAAGAAATAGATAGAAAACTATTAACGGTGGTATCTGCGTCTATGTGCTTGAAATCTTGCAATACAAATTTGTCCGTCGTTATCGGTAAAATTTGTTTTATAGTTTTTACTTCTAATTTGTCCGTCAATGACGAACAAATTACAGCAGAATTTTTCCATGCTTGATAAAAGATTCTCATTTTTCGAATATTTGATGCAGAAAACCCTCTTAATCCAGGAAGTTCTTGTTGCAATCTGGCTGATACCGATTCTAAAATTTTATCACCCCACGCATTTTGAGCTATTTCTATATCTAAATCATACCCAATGGTAAAATACAAACGTAAGGATTCTGCATTTGCCATCTTGGCAACCAAATAACGACTGCTAAGGATTCTCTGTTTTAGTTGCTTAATAAGTTCCAATGTAATGTCCATAGCTTATTCATTTTTATAATTTCTGCTGTTAAACCATCGCTTTCTTACTCCAAAGCTAAATTAATTATGGAAATTTTTAAAATAAATGTAGGATAAAAGCAATTAATACCCTTAAATCTAATTGCAATTTTAAATAACCAACTTAATGTTTTTAATTTAAAGTTTAACATGTTTAAATTATACGATATCAAACCTATTTTATAACTTAAGTGCTTAATTTTTTCGTGAAATTCGCTTTTTTTCTTACGTCTGAAATCATATTATTTATTTTAATGAATCATTGCCTACTCTATTCAGTTTTCGGCTACGCTGATTTAAAACCTATTTTTGTTAAATTGGATTTTTGAGAATAAAAATCCTAACGACGTATCCTGTCGTGGTTGACTTTTACCTTTGGTTTTAATTATAAATACAATACTTAATATATGAAATGAGCCACAAATCTATTGTTTACAAAAACTAATGAATACAAGCCAAAACATTATTTATGAAAACAATTAAAAATAAAAGCTAAGTGAATAATAGTATATAATAACTAAAAAAAACGCATATGAAATGAAAGGGATAACTAATGAACTAAATAATGTTTTAAATAACAAATATGGTTTTAACGAAAATACAAAGCTAAAACTTTTGGAAGTTCTTTTTTTAGCTAATGAATTATTGGAAAAATATAAAATTAAAGAAACAGAAATTGCATTTCGTAATCATAATCATGCATTAGGAACTTGCTCATGCAATGGTGCAAAAATTACATTACAATTAGATCATGCAATTAAAAATGATTTTTCCGAAATAAAAAATACGATTTTGCATGAAATTGCTCATGCACTTGTTGGAAACGAAAATGGACATAATGAAATTTGGCAAAAACAAGCAATAAAAATGGGTGTAATATTTAATATAAAATACAGAAAATGAAAACTATAACAATTCAACAAGAAACAATTATTAACTACATCAATGATGATAATTTTAATCCAAATGATTTAAAATTATGCGAACAAATTTCTTCTTTAAACCAAAAAGAAATAAGTATAGAAATTGAAGCTTTATCTGAAGATTTGTTAGAATTTATATTAACAAACGATTATACAATTGATAATCGAGATAAAGCAATGATTGCACTTTCCAGATTACGAAATATTCCCATCAAAAACAAAGCTTTACAAAGCAATATTTGGGATCATAAAATTAGAACTTTGGATGATGTATTAAATATATATGAACATTTAAAAAATAAAAAATATAATATTGATTTATTAATTTTTGACAGAAAATTTCCATCAAAAATGACAATGACCTTACATAATGCAACAAAATATCATCCGAAATACATCAATTTATCAATTGAACTTAAAATTTATAAAATTAAACATACTTTAATTTACAATTTTTCAACCCACGATATTATGTATCTAAAAAACATGAATAAAAATCTTAGTTTTAAAGAAATAATGTCTGAATTTAATATTGAAGAACAAACTGAAAATATAAGTGAATTCGAAAGAAAAGTTATACTATCTAAAAAATTACAAAGGCTAGATGGAAAACAAATGACTTGTAAAGGCTTTGGCTATCAAACTGATTTTAAAAAAATAAATATGTGCGCTTTTAATCACGATAGTAAAGGGATTATTGAGTCTGATTTAGAAATGGTGGAGGAAAACAAACGAAGTTCTGATTTTTGTAAACATCAAATAGAATTACCTTTTGTTAGAGTTTTTTCACTGTTATACAAAAAATATATTTATATGCATATTGATGACATTTGCGAATACGAATATGATAAAACTGCATTTGAAAAATTATTTTTACCAACTAAATTAAAAAACATACTTTTTAATGTTTTTTCTTACTCTTCAAAACATTTAACTGGTGATATTATCAACAATAAACATGGTGGTTTAATTGTTCTTGCAGAAGGTAAACCAGGAACCGGAAAAACATCTACTGCTGAAATATATTCCGAATTTATGCAAAAACCTTTTTATTCCATACAGGTGGATGAAATCGGCACAAACCCTGTGGAAATTGAACTTAATTTAACTAAAATATTTGCAAGAATAGAAAAATGGGATGCAGTAATTCTTTTTGATGAAGTGGATGTTTTTTTATCGAAAAGAGATGATAATATCGAAAAATCGGCCATTGTTGGAATATTTTTACGCATGATGGATTATTTTAGAGGCATGATGTTTTTAACCACTAATAGAGCAGACATTATCGATGAAGCCATTTTATCTAGAGTTACACTAGGAATTAAATACCCCGATTTTGATGATAATATTAGATCCTTAATCTGGAAATCTAAACTATCCGATGCTGGTATAAAAATCGACTCTATGAACTTACTTGTAAAAGAAAATTTAAACGGGCGACAAATCCGTAACATGGTTCGATTGGCAAAAATTGTACTTGGGAATGAAATTAAAGAGCTAGAACTTATAAGTTTAATGCATGATTCTTTATGCGGTGGTGAAATAAAACAATAAAAATCTGAGTAATTAATATCTCAATAACTATTTTTAAAAATTTTAAGCCCTACTTTAAAAAAGTAGGGCTTATTGTTTAATGATTTTGTAGCAAAAACTCTTTTGCTTCTTGGTAAGTTTGAGTTAAACGATTAAACAAATCAGTATTAAATTAAAAGGAAACTACCCTACTTTATAACTTAAGCGCTTACATTTTTCGTCGTAAACTTCAATTAACTGATCGTTTTTTACAGTAAAAGTTTTTCCAGCAGCACCTTTTACAATTTTTTTACCTACAGTCATATAAGAAATACGTTTACATTTTTCGTCATACACTTCAATTAAATTATCGTTTACAACCACAAAAAAGTTACTGCATACTCCTACCACTTCTTTTTTACCCACAACCATGTAGGAAATTCGTTTACTATTAGCATCGTAAACTTCAATTAGATTCGCTTTTTTTCTTACATCTGAAATCATATTATTTATTTTTTAATGAATTATTGCCTACTCTAAACAGTTTTCGGCTACGCTGTTTTAAAACCTATTTTTGTTAAATTGGATTTTTGAGAATAATCTTGTTGTTTTTGGTTGTAAATTTCGGTTAAGGTAATGGGGTGATGGATTTTGGTGGTAAAACCAAGTTTATTGGATAATTGCTGAGCTTTAAAGGGCTCTAATGCATTAAATTCGTAACGCGCAATTAATCTTCCTTTTCGTAATAAAGCACTATCAATTTTTGAAATATCGGTATTAAAGGAGCAAATTACTTGAACATTTAAACAATCGGATAATAAACCATCGGTAATGTTTAAGAGTGCCGAAACAGGCGATTTTGGATTATTTTCTCTGCTATTTATTACATTTTCCGCATCTTCTATAACCAAAATCGAATTAGGATTTTCTGTTAATAATGTAATAAAATTGGGACTAATTATTTCACTTGCTAAATTAAATGGCAAAAATAAAATATCTTTTTTAACCGTTGCAACCAAATATCTTATATATGAAGTTTTACCAGTTCCGGGTTTACCATGTAACATTACTAGACCTTTTTTATTTTTTTGTAACAAACTTTTAACTATAGTTTGATGCACTTCTATAAAATCATCGTTGTAATTATCCAAAATACTAGATTTAGGTTTTAAAATTTCCAAATCGTTTAATTCTAAACCGAATTTACCAACAGAAATAATATTTATCTTGGGTTTAAACTTTACTTTTTTTCGTTTAAACTTTACAATAAAAGCTATAATATTTTCAACCTTAACTATTGAGGTATGCTTAAATAAAAACCTTACTTTATGACAGTTATTATCAAAATTTACCAATAAATCCTCGTAAATAAAATAAAAAATATCATCTAACTCGGCTTTTTTATTTGCCCCAAAATATATTTTAGAGTAGTGAACATCTTTTATTTGAGTTTTAAATTGATTTAAAAACGCTAAATTTGCTTTTTTACAATCTATATTAATTTCATTTATAATATTTGGAATTAAATTAAATGTAGCGGTAAACAACTCAAATTCATTCAAATAATTCCTTTGTCGGTCCCTTAAAGCATTAGAAATTACCGAAGGTGTTGCACATTTTTTTAATGAGTTTGTAGCACAATTAATTTCGTTTAACATTTGCATAGTTTTATCCATATTTTCGATTTTTTAAATTTATAAATCAAAAATACAGTTACACTACGCCAAAAGATGTCGGTTTGAAATTTAGATTGATGAAATTAAAAATCTAAACAAAAATTTAACGAAAATTTTATTTCAAATAAAAATCGATTAAAGAATTAATTTCTAGCTCATGGTTTTTTATTTCATTACTTCCCCAAACTTCGTTTGAAAAACTATTAAACATAATCAAACGCTTTAAACTGGAAATATCAGAAGCAAAACTTTTCTTTTTTGCAACAGGTAAATCATTATTTCCTGAAGAATTTTGAGAGGACGAAATCAAACACAAATTACCAATTGAATTTAAATCATCGTCAACTATATCAAAGTCTTTTGCTTTAGACTGCGGAAACAAATGCTCTTTTGAATTTAGA
>JACCDH011559116.1_pt1 | contig 10018 bp, 11 predicted proteins | sample 7442481 | NCBI WGS metagenome assembly JACCDH01 (sample SAMN15323433, study PRJNA562643) | freshwater metagenome | isolation source: river surface water | place: USA:Blue River Watershed | collected 2017-08-15
ACCAGAACATCGTGGACATGGAGTTTCAGGTGGTCTGGAACATCGAGGATGCCTCGAAATACCTGTTCAACCTGGCCGATCCGAACGACACGATCCGCGCGGTTTCGGAAAGTGCGATGCGCGACATCATCGCGCGGAGCGAACTGGCGCCGGTTCTGAACCGCGACCGGGGCCGGATTTCATCCGACCTTCTGGCGCAGGTGCAAAGCACGCTCGATACCTATGATGCGGGGATCAATGTGGTGCGGGTGAACCTGGCCAAGGCCGACCCCCCGCGCGAGGTGATCGACGCCTTCCGCGAGGTGCAGGCCGCCCAGCAAGAGCGTGACCGGCTGGAGAAAGAGGCTGATGCCTATGCCAACCGGGTGACGGCGGGCGCGCGCGGTCAGGCCGCGCAGCTTCTGGAAGAGGCCGAAGCCTATCGGGCGCAGGTGGTCAACACCGCGCAGGGTGAGGCGAGCCGCTTCCTGTCGGTCTATGCCGAATATGTGAAAGCCCCCGATGTCACGCGCAAGCGTATGTATCTGGAAACCATGGAGCGGGTTCTGGGGGGCATGAACAAGGTCATTCTGGATGGGGTGACGTCAGGTGAAGGCGGGCAGGGTGTGGTGCCCTTCCTGCCGTTGAACGAATTGGGCCGCATGAATACCGGTGCGGCCGCGACCGAGGGGACCAACTGATGCGTGCGGCTGTCATTCTTCCGGCGATCTTTGTGCTTGGCGCGGTGGTTGTGTCCTCGGTGTTCATCGTCGATGAACGCAAGCAGGCGCTGGTCTTGCAATTCGGTCAGGTCAAGCAAGAGGTCCGCGAACCGGGTCTGGGCTTCAAGATCCCCTTCATTCAGGACGTGGTCTATTACGAGGACCGCATCCTTGGCCTGCCGACCAACCCGATCGAAGTCACCCCAGCCGATGACCGGCGTCTGGTGGTCGATGCCTTTGCGCGTTGGCGCATCGTTGATCTGGTGCAGTTCCGTCAGGCCGTGGGCGCGGGCGGTGAGGACACCGCGCGTCAGCGGCTGGACCGGATCGTCAATGCCGCCATCCGCGAGGTGATGGGGGGCGTGCCGTCCACGGCCGTTCTGTCCGAGGATCGCACGGCGCTGATGAACCGCATCCGCGATCTGGCGCGGCGCGAGTCGGTCAGCCTTGGGGTCGAGGTGATCGACGTGCGTCTGACGCGCACCGATCTGCCCGAGCAGAACCTGGAAGCCACCTTTGCCCGGATGCGCGCCGAGCGTCAGCGCGAGGCTGCCGACGAGATTGCGCGCGGTAACGAGGCGGCGCAGCGTGTGCGTGCCGCCGCCGACCGCGAGGTGGTGGAAGTCACCTCCGAGGCGCGCAAGACCGCCGAGATCGTGCGCGGTGAGGCGGATGCCGAACGCAACGCCATCTATGCCGAGGCCTTCGGGCAAGACCCGGAATTCTTTGCCTTTACCCGCTCGCTCACCTCGTATGAGCGGTCGTTGCAGGCAGGGAATTCGTCGATTGTCATGTCGCCGGATTCAGAGTTCTTCGACTATATGAACAGCGATCAGCCGCCGGCCCCAGTGGCGCCTGTGGCGGGGCAATGACGACGGTTCTCCTGGGCCTTGGCCTGGTTCTGGTCATCGAGGGGCTGGTGCTTGCACTGGCCCCTTTGCGTCTGGAGCAACTCTTGCAGGCGCTGGCCGCCCTGAGCCGCGATCAACGGCGCCTGATCGGTCTTGTGGCCGTGGCGCTGGGCGTTGGCCTTGTCCTTTTGGCCCGGCACTTTGGCGCTTGATGCCGTGTGCGGCGGGTGACATGGTTTTCACAAGCCGTTGAGCCGCGCGATCTGGCATTGCATTACGCGCATGGCTGACTACCTGATGGAACGACTGAGGCCCGATGGGACCGGCCGTTCCGGCGTTCCCGTAGAAGGAGTTCGATCCGTGCTTGATCTTTACCCGCCCTTTCGCATGACCCGTCTGAAACCGCTGCGGCTGGTGGCGGCGCTGGGGCTTGGCCTGACGCTGGCCCTGGCGCCGATGGCGCCGGCCTTTGCCCGCGGCGCGCCGGAAAGCTTTGCCGAACTGGCCGAGCAGGTCAGCCCCTCGGTGGTGAACATCACCACCTCTGCCGTGGTGGCCGCGCCGACCGGGGGCGGGCCCATCGTGCCCGAGGGCTCACCCTTTGAGGATTTCTTCCGCGATTTCATGATGCCCGAGGGCGAGGGCGGCAATGAACCGCAACGCCAGCAGGCTCTGGGCTCGGGCTTTGTGATTTCGGCCGATGGTTTCATCGTCACCAACAACCATGTGATCGAGGGGGCCGACGAGATCGAGATCGAGTTCTTTGACGGCAAGCGGTTGTCGGCGACGCTGGTCGGCCGCGACCCCAAGACCGACATTGCGCTTTTGAAGGTGGAAAGTGACACGGACCTGCCCTTTGTCAGCTTTGGCGACAGCGACACCATGCGGGTGGGCGATTGGGTCATGGCGATGGGCAACCCGCTGGGCCAGGGCTTTTCGGTTTCGGCCGGGATCGTTTCGGCGCGCGGGCGGGAATTGTCGGGCAGCTATGACGATTTCCTGCAGACCGACGCGGCCATCAACAAGGGCAACTCGGGCGGGCCCTTGTTCAACATGGAGGGCGAAGTGGTCGGCGTGAACACCGCCATCCTGTCACCGACCGGCGGTTCGATCGGGATCGGGTTCTCGATGGCCTCGAATGTGGTGACCAAGGTGGTGGCGCAGCTGAAAGAGTTCGGCGAGACGCGGCGCGGCTGGCTGGGCGTGCGGATTCAGGATGTGACGCCCGATGTGGCCGAGGCGATGAACCTTGCCGTGGCCGAGGGCGCGCTGATCACCGATGTGCCGGACGGCCCGGCCAAGGATGCCGGGCTTTTGGCGGGCGATGTCATCACCACCTTCAACGGCAAGCCGATTGCCGATGTGCGCGATCTGACCCGCACGGTGGCCGACAGCCCGATTGGCGAGGCGGTGCCGGTCGTCGTGCAGCGCGAGGGGTCCGAGATGACGATCGACGTCACGCTGGGCCGCCGCGAGGTGGCCGAGGGTGAGGCGGTTGCAGAGGGCGGTTCGGACGCCGCGCCCGAGGCGCCGGTGCAAAGCGAGCTGCTGGGCATGACGCTCAAGCCGCTGGATGCGGCTGCTGCCGAAGAGCTGGGCCTGCCTGCGGGCAGCGAGGGGCTGGCGGTGGTCAAGGTTGACGCCGCCTCGGAAGCGGCGGCCAAGGGCCTGTCGCGCGGCGATATCATCGTCGAAGCCGGTCAGCGGCCGGTGGCCAGCCTCAAGGACCTGAGCGACCGCATCGAGGAGGCCAAGGCGGGGGGGCGCAAGTCGCTGCTCTTGCTAGTGCGCCGCGATGGCGACCCGCGCTTTGTGGCGTTGTCGGTCGAATAAGGCGGTCTGCCAGGGCAAAGACGGGGCGGCGGGTGGGGACCTGCCGCCCTTTTGGTTTGGGGGGCACAGCATTTTGTCCGTCCCCACCCCCACCCCCCGCCCATCCCCACGAGGGGGAGGGGAGGTGTTGCCTTCTGAAACGGATTGGCCTTTCGCGACCATTGGACAGTGGTCAGAGCCGCGACCTTGGGCCATGATGGGACGAAGGAGGCCCCATGGATCACGACCTTATTCCTGAAATCGCGCTGGACTGGCATCGCACGGGCCGTCGCGCGGCGCTGGCCACTGTGGTGGAGACCTGGGGGTCGGCCCCGCGTCAGGTGGGAAGCCAGCTTGCCATTTCCGGCGAGGGGCAGATCATGGGCTCGGTCTCGGGCGGCTGCGTCGAGGGGGCGGTGGTGACCGAGGCGCTGGAGGCCATGGAGGACGGGCAGTCGCGGCTGTTGACCTTTGGGGTCAGCGACGAAACCGCGTTTGCCGTGGGTCTGGCCTGCGGCGGCACCATTCGGGTGCTGGTCGAGCCGGTGGGCCGTGCCTTGCCCGCCGATATGCTGGCCGATCTGGTGGCGGCCCGGGCGGCGCATCATCCCTTGGCCTATGCGGTGCATCCCGAAACCGGGGTGCGGGCGCTTTACCGGCCCGGTCAGGATGGGGCGGCCGATCTGCGGCTGCGCTCGGACGTGGCGGGGTTCGAGGAGGATGGCCGTTTCATCGCGCCGCATAACCCGCCCTTGCGGCTGATCGTGGTGGGGGCGGTGCATATCGCGCAGGCGCTGGTCGCCATGGCGCGGACCTGCGGCTATGCGCCGGTGCTGATCGACCCGCGCGACACCTTTGGCGCCGCCGAGCGGTTTCCGGGGGAAACCGTGCTGGACGACTGGCCGGACGAGGCGCTGGCCGCGCTGGCCCCCGATGCGCGCACCGCGATTGTCACGCTGACCCATGACCCCAAGCTGGACGATCCGGCGATCCGCTTTGCACTGCGCTCGCCGGCCTTTTATCTGGGCTGTCTGGGGTCGAAAAAGACCCATGCCAAGCGCGTCGCCCGTCTGCAGGAGGCGGGGTTTACCGAGGCCGAGATTGCCCGCATCCATGCGCCGGTGGGACTGGACATCGGGGCGCGGACCCCGGCCGAGATTGCGCTTTCGGTGATGGGGCAGATCACTCAGGTCTTGCGGAAGGGCGCATGAGGTTCGGCCCGGTTCCCCTGGAGGCGGCTATGGGCGCGATCCTTGCCCATTCGCACCCCGGTGCCGGGGGGCGGCTGCGCAAGGGGCGGGTGTTGGAGGCGGCCGATCTGGCAGCCCTTGCGGCCGAGGGGGTGACGCAACTGGTGGTGGCCCGGCTTGAGCCGGGCGATCTGGATGAAAACACCGCTGCGGCCGAATTGGCGGCGGCTTTGGTGCCGGACCCGGTGGCGCAGGGCCTGACCCGGTCCGAGCCCTTTACCGGCCGGGTGAACCTGAACGCCATGGGGCCGGGGATTGTCGAACTCGACGCCGGGGCGGTTCATGCGCTGAACCTGGTCGATCCGGCGATCACGCTGGCCACGCTGCCGCGCCATTGCCGGGTAGAGGCGGGAACGCTGGTCGGCACGGTCAAGATCATCAGCTATGGCGTCGCCGCAGAGGCTGTGGCGCGCGCCGCCGCCCTGGCCCGCGCGGCCCTTTCGGTGCGCCGGGTGGTCATGCGGCGGGCAGGGCTGATCCTGACGGCGGTTCCCGGTCAGGACCCCAAGCTGAACGACAAGGGCGCGAAGGTGATCGGCGCACGGCTGGCGGCCTTGGGCATCGAGATGTCCGCGCTGCGCGAGGTGGCCCATGACGAGGCCGCGATTGCGGCGGCGCTGCGCGACCTGCCGGGCGATCTGGCGCTGATCCTGACCGGCAGCGCCACGTCGGACCTGCACGACACCGCCCCGCAGGCGGTGCGCGCGGCGGGCGGGCAGGTGGAGCGGTTCGGCATGCCGGTGGACCCTGGAAACCTCCTCTTCCTCGGGCGGCTTGAGGGCCGCCCGGTCATCGGATTGCCGGGTTGCGCACGCTCGCCCGCGCTGAATGGCGCCGATTGGGTGCTGGAGCGGCTGGCCTGTGGTCTGGCGGTGACGGGCGAGGATATTGCCGCCATGGGGGTGGGGGGGCTATTGAAGGAAATCCCCAGCCGCCCGCAGCCGCGCGAGGCGCGATAGCGCCCGCCTTGGCGCAGGTGGGCGGGTGATCTGCGCGTCCATTCGTGTTAGGATGGCCGTGATCGTTTCCTTCGGTGGTATCAGCAATGGGGCGCAACCGATGCGGGTCCTGATGATGATTGGCGCGCTTTGTGCGCTTTTGGCCTTGCCTGCGCGCGCCGAGATTGCTGGGCAGGCAGACCCGGCCTTTCAGGCGGCGCTCAAGGACTGGCTTTCGGCCGATGAGGCGCGGGCCTTGCCCGCGCTGGCCGATCTGGCGGCGGCAGACAATCGGGCGGCGCAGGTGCTGCTTGGGGTGATTGATGTCACGCCGCAGTATCAGGGCCGCTGGCTTTATGCCCTGCCGCGGGGCGAGCGGATGGCGCTGATGCGCGCGCCTTCGGGCGGGATTTCGGGCGGCAACTGGCTGCGCGTGGCGGCGGTGGATGTGCCGGTCGCTGCGGCTTGGGTGGCGCTTTGGGATGGCAATGCCGGGCCCATGGTCATGCTGGACTTTGCCCGGCTGGGCGAGGACGCAGCCGCCCGCCTTGCGGCCAAGCGGCTGGCGCGGCGGGCGGCCAAGGGCTTTGCCCCCCTGGCCGAGGACCCGGATTTTCCGGCTTTTGCCCGGGCGCTGGCGATCCGCGAATGGCAGGGCACAGAGCCTGAAAAGGCGCAGGCGGCGCTGGCATCCTTGCCCGCCGCCGATCCGGGCCGGGCGCTTCTTGGCAGCTATCGGCCCGATCCTGCGGCACTGATGGCGCTGGCGGACACCGACCCTGCACTGGCCTTGCTGGGGGGCTTGCTGGATGCGCTTTGCCCCGATCCGGCGGCGCGCACGGCGCGGCTGGCGTCGGCTTTTGACATGCTGGGGGGCTGGTGGGGGCTGGCCGATCTTGGCCCGCCGGCCGAAGTGCTGATCGGGCCTGACGTCTGGATCGCCTCGGCCCAAGGTCAAGCGGCCCTTGTCCGGCTTTTGCCCGCGCCTGCGCCGGAAGGCGCGGCGGGCCTTGATCCCTGTCTGGCCGATCTGATGCAGCGGGGCGCCACTGAGCGCGCGTCTCTGCCATGACAAAGGGGGCCAGACGGCCCCCCCTTTGCACCATGCGATGGCGATAGCCCTACTTCGATGGCCTTACTTCGGCGCGACCATCATGACCATCTGACGGCCTTCCAGCTTGGGCATGGATTCGATCTTGCCCGCCTCGCCCACATCGGCGGCGACGCGGTTCAAAAGCTCTAGCCCCAGCTCCTGGTGGGCCATTTCGCGGCCACGGAAGCGCAGGGTGACCTTCACCTTGTCGCCTTCGCCGAGGAACTTCATCACCGAGCGCATCTTCACCTCATAGTCATGGGTGTCGGTGCCGGGGCGGAACTTGATTTCCTTGATCTCGATGATCTTCTGCTTCTTGCGGGCCTCGGCCTCGCGCTTTTGGGTCTCATACTTGTACTTGCCGAAATCCATGATCTTGCAGACCGGCGGTTCGGCGTTGGGCGAGATTTCCACCAGATCAAGCCCAGCCTCTTCGGCCATGGCCATGGCACGGGCGGGGGTCACGACCCCGACATTTTCGCCATCCGCCCCAATCAGGCGGATTTCCGGGGCGCGGATGCGATCGTTGATGCGCGGGCCGGTTTCGCGTTGCGGCGGGGCGTTGTGGGGGCGGCGGGCTATGGTCGTGGTCCTTCATCGGTTGAGACTGGCGCAATCTAAGGCGTGCCGCGCCGGGCTTCAACCGGAATCCGACGGTTCGCTGCAGCGCCATCGGCGCGTTGCTGCGCTGCCGCAGGCGAGCCCTTTTCTTCCCCTGTTGATTCTGGCATATCGCGGGCAACCGAATGTATCGGTCATGGGAGCAAGTGACATGAACAAGAATATTCTCATCGGCCTTGTGCTGATCGCTGCCGCCGCTGGCGGCTACTACCAGTTTTCGGTGAAGCCCGCGCAGGAAGCGGCTGCTGCCGCCGCCGAAGCCGCCGCCGCTGAGGCGAAGGCCGCTGAAGAGGCTGCCGCCGCCGCTGCCAAGGCCGCCGAGGAAGAGGCCGCCGCTGCCGCCGCCGCTGCGGCTGCTGCCGCTGAAGAGGCTGCTGCGGCTGCGACCGAAGCGGCCGAGGGTGCCGCCGAGGCTGCGACCGAAGCCGCCGAAGGCGCGGCCGCTGCCACCACCGAAGCTGCGGCTGGTGCTGCCGCTGCCGTGACCGAAGCCGTCACCGATGCCGCCGCCCTGCTGGATCCCGCCAACTTCGACGCCGCCAAGATCAACGCCATGATCGACGCCTCGTCGCTGGACGATGCCACCAAGGGCACGCTGAAAGCCGGCATTGATGCCGCTGCCGGCAACCCGGCGCTGGTGCAGGGCGCGATTGACGCCGTCAAGGCCGCCATGGGCATGTAATCGCCTGAAAAGGCAAAGGAAAAACCGCCGCAGAGCAATCTGCGGCGGTTTTTTCATGGCGGGCCGGGCTGCGGGGGTGGCTGCGATGTCAGCGGGACAGGCGGCCTTCGTGATCAATGGCCCTTAGCCCCTCCCAGCGCCACAGCACCAGATTGCGCGCGCCTTGCGCGCCCGGCGCGAATGAGGGTGCGATCAGCCCGTGATAGCCCAGCGCAACAAGCCGCTCGCAGGTGGTTTGCAGCGGCGTGATGCCGTCCTTGGCCATCACCAGCCGCCAATCGGGGGCGGCCAGATCAGCCGCTGTCAGGCCCAGCGCCGCCAGATGGCCCGCATCGCAGCCGTCAAGACAGGGGCCAACCGCGCCCTCATAGGCGACAAGAACCACCGGTTCAAAGGGGCGGCCGGCCTGATTGGCCTCATTCACCGCGCCGATGGGGGTCAGCGCGGTGTAAAGCGCGGCCCGCCCCTTGGCGTTGAAGCGCCCGCCATAAAGCGCAGCCCCGGTACCCGAGAGGGGATCGCGGGCGTAAACCGGGTTCAACGCGCGATACACCGGCAGGGGCGGCAGGACAAACGGGTCAGGCAAAGCCGCCTGCATCCACGGCGTCCAGATAGTCCATCACGCGCTCTGCCTGCCCATCTGCGACCAGCGCCGCACAGGTCTTGCCCGCAAAGCCCGGCAAGGGCTGGCTGCGATACCAGGCATAGGCGATCAGATCGCCGCCAAAGCGCGGGCTGAGCCGATTGAGGATTTCTACCATCTCGCGCAGCCGGGTCTGGGTCTTGGCCGAGGCCAGCCGCTCCTTGCGCGCGATGGCATCGCGACCAAGCCCGGCCGAGCGGGCAATCTCCTCTTGCGAGGTCAGAAGCCCATCTGCCAGTTTGCGCGGTGAAAACAGGGTGTTTTCAGTAAAGGCGACGATGTTCACGGCGGATTCCCACGAAATATGACGTGAATATACGTCAGTTTTCGTGGGAAATCAAGAAACCCCTGTCTCAGATGCCGTCGCCGACAAAGGCCTTTTCGACCACGAATTGCCGGGGATCGGAATTGGCGCCCTCAACCAGGCCAAAGCCTTCGAGGATGGCCTTCACATCGACGTTGAAGGCCAGTGAGCCGCAGACCATGGCGCGGTCCTCGTCGGGGTTCATGGGGGGCAGGCCAAGGTCGGCAAAGACCTTGCCGCTGCTAAGGTTGTCGGTCACCCGGCCCATGTGATGAAAGGGCTCACGCGTGGTGGTGGGGTAATAGTGCAGCTTGTCGCCGACCATCTCGCCGATCAGCGGGTCATCGCGCAGGCTTTCGACCAGCTGGCGGCCATATTCCAGTTCTGCCACCTCGCGGCAGGTGTGCATCATGATGACCTGATCGTATTTCTCATAAGTCTCCGGCTCGCGCAGAAGGCTGGCGAAGGGGGCAAAGCCGGTGCCGGTGGACAGAAACCAGATCCGCTTGCCGGGCAAGAGCGCGTCATGCACGAGGGTGCCGACGGGTTTGGGGCGCAGGATGATCTCGTCACCCACCTTGATATGCTGCAGGCGCGAGGTCAGCGGGCCATCGGGAACCTTGATCGAGTAAAACTCCAATTCCTCGTCCCAGGCGGGGGAGGCGATGGAATAGGCGCGCAGCAATGGTTTGCCATTGTCGCCCAGAAGCCCGATCATCACGAACTCCCCCGAGCGGAAGCGCAAGCTTTGCGGCCGCGTCACCCGGAAGGAAAACAGCCGGTCGGTCCAATGGGTTACGGCGGTGACGGTCTGGGCATCGGGCAGATGCGGCTTGGCGGCGGTCTGGCTTTCGGTGGCGGCGGTCATCATCGGCTCCGTCTGGTGACCCGTCGGGTCATATGGCAAGAACGGCAGAGGGGAAAGCCCGCGCCGCTGCGGCAGAATTTGTTTGCATGGCTACAAGTTTTCGCCTGTCCGGTCCAGCCGGGGCAGGGCGCGGGCCACTGCAGGGGTCAGGAGCGGTGGCGCAAATGCCCCAGCCGCGCCTGATAGTCATGCGCCTGCCAATCGGCCCGCGCGCGCCATTGCGGCTCGGGCTGGCGGGCGGCGATGTCATCGGGG
>JACCDH011302433.1_pt1 | contig 10016 bp, 10 predicted proteins | sample 7442481 | NCBI WGS metagenome assembly JACCDH01 (sample SAMN15323433, study PRJNA562643) | freshwater metagenome | isolation source: river surface water | place: USA:Blue River Watershed | collected 2017-08-15
AGAAGATAAAAGAGGAGTTCAAGTTTTGCTAAAAGATGAGCTATTTTCTTGTTTTTATAGTATAGAAGTTTGATATAAAACTATTTTAAAAACTCTTTGAAATAGTGCTTTATAGCTGTTCTTATATCTGTTTGTTTTATTTTTTCTTTTCTTAAACTCTTGATTCTTAAAATAAAAATATATCTCTCTATTAGGTTTAGATCTTGGATTTTTTGATAAACATTTAATACAAATTCACTATTCTCTTTTAACTCTTTTGCAGTTTGCTCTATATAAATTGTGTGCAGTTTTTCAATCTCATTTACAAAATTTTCTAAACTAAGATTTAAAATAAATAAAATAGGTGGATATTTTGATGAATTTGAATTATTAAAAAAAGAGTTAGTAAAAATAATTATTAGGATAGCTCACATTTAAGAGTAGAAACAACTGAAGTTATAATGGCAAAAATATTCAATGACAAATCAGTAGAAGTTCCAAAAGATTTTGGAGTTTTAGTTACAAAAGATAATATTGATAAGCATTTAGAAAATTTAAGAAAACAAATAAAAGAGTATGATTTAAATAAAATTTTAGAGTAGTTTTAAAACCTAAAAAATAAAAAAATTAACTGGTGACAAATTGTTACCAGTTGAAAATTAAATCATCTAATGTTATATAAAATATTTAAGATAGTTAATTCAAAACCCTAATACAAAATAAGTTGACTAAAAATTTTAGTCAACTTAAAATGAATAAAAGCAATTGATAGATTAGCCTTTAAATTAAGAAAACATAGTTGTTTGAAAAACTATAACTCCTATTTTTCACTATTGTTTTCCTCTTCTTCTCTTTTTAAATCCTCTGCAATATTTCCCTCTTTTTCTCTACTTAATCTTGAGATTAATACATAAAATAGTGGAATAAATAAAATTGCCAAGAATGTTGCAGTTAGCATTCCTCCAACAACTCCAGTTCCAATAGAGTGTTTACTAGCAGCTCCAGCACCACTACTAATTGCAAGAGGTAAAACTCCTAAAGTAAATGCTAAAGAAGTCATAACTATTGGTCTTAATCTTACTTTTGCAGCTTCTAAAGCTGAGTCAATTAGATTGTATCCCTCTTTTCTTTTTTGAAGAGCAAACTCTACAATCAAAATTGCATTTTTGGCAGCAAGTCCTGCAAGAACTAAGAGACCAACTTGGAAGTAGATATTATTATCAAGTCCTCTTAAATTTGTAGCTAAAATAGCTCCAAAAATAGCAAATGGTACAGCTAAAACAACAGCTATTGGAAGTAGCCATTTTTCATAAAGAGCTGCAAGAATTAAGAATAAGAAGATAATACCAAATATAAAGGCTTGAGCAGAACTTCCACCTATTTGTTTCTCTTGATAAGCAGTTCCTACCCAAGAAATTGTATAACCTTGTGGTAAAACCTCTTTTGAAACTTCTTCTATAGCTTTTAAAGCATCTCCTGAACTATATCCAGCAGCTGGTTGTCCTGAAACTTTTGCAGCTTGGAAAAGATTAAATCTTTCTATAATGTCTGCCCCAACAATCTGTTTTAAAGTTACAAAAGAGTCTAAAGGTAGAAGTTCACCATTTGATGATTTTACATAAATATATTGCATATCTTCAGCATTTGATCTATATGTATCAATAGCTTGCATATTTACTTTATAAGTTCTTCCGTAAAGTGAGAAATCATTTACATAAAAACTTCCAAAAGTTGCATTTATAGTATTGTAAATATCGTTTATATTTACACCTTTTGCTTTTGCTTTCTCAATATCTACATCCATCTTATATTGTGGAATAGTTGCAGATAGTGAAGTTCTAACTCCCATTAACTCTGGTCTTGTTTTTGCTTTTTCGATTACTTGATTTACAACTTTTTGTAAATCTTCAACACTTCCACCAGTTCGGTCTTGAACATACATATCAAATCCACCTGTAACACTCATACCCATAATTGCAGGTGGAATAACGGCAAATGAGAATCCTTCACTAGTTCCCATTAGTTGTCCACTAAATTTTTTTAGAAGTGCTTGAGCTGATTGACTTGATTCTGGTCTTTCATCCCAATCTTTTAATTTAACAATAGTAGCAACCGTGTGTGTTCTTTGAGCTGATGTTGTAAAGTCATAACCAGCTAAAGTAATAATGTTTTTAACATTTGGGTCTTTTGAAATAATTGCATTTATCTCTTCTGATAATTCAATAGTTCTTGATAAAGATGAACCTGGAGGATTAAACCCAAATATAAATATGGTACCTTGATCTTCATCAGGTACTAATCCTGTTTTCATTCCCTTAAACATATCATAAGATATAAAAATCAATCCACCAAATAGTAACATAGATATTAAAGAGTATCTAATAGTTTTTTTAACTAAAAGTGAATAACCAACAGTTGCTTTATCAAACATAGTATTAAACCATTTGAAGAAGCCTTTAGGTTCATGTTTTTTATTTTTTAATATTCTTACACATAGCGATGGTGTTAATGTTAAAGCAACAAATCCAGAGATTAAAACGGACACAACTATGGTAATAGCAAATTGTCTATACATTTCACCACTTAATCCACCCATAAATGCAACAGGTACAAACACAGCTCCAAGTACCAAAATAATAGCAATTAAAGCTCCAGTTACCTCTCTCATAGCAGCAAATGCTGCCTCTTTTGGAGTTTTACCCATATCCATATGCCGTTCGATATTTTCAATAACAATAATAGCATCATCAACAACAATACCAATAGCAAGAACAAGACCAAAAAGAGTAAGAAGATTTATACTAAATCCTAAAGCATACATTCCAGCAAATGCTCCAACAATTGATACAGGAACAGCAATTAAAGGAATAATAGTAGCTCTCCAATTTTGTAAAAATAGAAAAATAATTAAAATAACTAAAATAAGAGCTTCAACAAATGTTTTTACAACCTCTTCAATTGATGCTGTAATAAAATCTGTACTATCATAAGGAATAGTATATGTCATATCTTCAGGGAAATTTTTACTAGCTTCCTCTAATGCTTTTTTAATGGCAGCTGCTGATTCTAAAGCATTTGCTTCACTTTGTAAAAATACTCCAATTGGTAAAGAAGGTGCATTATTTAATCTTGTTTGCATACTATAATTACTAGCACCAAGCTCAATTGTAGCAACATCTTTAAGCTTTAAACTACTTCCATCAGGGTTTGAACGAATTACAATATTAGCAAATTGAACAGGATCATCAAATCTCTCTGGAGTTTGAATTGTATATGTGTACATCTGTTTATTTGCAATTGGTTCAGCTGCAATTTTACCAGCTGCATATTGATTATTTTGCTCTTTGATAACAGCAATAACATCAGTTGTAGCAAGAGAGTATTTTGATAGTTTTGAAGGGTCTAGCCAAACTCTAATAGAGTAATCTTTTGCTCCAAAAATCATAGCATCTCCAACACCTTCAACTCTTTTTAGAGTTTCAACCATATTTAATAATGCATAGTTTGATAGGTATATAGAGTCATAAGTGTTATTTGGAGATTGAAGCATAGCAAATAGAAGAATACTAGGAGATTTTTCACCTACAACAACTCCAACTCTTTGCACTTGCTCAGGCATTGAAGACAAAGCTGCTTGAACTCTATTGTTTACATCAATTTTTGCACTATCAGGATCTGTTCCTACTTCAAAATATACATTAATTGATAAATTTCCACTATCATCAGCTAAAGAGTTCATATAAATCATATCTTTAGCACCATTAATTTGTTGCTCAAGAGGAGCTGCTACTGTTTTTGCAATAGTATTAGCACTAGCACCTGGATAATTTGTACTTACAACAATTTGTGGTGGAAGAACTTTTGGATATTGTTCTATTGGTAGATTTGTCATAGAAACAAGTCCAACAAGGAAAATTATTATTGATAAAACGCCCGCAAAAACGGGATTTCGTATGAAAAATGCTGAAATCATAACTATTTCTCTTTATCTACAATTTGAACTTTTGTGTTAGGTCTTATTTTTGCAATGTTACTAATAATAATTTTTTCACCACCTTTTAAACCACTTTTTACTACAACACCATCTTTAATTAAATCTCCAACAACAACAGGTGTTGGTTTTGCAATATTATCTTCTCCTACAACAATTACAACTGTTGCTTGTGCTGTTTTTAAAATAGCATTTTCAGGAACTACAAAAATATCTCCTAAATCAAGGTTTGAAACTTCAATTTGTCCAAAATTTCCAACAATTAATTCATTATTTGGATTTTCTATTTTTGCTCTTACAAGAAGTGTATCAGTATTTGTATCAATTACAGGAGCAACAAAATCAATAGTTCCATTAAACAATTTATCACCTAATAGTAAATTAATTTTTGCTTTATTTTCTCTAATTTGACTTATATATTTATTCATATCCTCTTTTGGAAGAGAAAATTCAGCATGAATTGGATTTGTGTTTGTAATAGTTACAAGTGTAGAATTAGTAGCAGTTGTTCCTACTAAATCTCCAATATCTTGTTTTTTTATTCCAGCAATTCCATCTATTGGGCTAGTAACATTTGTGTAGTTATATTGAATTTGTGCTTCATCTAAAGCAGCTTTTGAACTCTCATATTGATAAGTATAATCATCAAATTGTTGAGGGCTAATAGATTTTGAAGCTATTAAAGATTTTGCTCTATCAAAATCTTTTTTTGCTTTTATAAAGTTTGCTTTTTTCGAGTTTAAATTTGCCAAATATGTATCAGGTTCAATTTTATAAAGAAGAGTTCCTTTTTTTACAAATTGCCCCTCTGTATAGTTTTTCTCTTTTAAAGTCCCAGATACTCTTGCAATAATATCTACTTGCTCAACAGCTTTCAAAATAGTAGGATAAGTTTTACTTGTAGTAATATCTTTTTTCTCTGCTTTAAATACTTGCACTGGAAGTGCAGGGGCTTCATTTGCATTTAGATTTGTAAATGCTATACTTGCCACAAAAAGTGATATTATTGATTTTTTTATCATCTTATATACTCCTGTAATTTTTCACCACTGTGGTAAATTATTGTTGCTTTTTTCACTTCTAAATCATTAATAGCTTTTTTATGCTGACTTATTGCATCATATTTTTCTGTTAAACTTTGTAAAAATGCAACATTATCTATAAGTCCATTTTCAAATTTTGATTTAATTATTTCATAAGCACTTTGAGCTGCTTTAAGAGTTGCTTCTGTTGATTTAATTTTTGCTTTTGCAATATTATATGACTTTAAAGCTAATTGTAAATCAACATCAGCTTTATTTTTTTCATACTCAAAATTTGATCTACTAGCTAAATACTCTTTTTGTTTTGATTCATATTGATATTTTGTTTGACCAAAAGAGAATAAATTCCATTTCATATTTGCACTTGCAACATTTTGATGATTATTTATATCTGTATCGTTGATTTTTCTATCGTAATTATTGTCATAATAATTAAATGTATTATCTAAAGTAATTGTTGGGTAATATCCACTTTTTTGTGCTTGTGCAACACTTTGTTTTGATTGTGTCTCAAAATCCAAAGCTTGAATATCAAATCTAGGACTTTTTTGTATCAAATTATTAATATCTTCAAGTTTTGAACCATCTGTTATCGATACTTGTGTGCCTGTAATGTATTCAAGATTATGTGTAATTGTAATAATATTTAATTCAATTTCTTGAAGCTCAACAATAGCATTTTGAAGTCTTGAAACTATTTTTTGAAGCTCATCTTCTGTTGTAGTTCCTGCATTGTAAAATCTTCCAATTCTATCTTCTTGTGCTGTTAATTGTTCTATCTCTTTTTGTTTTGCATCTTTTTTTGCTTCAAGAGATAGATAATCAAAGTAGTATTGAATAACAGTTAGTGATAGATTATTTTTTAAAGCATCAAGTGATTTTTCTCCACTTTTTATATTTGTTTCATATCCATCATAAATATCATATTTTTTCCCACCATCATATAATAGGTAGTTCAGACTACCATAAGCATTTGCTCTTTTTTTTGGATTATTGGGATATTCATGTTCATTTATTGAGTATGAAGCACCAGCATCTAATTTTGGTAAATAACCTCTTTGTACACTTTTATACTCATCTTTTAGTGCATCTAAATTTTGTTTAGAAGATTCAACCAATCTATTTTCTATTGTTAAATTTACTAACTCTTCTAAATTTTGACTATATAAGAATATTGGTACTAAAAAAGTAAAATATATTTTTTTCATTTTGCTCCTTTTAGAAATAAAATAAAATTCTATCAGTTTTTTACTTAATTTTGTCTTGCTAGAAAGATAATTTTAATTTTAAATTAGATACAATTTTCGCTATGAATAAAAAATATATAGATGAATTTTATAGTAGAGTTGCAAAAGATAAGAAGCATGAGATTTTTGCTTTATCTTTACCAATGTTTTTAGCAAATAAGCATATTTATAACGAATCAGAGAGTTTTTATAAAACTAGTTATGATTTGTTACATTCAGATATTGATGTTTTAGCAGCACTTTATTTTAGCAATGAAAATCATTCACTTTCACCAACAGAACTTTATGATGCAACAATATTTTCAAGTGGTGGTATGACAAAAGTTCTAAAAAAACTTGAAGATAGAGAGTTTATAAAAAGAGATGTTTCAAAAGAGGATAAAAGAAAAACTTTTGTAACTCTTACAAAAAAAGGTGTTGTTCTAATAGAATCTTGTATTTGTGAAGCTTCAAAGAGATTAGAAAATCATTTTAAAGTATTAAGTCAAAAAGAGAAAAATGATTTGAAAAAAATTTTATCAAAACTAATTTACTCTATGATTTAAATAAATAAAAATTCAATTAGATGTTATCATATACCCTTGAGATGATACATTTTCAATCAAATCTTTAGATGTTTTTGCTCTTAATCTTTTTATAAAAGTTCTAACTCTTTCATCACTTATATTCTCTAATTCCCATAAATTTTCTTTAATAGTTTCCATTTTTACAAGTAAATTTTTATTTTCTATTAGAAGATTTATAAACTCTTTCTCTCTTTTTGTAAGATTTATTAGTTCACTATCTTTGTATAAACTACAAGAGTTTTTTACAAATACAAAACCATCTTTTAAGGTATAGTCTTTCTCCTTATTTATCTTATTTGAAAGCTCTTTTAAGTACTCAATAAAGCTTTCAATATCAAATGGTTTTATAAAATATTTTGAAATTCCCAAATCAATAGCTTCTAAAAGCATCTCTTTTTGGCTGTAGGCACTTAAAATTATTATAGGAGTTTGGTTATTACTTTTTATTATTTTGCACATTTCAAGACCACTTAAATTGGGCATAGAAATATCACTAATTACAATATCAGGTTTAAAACTTTTAAACTTTTTAATTCCATCAATACCATCTTTTGCAATTGCTACTTTAAAAAAAAGCTCTTTTATAGAGTTTCTTATTAAATTTGCTAATTTTTGCTCATCTTCTACTATTAAAACTTTTAGATTTTTCATACTATTTTTGGAAACTTTAGAGTGAATTTTAAACCATTTGAAATATTTTCATGCATAATTTCACCTTTAAAACTATTTTCAATAACTATTTTACAAATAAAAAGACCAAGACCTGTTCCAATTGATTGATGTTTTGTTGTAAAATATGGTTCATAAATCTTATCAAATAGCTCCTTGCTTAATCCTTGAGCATTATCAATATATTCTAAATATACAAAATCATCTTTTGTATTTGTATAAGTTTTTATAGTTATCTCTTTATTTGTGATATTTTTTTGTACAAAAGCATCTTTTGAGTTATTTATAAGATTTAATAGCACTTGAGTTAGCTCATTTTTTAATCCAAAAATCTCTAAATCTTTTAAAATATCAAACTTTATATTAATATTTTCATCTTCTAAGACTCTATTTAAAATCTTCAAAGCTTCATTTATACTTTGATTTATTAAAAAAGCTTCTTTTTGTTTTTTTGGAGCAAAGAAATTTGTAAAATCATCAATAGTACTTGACATTCCTAGTATTAGATTTTTTGAGTTTAAATAAAGATTTTCAATCTCTTTTTTGTTCTCATTTTCAAAAGCTTTTTTTAGATTAAATAAGCTTAAGTTTAACTCTGTTAAAGGTTGCCTCCACTGATGAGCAATATTTCCTAACATTTGACCTAAACTTGCCATTCTTGATTGTAGAAATATAATTTTTTGTTTCTCTTCTAGCTCTTTTTGAAGTAGTACTTCATTTGTAATATCATATCTTATGGCTACAAACTCAACAATATTTTCCTCTTTTTCATCTAAAATAGGAATAATAGTTGTATTTAAATAAATATCTTCTCCATTTTTTGATATATTTTTTACAGTAGATTTATAGACTTTTTTATCTAAAATAGTATTCCAAAGCAGTTCAAAATTCTCTTTTGGAGTATCAGGATGTCTTATAATATTGTGATTTTTTCCAATTAATTCATCTTTTGTAAAACCAAAAAGATTACAAAATTCATCATTTACAAAAGTGATAATTCCATTTATATCTGTTTTTGAGACTATATTTGAATTTTCTATTGCTTTTTGGTAGTTGTTCATAAGTTTAAAATCCTATAAAAATTTTTCTATCCTATCAAAGAAGCTTTTTTTTGTCAATGATTTTAGAAACTACTCCACCAAAGCCTAATTTTTAGGCTAAATTGAATTAATATGTAATTTTATGCATTTCAATTAAATCAGTATAATCTCTATTATCAGCTTTTTTCAAAGCTTGAATATATTCACTTCTTTTTGGATTTTCACTTGCAAGTAAATCTTCTTGCCATTTTACAGGCATTAAACCTTTTTGTCTAAGATATATATTTGCTAACATTCTACTGTATCTACCATTTCCATTTTGAAAAGGATGAATTTGAACTGCTCTATGATGTAATCTTGAAGCTATTTCATAAACATCAAATGATCTATTTTTATCCCAAAATAAAAAATCATCACTTAATTTTTTTAATTCCATAGGAACAAGATATGCTTTTATTCCAATTGAAAGTTCTATTTGTCTTGGTTTTCCTGCCCAATCCCAAACATTTCCAAACATCTCAATATGAAGTTTTAAAAACCAATCATAAGTAAAAGGAGCTTCTTTTTTTGTTGGAATTGCTGATAAATATTTGATTGTTGCATCTGCAATGTTTTCAGCCTCTTTTACATATATCTCTTTTAGAGTATAAGTTTTATTTTTAGGAAGTTTTAAACCTGATATATCATCAAGTGGTGTTGCATCATCTATAGGCTTTGTGCTATCAATCATTATGCAATCCACAATCTATTTTTATACTGTCCTTGTAAAAACTCTTTTTCAAATTTAGTAATTATTTTATTTAAAGAATCTTTTTCTAATCCCTGAACTTCTAAAGCTGATGTACTTTGAACTAAAGAAGCCATAAAAAGAGCTTTTTCTTTTGCTCTTTGTTTTTCTAACTCTTTTAATGGCACTACTTCATTTCCTGCAAAATCCAGACCTAATAAATTTGTAATTCTTTCTATTGTGCTAAGCTTTACATCATCCCCTGCAAAAAATCTATTTACAGTCCTAATACCTAAATGACTTAATTTTGCAAGATTTTCTATATTAATATTAATTTGTTTCTTTCTATTTTCTATTTTTTGTATTAGTTCTAATCTAGTCATTTTAAATCCTTTTGTGAAATTATGCCATAAGTGGCATAAAATTATTATTCAGAATTTATTTTTTGTCAATGATTTTAGAAACTACTCCACCAAAGCCTAAGTTTTAATCCAAAAGTTGAAGTATAACCAACTTCAGTGAACTTTAGATTTTTGTTTTTGTCATAAATAAAAGTTGTAGGGAATGCTTTTACATTAAATTCAGTAGATAAAAGACCATATTCATCATTTACGACTTTGAAGCTAAGATTTTTATCTTTTAAATATTTTTCTATCTCTTCATTACTTCCTGATTGTGTAGCTATTGTAATTACTTCAAAATCTTTTGATAAATTTTCAATATTTTGCTCTTCTAAAGCACATATTGGACACCA
>JACCDH011439720.1_pt1 | contig 10016 bp, 7 predicted proteins | sample 7442481 | NCBI WGS metagenome assembly JACCDH01 (sample SAMN15323433, study PRJNA562643) | freshwater metagenome | isolation source: river surface water | place: USA:Blue River Watershed | collected 2017-08-15
CGCATGAACTGGACCATTGGCAAAAGTCTTTTGAAATCCATACGACCGGTCAAGGTTTGTCCGAGACCGCTGTGACCTTGTTGGCCCGTGGCGCTGTTTTGCCAGATGGCATGCGATTGTTGGTCTTTGATGACATCTCTGAAATTGTTTCGGCAGAACGAGCCCAAGCGTGGGGTGAGGTGGCCAGACGCTTGGCCCATGAAATTAAAAACCCTCTGACCCCTATCCAGTTGTCTGCCGAAAGATTGCAGAGGAAGCTGATTGGCAAACTTGATGCGCAAGATGATGCGGTGCTGGCCAAGTCGGTCAAAACCATTGTGGATCAGGTCGATGCCATGAAGCGATTGGTCAATGAATTTCGGGACTATGCCCGCCTGCCTTCGGCCGATTTGAAGCCTGTGCAGCTCAATACACTGATTGCGGATCTGATGGTGTTGTACGCGAATGAGCCAGCAGATCAGATCCACCGCGCTACGGTCGTCACCGAACTGGATCCCTCGTGCCCCCCTATTTGGGGCGATGAGCAGCAACTCCGTCAAGTCATCCATAACCTGCTTCAAAATGCACAGGACGCCTGTGAATCCCAAAGCGAGTCTGCGCAAGATCCACCCGTTGGCGTACGTACCGAATGGAATGCCTCACGCAACCGGGTTCGTTTGATCGTGACAGATACGGGCCCCGGCTTTGAGGCCAACATCCTTAAACGCGCATTTGAGCCCTATGTCACCACCAAGGCCAAAGGGACTGGCTTGGGCCTAGCGGTGGTTAAAAAAATAGCCGATGAACATGGCGCCAAGATCGAACTGAGTAACGTGGTGCAAGAGGGCGAAATCAAAGGCGCGCAAGTCTCGTTATCATTCGCACTGGAAACATCCAAGGGCAAGTTGAATCCGCCCGCTTATTGAACAGAGACACGCAGACAATATGGCAAATATTTTGGTCGTTGACGATGAGTTGGGGATACGCGATCTGCTCTCTGAAATCTTGTTCGATGAAGGGCACCAAGTTGAACTTGCCGAAAACGCCGCCAAGGCCCGTGAGGCGCGTTTACGTAGTCGTCCAGACTTGGTCTTGCTCGATATTTGGATGCCCGACACCGATGGCGTGAGTCTCTTGAAGGAATGGGCGACTGCCGGGTTGCTTAACATGCCCGTGATCATGATGAGCGGCCATGCGACCATCGATACTGCGGTAGAGGCTGTCAAAATCGGTGCGCAAGCGTTCTTGGAAAAACCCATTACTTTGCAAAAATTGCTCAAGGCGGTTGAGCAAGGCCTGGCCAGAGACCAAGTCAAGCAGGCGGTGAGTTCTTTGATGGCAACGCAAACGGCCAACGCTATGCCATTGCCTGTGGTCGACAGTGCGATGGCGAATGTGGTGTTGGAAGTTCAGCAAAGCTTTGATCTCGATCGGCCATTGCGAGAAGCACGCGATGCTTTCGAGAAAGCCTACTTTGAGTTTCACTTGGCGCACGAAGCAGGCTCCATGACGAAAGTGGCGGAGAAAACCGGCCTTGAGAGAACCCACTTGTACCGCAAACTCAAGCAGTTGGGCGTGGACTTGTCACGCAGCAAGCGCCACGGCTGATTTATGCCTGAGGTTAAACCGAGCAAGGCTTTTCCTCTGCTATAATTTCTGCACCGGCCCGGTAGCTCAGTTGGTAGAGCAGCGGATTGAAAATCCGCGTGTCGATGGTTCGATTCCGTCCCAGGCCACCAGATACACCCCACAGTTTCGCAAGAGGCTGTGGGGTTTTTCTTTGGCAGTTGGGTTCGGCACTTTGCTTGCATCGAGGCAACGTGGCGTACGCTGGAGAGCCGCCTGTTGTTGTTCGCTCTGTCGCAGACAGCGCCAGAGGCAGGCGTTATGCTCTGCAAACTCAAGGTCTTCCCCTCCTCATTTCCCCACATGACTGCAACTCCTCAATCGCTGACTGGGCTTTTGCCTTTTTTGAAGCCGTATCGCTGGGCACTGGTTTTGGCGGGCTTGTTTTTGCTGCTGGCCGCAGGCACAACCTTGGCCTTTCCTTGGGTGTTGCGCCAGTTGATTGATCAAGGGTTGTCAACCGGCGCTTCGGTTGAGCAGTTGTCGGGCAATTTTTTACAGTTGTTTGGTGTGGCAGCGGCTTTGGCGGTGTTTTCCTCGGGGCGTTATTACACGGTGAGCTGGTTGGGCGAGCGGATCACGGGCGACCTGCGCAACGCCGTGTATGGCCATGTGCTCAAACAGAGTCCTGCATTTTTTGAGACGACACAGTCGGGCGAAGTGCTCTCACGCCTGACCAATGACACCACTTTGGTGCAAACGGTGGTGGGCTCTTCTTTTTCGATGGGCTTGCGCAATTTGGTCATGGGGGCAGGCGCCTTGTTGATGCTGGTGTGGACCAACCCGATCCTCATGCTGCAGGTGGTGGCTGTGCTGGTGGCAGTGGGTTTCCCCAGTGTGTACTTGGGCCGCCGGGTGCGTCGCTTGTCGCGCGCTAGCCAAGACCGGGTGGCCGACTCCAGCGCCATCGCCTCCGAAGTACTCAATGCCATCAGTGTGGTGCAAAGCTATACCGCTGAAGGCCGCGAGACGCGGCGCTTCATTGACTCGACAGCGCGTGCCTTGGGCACGGCACTGGGGCGCATTCGCGCACGTGCGGTGCTGGTCGGCTTCATCATCATGGCCTCCAGCGCTGTGCTGTTGTGGGGCCTGTACATGGGCACGCTGGCCGTGCGTGCGGGCACGAGCACTGCGGGCCAATTGGGCGAAACCGTGTTTTATGTCATCTTGCTGGCCAGCGCCTTTGCTGTGCTGGGTGAGGTATACGGCGACATGCTGCGCGCAGCAGGAGCCACCGAGCGCTTGATGGAGTTACTGCACGCCGAGTCCAATTTGAAAATCGCTGAGCAGCCCCAAAAGGCGCCTTGGCCACACGGCGGCTCGTCATTGCAGATTGATGCGGTTCAGTTTCACTACCCTTCGCGCCCTGATACTTGGGCGTTAGACCAGTTGAGTGGGCAGATCCACTCGGGGCAGACGGTGGCCGTGGTAGGCCCGAGCGGGGCAGGCAAAACCACCCTGTTCGATTTGCTGATGCGATTTCACGATCCGCAGTCGGGCCGCATTGTGTTGGATGGCGTACCGATTGACCAGATGGCCCTGCACGATCTGCGTGACCGCATGGCCATCGTGCCGCAGGAGCCCGTGATTTTTTCAGGCACAGTCATGGACAACATCCGCTACGGCCGCCCTGAGGCCGGCGTCGATGAAGTACATGCTGCCGCTGAAGCGGCCTATGCGCAAGAATTCATCCGCGAGCTGCCTGAGGGTTTTGACACGTATCTTGGTGACCGTGGTGTTCGTTTGTCGGGGGGACAACGCCAACGCATCGCGATTGCGCGGGCGATTTTGAAGAACCCGCCGCTGTTGTTGTTGGACGAAGCCACCAGCGCGCTCGATGCGCAAAGTGAAAAAATGGTCCAGGCCGCTTTGGACAAAGCCATGGTGGGGCGTACCACCTTGGTGATTGCGCACCGCCTCGCCACAGTGCAGCGTGCCGATGTGATCTGGGTGCTGGAGCGCGGCCGCATGATGGAGCAGGGCACACATGCCGAGCTGCAAGCCAAAGGCGGTTTGTACGCCAGTTTGGCTGCGCTTCAGTTTCATGCTCTGGGCTGATGACCTTGCCCCAAGCGACCCCCAAAAAAAAGCCGCTTTGAAGCGGCTTTTTCATGGGCAAACTGAAAGAGATCAGTTGCGGGTATCGCGGTAGCCGCTGCCGTAGCCAGTGGTCGGCTCTTTGGGCTTGGAGATGTTCACCACGATCGAACGGCCGCTGACAGACATACCGTTCAGACCGGTGATGGCGGCTTGGGCTTCTTCGGCGCTGGACATTTCAACAAATGCGAAGCCTTTTGAACGACCCGTGTCACGGTCCATCATGACTTTGGCCGACAGGACGCCGCCAAATTCAGAAAAGTTTTGACGCAAACTGGCGTCATCGATGGTGTAGGGCAAGTTGCCCACGTAAATTTTGCTGCTCATGGTTGAGCCTTTCAGAGAGGTGGCGGGCTGGTTTGCCAATGCAAGCCAGCACGCAGGGAATGGCGGTTTCCAGAAGGATTCCGCCGGGAAAAGTGCCATGCCATAGGCAGTGCACATTTATGGGATGAGGGGACCTTTGACGCAGCCTGCGCGCACCATGACAAAAAGCAAGTGTTTGTCTGCAGGGGCCGAGGCTGTTGGGGTAAGAGGATGTCCAGTGCGCCCAGTCGTTTCCTTCGATGGGGCTGTGGCGTTGGGTTTCCAATGCAGGAACAACCGTATTATATTTCCAATTCAAATATGGGTGAATATTTATATTTCAGTTGGTTGTATGTGGCGGGCCTCATGCGTCATAGAGAATCCCATTTTCCAGTTGTGCTGCACCACTGCGTTCCAATTCGGCCAGCATCATGTCCAGCCAAGTGTTCAGGTCGTAGCCCTGTCCAAAGCGTTGGTGCAGTTCGTCCATGTAAGGCACGCTGAGGGCCCATGCATCGAATTGGGATTTTGAAATTTGACCCCACTCCAGCAGTTTGAATTTGAGCAGCACCTTGGCACCGTAACGGGCGTGTCGTTCGGGGTTACGGGCAAAGCCGGTCAACTTGCTGCGTGCCAGCGTCAATGCTGGGGCGACTTCGGTGAACACGGCGCCGTGTCCTGGAATGATGGTGACGGGGTTGAGTTGCTCGATCAGGTCGAGAGTCTGGCTCACTTCGTCAAAAGCGGCGATGCCTTGTAATTCTGGAAAAACCACACCAAAACCGTTTTGCCACAGAGCATCTGCCGACATCAGCAAGCGGTGTTCGGGCGCAAACAAAATGACCGAGTGAGGGTCATGACCCGGGGCGGCGTGGACTTCCCATTCGGTGTTGGCCCAATGGTGGCTGCTGCCAGGTTGGAGCAAACCCGTGAAGCAAAAAGGCGGACAGTTTTGCCCGGTGGGCTTGTAACTCAAATGGTCTTCGTGCCAGCCCTGAACGGCGCTGGCAAGCCCGGGGGGTATCCAGGTTTGGAGTGCAGGGTAGTGGGCTTGCAGGGCCTGGTTTCCACCGCAGTGGTCGCTATGCAAGTGAGTGTTGGCCAGCTGGTCAAGTGTTCGCCCCTGCAACGCTTGCGATACCAGTGCCAGTGTTTGAGCTTGGTGGGCGACATAGCCGCTGTCAACCAACGTGGTGCTGTGGTCATCACACAGCAAAATGTTGTTGGCTGACAGCCAGCCCCGTTCAAAAACGGTGATGCCTGCAGGCAAAGTCACAGATGTGCTCATTCAGAGGGGCTTGGCCACATTATTTGTGGGTGCGAAGTTCCCGACGCAAAATCTTGCCCACGTTGGACTTGGGCAATTCATCGCGGAACTCAATGTATTTCGGACGCTTGTAGCCGGTGAGCTTCTCCTGGCAGAAGCGAGAGACCGCCTCTTCGGTCAGCAGCGGGTCGTTGCGCACCACAAAAACTTTGATGGTCTCGCCTTGCATGGTGTCGGCAATTCCGACGACCGCACACTCCACAACGCCAGGGCAAGTCGAGATGACGTTTTCCAGCTCGCTGGGAAAGACGTTGAAACCGCTCACGATGATCATGTCTTTTTTACGATCAACGATGCGTGTGAACCCCTCGTGGTCCATGATGCCCACGTCGCCCGTTCGCATGAAGCCATCGGCCGTGAAGGTTTTGGCATTCTCTTCAGGCTGATTGAAGTAACCCGTCATCACGTTTGGACCCCGGATGCAAATTTCCCCTGAGCTGCCAACTGGCAGGCTTTGGCCGTCGTCGTCCTTGATGGCGATGTCGATGCTGGGCAGAGGCAAGCCGATGTTGCCGCTGAAGTGGGTTTGTGTGACAGGGTTGTTGGTCCCGATGGCGCAGGTCTCGCTCATGCCCCAGCCTTCGATCATGGCGCTGCCTGTGGCCGCTTGCCAGTGTTTGGCGGTTCCCTCGGACGCAGCCATGCCACCCGCTTGCGTTAGCCGCAGCGAAGAAAAATCGATGGTTTTGAACATGGGGTGCTGCATCAGGGCGTTGAACAAGGTGTTGACGCCAGGCAGCATGTGGAAGGGGCGTTGTTTCAGCACGTCGATGAACTTACCAAAGTCACGTGGGTTGGGCACGAGGGTGAGGTGAGAGCCCTGGCGGATGGCCAGCAAGCACAGTGTCAAGGCGAAGATGTGATACAGCGGCAAAGCTGCAATGCTGTTGACTTTGCGCAGATCGCCAATGCTGGCCAAGGCGGGAGTGAACCAGCCTTCGGCTTGCAAAATGGCGGCCACAATGTTGCGGTGGGTCAAAACCGCGCCCTTGGATAGTCCGGTCGTGCCGCCTGTGTATTGCAAGAAGGCGATGTCATCCAGGGTTTGCGGCACAGGCTTGAGGTTCAGATGACGGCCTTGCGCGATGGCTTTCTTAAATGAAGTGACCGTGCGACCACCGTCCAGAGGCAGTTCAAATTCGGGCACCATCTTGGCCAGATGGCGGACAGCGAATGTCATCCAGCGTCCATACCAAGGGCCCAGCAAATCACCAATCGAAGCGATGACGACATGCTGAATACTTGATGCGTCGATCACTTCCTGCAAGGTGGCTGCGAAATTTTCCAGGATGACGATGGCCGATGCCCCCGAGTCTTTGAGTTGGTGGGCCAGTTCACGTGCGGTGTATAAGGGATTCACGTTCACGCAGGTGTAGCCCGCGCGCAAAATCGCCGCCATCGTGACCGCAAACTGAGGCACGTTAGGCAGCATGATGGCCACGCGGCTACCAGGCTCTAGGCCTTTGCTTTGCAACCACGCCCCCAAGGCTTTGGACAACTCATCGAGCTCTTTGTAGCTCATCCAGCGGTCCATGCAAACAGAGAACGGGCTGTTGCCGTGATCACGGAAAGCTGTTTCCAGCAAGTCGGTCAAACTGCTGTATTGGCCCGGGTCAATGTCGTGTGGGACACCGGCGGGATAATTCTTCAACCAAATGCGTTCCATCGTTTGTACTCCTCAATAGGGGCATTCTCGCCCGCTGTTTGACAAAGTGTGATCGGGCAATTCCCCATGCGAAGCCCGAATGGGTCTCTCATGCGACAAATCAGCCGTGCAGACAAAGGCCACTGGTTGGGTGCAAAATAAGGGAAAACCCGATCCGCCACATGACCACCAACACAAAGCCTCTCATCGGATTCTGGCGTCAATTTTGGCGACGCTGGGTGTTGGGCGTCGATGCATTGGATGTGGCTGGTGCGTCGGTGCAAAAGCAGGGTGGAGGTTGGATTCCCATCCGGTCTTTATCGCCTCGGCACAAGCCCCGCATCCTGAAACATTTGCTGTCGTTGGAGCCGCAAGACAGGTATTTGCGTTTTGGCTACCCCGCCACTGACGAGCAGATCGAGCGTTATGTGATGGGCTTGAACTTTCAGCGAGACGAAATTTTCGGGGTTTTCAACCGCCGCTTGGCTTTGGTCGCCATGGCGCACCTGGCCTTTTCGGTTGATCCCCAATGGGCCACTTGCGCTGAGTTTGGTGTGTCCGTAGCTTCACACCAGCGCGGTCGGGGATTGGGCGGGCGCTTGTTCAACCATGCCGTGATGCATGCGCGCAATCAAGGTGTGAGCATGTTGTTCATTCATGCGCTGAGTGAGAACGTGGCCATGCTCAAAATTGCCCGCCATGCTGGCGCGACAGTCCAGCGCGATGGCAGTGAAAGCGAGGCCTATCTGACTTTGCCGCAAGCCAATCTGGACAGCCAGTTGAGCGGTTTGATGCAAGAGCAGATGGCCGAAATCGATTACCAGTTGAAAAGCCAAGCACAGCAATTTCGTGAGTGGCTGGCCACTGTGCAAGAAATTCGCCAAGGCGTGCGGGACGCACGCCATGCGTCACACAAGCCTTGATTTTGCAGATTGTCATTTGAATCCGCTATCCTAGAGGCTTCGCCATAACAGCATGTCCTGCACTTTTTGACTGTGTCCGACCCCTATCCTGCGCGCCACCCTGAGCGCGAAGACAAACGCAGTTTTTTACAAAAACTCGCTGAATTCATTCACCCCGGCCCAGACTCGGCCGACGAGTTGATCGAAACCTTGGCCGAGGCCGAGGACAACCACATCATTAATGCTGAGAGTCGCCTGATGCTTGAAGGCGTGATTCGCATGGCCGACATGACGGCGGGTGATGTGATGGTGGCTGCCCCGAGGATGGATTTGCTGGACATTGAGTACCCCTTTGACCAGTTGCTGCATCAAGTCATCGAGACCGCGCACTCACGCTTCCCGGTCTTTGAGGGGGATAAAGAAAACATCATCGGTATCTTGTTGGCGAAAGACCTGCTCAAACTCCAGCGTGCACCCGAGTTGAACATCCGGGCGCTGCTGCGCCCGGCGGTATTTGTGCCAGAGAGCAAGGGCTTGAACGACTTGCTTCGCCAGTTTCGCGATAACCGCAACCATCTGGCCATCGTCATCGACGAGTTTGGCCGTACGGCAGGTCTCATCACCATTGAGGACGTGCTGGAGCAAATTGTGGGAGAGATTGAAGACGAGTTCGATATTGCCGATGATGAGGGCGATATTTTTGGCTTGCCTGACCGCAGTTTCCGTGTCAGCGGGGATACATCGCTCGATCGCGTCAGCGAGGCATTTGGCGTCAACTTGGAAGAAGCCCGTGCGGACACAGAGGGGCCGGACTTTGACACCATCGGTGGGCTGATTGCCCATGAAATGGGTCATGTGCCCCGTCGTGGCGAAAAGTATGTTTTGGCGGGTTTGCAGTTTGTGGTTTTGCACACCCGTGCTGGTGCGGTGCGCTGGTTCAAGGTGTCTCCCGTTTCCTTGGACGCGACCTCCGAGCCCCAAGCATGACCTTGATCGCACGGCGAGCTCGCGGTCCGCATGCCGTGTGGCCCGTGCTGGCCGGAGCTGCGCAGGCGGCGGCCATCGCCATGCCAGGCAGTGGCCAAGCGCATGGCTGGTTGCAGGTCTTGAGCTTGACTGTGTTGGCCGCAGGTCTGGCGCGCATGGCCCGAACACCGCATCCCTCACGCGCCACGTTGAAGTCTGCAGCTTGGACCGGCAGCCTGTTTGCGGTCACTTGGCTGGCTGGGTGTTTTTGGTGGTTGTATGTCTCCATGCACGATGTGGGGGGCTTGCCTGCGCCCTTGGCCGTGATCGCAGTGCTGGCTTTGGCGTCGGCCCTTTCCCTCTATTACGCCGCAGCATGCGCCGCATGGGTGGGCCTGGCTCGGGGCGCACTGCAGCATCGACCGGTTGGGCTCAGTGTGGTGTTTGCCGCTTTGTGGACTTTGGCTGAACTCATGCGGGGGCGCTGGCTGACGGGCTTCCCGTGGGGCGCTGGAGGGTACGCTCACGTCGATGGTGTGTTGGCGGTTTGGGCACCTTGGGTGGGGGTTTATGGTCTGGGCGCGCTGGCCGCTGGCTTGGCCATGTGCCTGGCCTTGTCGGGCTGGCGGCTGCGGGCACTCAAACCGTTGGGCGGTGTGTTGGCGCTCTCGTGGGCGCTGCAGGCGTGGGGGCCGCCTTTAACCACTTCTGCAGGCGTGGGGCAGGTGGAGCTGCTGCAGGCCAATATTTCCCAAAGTGCCAAATTTGATGTGGCTAGCGGCATCCGAGATGCGCTGCAGTGGTACGACGCCCAATTGCGCAGCAGCGAGCAAGCGCTGGTGGTGGCACCCGAGACCGCCATCCCTTTGTTGCCACGGCATTTGCCGGAGGGCTATTGGGCTAATTTGCAGCAGCATTTTGCTCAGCCGGGGCGGCCTTTGGCTCTTGTCGGTGTGCCTTTGGGCAGCTTGGCGCAGGGATATACCAACTCGGTGGTGGCGCTGGGCCCCCATGATTTGCCGAGTTACCGCTATGACAAGTCGCACTTGGTGCCTTTTGGCGAATTCATGCCGCCCGGTTTTGCTTGGTTTGTGCGCATGATGAACATCCCCTTGGGGGATTTCCTTTCCGGCGGATGGGATCAGCCTTCGGTTTCCTGGCAAGGTCA
>JACCDH011743737.1_pt1 | contig 10016 bp, 9 predicted proteins | sample 7442481 | NCBI WGS metagenome assembly JACCDH01 (sample SAMN15323433, study PRJNA562643) | freshwater metagenome | isolation source: river surface water | place: USA:Blue River Watershed | collected 2017-08-15
CTCACTAAATCTCCTGTCTTTAAATCCGCTTCACGCACAATATCGACAGGCAGTGTCAATTGATTCTTGGTGCTAAGCCGGCTTGTGGATGTTCTTCCACGCCGAGTTGCCTTGGGAGTCTTAGCCTTTACCTTAGAAGCCATAGGTAAAGACTAGCAGGTATCAGCTACGCAGAGATCTCCTGAATTACAGATTCCTCCGCAGAACCAGTATTACTCCTACAAAGTTGATCCAGTAACCGCGAAGTACGAGACTTTCCACATGACTGAACAGATTGACCAGTTCTTCCGCCCCGATGGCACCCTCATCAGCATTCCCGTAAAGCTTCACAAGAAGCTCGCAGTCCTGCGCCACATCGCCTCCGAGCTCTCCCCCGATACCAAGTACTCCGAGAAGCAACTTAACGAGATCATCGCCAAGTTCCACCCTGACACCGCTGCATTGCGCAGATACATGATCGATTACGGGATATTGGAGAGGGATGGAGAGAGTGTTTATTGGGTCAAGAATCAACTTTGAAGTGATCGCCGAGGGAGGTTTTGTCATACCAAGCTAGTAAGCTATGCCAATGACCTTCACTTTTGCGGACCTTTTCGCTGGAATTGGCGGATTTCATGCGGCTTTGGCCAAGCATGGTGGCGAAGCTAATTTCGTATCTGAGATTGACGACCATGCGCACAAGGTTTACGCGAAGAACTGGCTGAACGGAGACCTCGAGTTTAACGATGGCGATATTACGCGGGTGACTGCAGGGCACGTTCGTGTTCCTAAACATAATGTCCTTACTGGTGGATTTCCATGCCAACCCTTCTCGAAATCGGGAAACCAAATGGGAGTCGCCGAAGTCCGCGGAACACTGTTTTACGACATTCTCAAAATTGTGGAAACAAAAAAACCAGACCTTATTCTCCTGGAAAATGTTCGGAATTTGGTCGGACCAAAACACATCGGTGACTACAAATTAATGATTCGCCTGATCCGTGACCTCGGTTATGTTGTGAGCGATGAACCAACAATACTTTCGCCCCACGAAATCCCCGAACACTTAGGTGGCACACCGCAACATAGAGAAAGAATTTTTATCGGAGCTATTCGAATGAATGCGTCGGTAGCTTCGGACCTACGAGAAATTGGACCACTACTTCCAAGACATCCATTCAAAGACTTAGGGCCGATAAATTGGGACTTAGCAGAATTTCTAGAAAAGAATTCTTCAAAATCATTTCCAAATCATGAGGCGAACCATATATCCACTGAACAAAAGAGAGCGCTGAACATATGGAATGAATTCGTCAAGCTCAATTTAAGAGTAAATGGAGAACAACTCCCTGGCCTCCCCCTATGGACGGAGTATTGGAAAACAAGGAATGAAATTCATTTGTCTCGGTCAATGCCAGACTGGAAGCGCAGATTTATAGAAAGAAATTCTGAATTTTATGTGAAGAATCGAAAGTGGGTTGATCCATGGATGAAAGAATCAAGGCTTGAAGAACTTATTCCTTCATACCGTAAATTTGAATGGCAGGCGCAAGGCCATCGGAACATAAACAATTGTCTAGTTCAATTTCGACCTAGCGGAATTAGAGTCAAAGCCCCGAACTATGTTCCTACATTCGTAGCTATGGCGCAGACACCAGTTCTTGCTTGGGAGAAAAGGACCCTTGAAGTTTCTGAAGCTAAGGTTTTGCAAGGCTTCGCGAAGTCATTTACTTTTGGTGATCAACGTGATTCGCTTTCTTTCAAGCAAATTGGAAATGCTGTTCATGTTGGAGTAGCCAGTATTGTTTTTCAGTCCTTAGTAAAACGGGCCCGTCAGCTTGAGCAACCATGGGCAACAAACGTTAAAATTAAGAATTTACAATTAAGCCATCTGCCAGTTCCCCATTGGAATGATTGAAGAACGCAGATGGACTGCTACTTATGAATATTTACTTCCCTTTAGCACTTCCTTCGGTTAATCTAATGTCAATACGGCAAAGGGGATCTTGTGGATAATCAAGACAATCAAATTCAGGATAACAATGATTTTGAGTTTGAAGTAAATATTGAGCCCGATGCATCCGCCTTAAGAATGTTTCGAAGCATGTCATTCACTCCCTGGTATGCATTAGGTGAATTCGTAGATAACTCAATTACTAGCGCACTCAAGAATTTTGAAAACCTAAAAAGTAAAAATGGACCTGATTATGAGTTGGAAGTTTCAATAACATTTCCACCAGGTGAAAATATCCTTGTCGTGGAAGACAACGCGGCAGGAATAACTCGCGAAGAAATGCACCGTGCCTTAAAGACCGGAGTTCCACCCGAGGACACGAGCATTGGGTTAAGTAAGCATGGCGTGGGTATGAAAGCTGCTTCACTTTGGTGGGGCGGACATGTCATCATAGAAACTCATCCTCTGAATGAACCCAATGGATGGCACGTTGAAATCGATGCATCGGAAGATGGTGATGTTACTTCCTTGGTCCAGGTCCATAAGATTAAACATCGCGGTTACTCGGGTACTCGTTTGGAAGTACGAGGACTATGGAAGAAGACCCCTCAATCTAAAACCATTACTTCTATAAAATCTTACTTGCCATCGATTTATCGTTCATTTTTAGGTGATACCCGCAAAGAGGATCAGATGAAATGTGTTCTTCTGTATCAAGGGAAATCACTAAAGTTTCAATATCCAGATATTCTCACAGAGCCACTTTGGCCCTCCAAAAACGGTCCTGGTTACGGTGAGAAACCTCGAACTTGGAAGAAACAAGTATCAATCACCCTGTCAACCGGAAAAGTGATCTCGGGTTGGGTAGGAATTCTTGAACAAATGAGTCGAGACCTGAGTGGGTTTTTCCTCCATTACAGGGGTAAGGGTGTTGCTGGTGTTGTTCCCCTAGATGGCGATGAAAGTGAAGATCAGGCGGAAGCAAAAGATGCAATCTCTCGCGGATCCTATAAACCAAGAAAGATTTTTAAACAACAGGGAAGTTATCCAGATCAATCTTTCATCGGTGAATTTGATATTACGCAGTTTGGAAAGACAATAACAACAGATTCACCACTTTGGACGCCAGATGAAGAAGGCGAATTCACAGAGAAACTATTCAATCTGTTGAGCGATGATGATTACATTCGAATGGCCAATAACTTTCGCCGTAGAAAGACAGCCGCCAGCGATGAAAAAGCTAACAAGGTGGCCGATAAGAGTGAGGCACGCATAATTGAGGGAGCCCTAAGCGGCAATCTTGACCATCAAGATGTCGAAGAAACAGAAGCAGAGACGGAATCAATACGCTCCGCACTTGAGGCTGATTCTATAGAAGAAATTATGTCCATTAACCTGCGAGATAAAGAAAATCACACCCACAAATTTGATGTTAGCTTCATAAAGGACATATCACGTGCCTTTCTTGTTGTTACTGAAAATGAAGAATTTGATCATTTAATACAAGTAAACGTTTTCCATCCAGCATTAAGTGACATAAACATAGACATCCATGGGCGTAAGATTTTACAAAGAATCGGAGTTGCATTTGCGGCTAGTGAAGTATTCAATTCAGGGTACGACAAACAAAAAATTCGAATGAAAGCCAACCAGATACTCGCCCAACTTGGTCAGATAATCGAGGATTAACCATGGAAACAATCTTGGTTCCAGCGGATTCAAATTTGGAGATCGGAAGTTGTCTAAGAAACTACCTAGTCAACGATCGAAAGAAGACGAAGAAGATTTTACCTGGGGAGATTGCTGAAGTAGATTCAAGGGTTTTTGAGCAAAATGTTCTAAATATTACAAATAGGCTTGACGAATTCATGGTGAGCGACAAGAAAGAAGTTGCTTATCTTGTTCTTGGAAAAATTCAATCGGGTAAGACGGCTAACCTCTTGGGAACTGTTGCATGGGCAGCAGATAGAAAAGTTTCTCTTGCTGTAATTTTTACAGGAGTGACTGAAGCCCTGAATGATCAAACTGAAAAACGAATCCGTCGAGACTTGATGACTAAACTAGATGAACAGTTCGTAAAAGTTTTTCAAGTTCCAACAAAAGCATCTGGGGAAAACTATGAGAAACTTTTACAAGATTTAACTAAATGGGTGGCCAGACGATCTTCTGAAACAATCGAGGGTTTAATCCGACCTATACCGGTCCTTGTTACCTTAAAGAACCCATCAAGAGTTAAGACTTTACATTCACTTATTCAAGCACTCCAAATCAAATTTGGCGATCAAATGGTCTCGCTTCTTATTGATGATGAGGCCGATCAAGCATCCCAGAATGCCGGTGCCAAAAAGCGAAAGGTGACGCCGACATATGCGGCGATAAGCGCACTTCGCGATCTTGAGTGCAGGAATATTTTGCTTTCTTACACCGCGACGCCACAGGCAGTTTTACTTACTGAACGTAATGGAAGACTTAGACCAAATTACTGCGTTACGGTTGAACCGCGTTCCGGTTACTTTGGCTTGGATACCGCTGTCGATTCTGGCTTTATACACAATCGGGTAGAAGTTGACGACTGGTTGCTTAAGCCCACCGAAATGGAATTTTCGCCTAAGTCGCTTCGCGATGCTTTAGTCCGCTTCGCGTGTACCAGCTGGGTGCGTTTTTATCGCCCCGACAGTTTCTACGCTTCCAGTGGCCTAAGTGGAGATTCCCTAAGCGAGCGACTTAAGAGCGTGCAAATGCTGGTTCATGAATCGGGGTCTCAGAAGGAACACAAGAAGGTGTATGAATTTGTCACCTGGGAGATAGAACGTCTCACAGACGGCTTAGTCGATGCGTTATCCGGATCACTCACTTCATCGCAATTTAAAGATTTATCAGATGAATGGGAACTCGGATTAGAAGACATAAGAAATGCAGCAGATTTCAATCTACGAGAATCGATTTCTCCAACAATTGACATAGATTTTTTCAAGCAGATTCTCAGCTTGTTAGATGACTCATCGGTGTTAGTAGTTAATTCTGATCCTGAGAAGCCGGGCCCTTCTGATGATATTCCTATTGAAGATGACGTCTGGGAGCAAGCCAAGCTCTGGGTACTAATTGGTGGCGATATCCTAGGACGTGGCTTAACCATTCCTCAACTCACGACAACTTACTTTCTTCGTCATGCAAAGCGTCCAAACTTTGACACCGTTTCTCAACAGATGCGATTTTGCGGATATAGATCAAACTATTCTCAGTTTACACATTTATTTGCACAGGGTCATACCTTAGGTATCTTCGAAGTGATGAACGAGATCGATAGTGCTGTGTGGCGTTTAGCAAAGAAGTGGGACAAAGAACATTTAGATATATACAAGGAATTGCCAGTTGTGATGTATGCGTCTCGGCCAAATGTACGTCTAGACCCTTGTCGCAAAGCTGTGCATGATCCAGATTTAGTTGATCGGAAAATTGGAAATTTGATTTTTTCAAGTCGAGATGTGTTCAATCCAATTAGATTCAAAGAGAACCTCATCACCCTTCGAACATTGATCGAGGAATCAAATTTTGATATTGAAAAGCATGAAGATTGGTACATTGTCAAAGAACCAACTGATTCTCAAATGCAAAGAATCCTGGCAGGTTGGGAGGCAAATCCTGCTGAAAACACCTTCTTGATCGGTTCGGCTGAGTTATTCGTTCCAGAACTTGAAGAATTGGGGTTGTCAAATATTCCTAGGAATATTCTGATCCATAAGGCGCTGTTAGATGCAGATCTAGGCATTGCTCAATCATTGACATCACAAATCACAACAACACGTGGAGCCACCCATGTAGGTAATGGAGTAAACCTCTCAAATTGGCAACAATCTTTTGAGTCAATGAATATCGTAGGAACGTCAAAAATATTATGGCCCTTGCTGGCAGTACCGCATATTGGTGGCGGTCAACGCGCTGTGCGTGCTCGATATAGCCCGGATGCGACAACCCTATTGATTGAACCAATTTTTGGTCATCTCGGGAAAAATAAAGATGGAACTAAGGTGGCTGCAGGGTTGGCATTCTCATTAATGAGTCCTCCAGATTTTGAGGTTCGTATAATCGGCCTTGAATCGCGCCTCGATGATTTAGGAGCTCACTAATGTGGGATAGCAAAACAATTGCTAAGGCAATCCGTGATGTTGAACTTGACGTGAAACTAGAAGCCAATTTTATTCATTTAAAACTTTTTGATTTAACAATGCAATTTGGCGTAGGGACTGACGGAAAGGGAAACACGGTACTTGTTTTACCCGGACAGAAAAATTCCCTTGCATTCGAAACAGAATTTGCTAACTACGACCCTTGGTCAGATCTCGTAGTTTTTGAATCGCACGAAGATTTAAGGGGCGTTTCTGTCTTGCGATGTGCCATCGATAAGAATGACGAATCCACAGTCGAAGCTGCTGCTGCAATTTACTTTGGATTACTCGACTTGCAAAAGAAATTTGGGAAAACTGGAGATGCCATTTGGCAATTAAGAAGTCTATTTGCTAACCGTTTAAAATTTGAAATAGATGATTCGATTATTACGGGACTTTTAGGCGAAATTATAATTATATTTGCATCCGCAAATTCTTCTTTGGCATTACAACATTGGCATTCAAATTTGGATGACAAGTTTGATTTCTCTGGAGCCAATTTTCGGCTTGAAGTTAAATCAACAACTACCAACCTTAGAAATCATAATTTTTCCTCTGCTCAAATACCTGGCAATGTTCCTGACAAAACATACATCGCATCCGTGCAGATTGTACGAGTCGAAAATGGTTACACTCTGCTAGATGTAATATCCGATGTACAAAAGACATTGTCTTCAGATGAAGCTTTTCGACTTCAAGATGTCGCGCAGCGCACGGTGGGTGTTCCAATCCAGTTACTGACTGAATATCAAATAGACTTAAAGGCAAGTGTCGCAAGTATTAAGATTTTAAGAGGGGTTGATGTTCCTGCTCCATTAGCTGAAGAAGGCGTGTTGTCAATGAATTGGCTAGCTAACTTGGCAGGTGCAAAAGACTTGGAATCTTTTTATGAAGACTTCTTCGAAAGGCACAGTTAATTGCTACCAAATATTTTCTGCGCTTCGGATACTAATTTCTTAATCTTTGTCTAAGCGATCGGATTTAACGCTCCAACCAGCTTCGAATAGTGCTTCGGCGACGAGTCCCTCTGCCCTCTCGGCTGCTTCTTTCGAGTGAAAACTTGGAAAATCCATCATAATGTCCCATCTCAAGCATTTGGATCGCGCTCTGGAAGTCCGAAAAATCCGCGCGGCAAATTTATGTTCCGGTACATGCTGGGCAAAGCGATAGCGCACGGGATTTCCCGTTGAGCCAACGTAAAAATCGTATTCCAAATTTGGATCTAACTTCTCTATTTCGATGACGTAAACCGAGTACCTGGGATCGGACTTCTTCCCTTTTGCATCGTCTGCGGCCAGTTTCTTGAGCTTGAAAAGTAGCTGCTCTGAATCGACCATGGTCAGACTTTACAGACATCGAGCGAGGAAGCCGAGTTTGTCAGTCACTCTCCGTAATCTTCTACCCATGAAACAAGACTCCAATAAGTTCATCGCTTACCTAGCAATCATCGCAGCTCCCTTTGCTTTGGGTGCTTTTTTCTTGACCTGGGCTCCCTCTGCGCAGTTTGCGAGTGAGGATCCTGCAGGTGATGGGTATGTGCCGCCGCGCAGTATTGAGCGGTTGGTGGAGAGGACTCAAGAATCCACTGTGACTGTGTGGTGTGAGCCAAAGTCAGACAAGTCTTCCCAAGGAACAGCATGGGCGATTAAGTTAGAGAAAGATTCGACCAAGACTCATCCAACTGTCTTGATTACCAATCATCATGTGATTGATTCATGTATCGGGCAAGGCGATGTGATTACGGTGGCATTGCCATATGAAGATCCAGTGGCAGCTGAGCTTGTTCGATGGGATGCCAAGAATGATTTAGCTGTTCTTAGAACCAAGTTAGATCTACCCACATTGGGACTATCTGAGTACGATACCTTCCCTGGTTATTGGGTCATGGCGCTGGGAAGCGCTGATGGGTATGAGGGATCTGTTGCATTTGGAAATGTGATTAATTCAAATCGAACAGAGATTCTGGTTACTAACAATATTTCTAATGGCAGCAGTGGCGGCCCGTTAGTTGATAACGAGGGAAATGTTGTGGGTGTGATTACCTGGTCATTAGATGAGCAGCAGTACAACGGAGCGGTTTCCCTTAATGCCTTCTGCGTAAAGATCCTTGAGTGCCCTAATGAGTATGAGGGCGAGGAGACTTGGTGGGATTACATCGGGTAATCCCCTACTTCGAGGATTTGTCATACCTAACCCTTACTATCTACTTATGTCATTAGATCCGGCGTCAATAAGAACCATCCATTTTTACAATTTTCTGACGGGAGACCCTGAAAATTTCCCTCATGAATTCACGGCCATTGTGAGCGGGGAAGGTTTTACTTACGTTAGCAACGTGATATCTGATGAGGCTGCCAAACGTCGCGCCGACCGCCTTTTAAAACGAATCGAGGCTAAGAAGAATCAAAGAGCTTCTGAGGGAGATCCATTGAATCAAGATGACTTTCTCCGCATTTCACAAATTGGGATGACTCAGTATTACGTTAAACAGGGCGCTTCATATAGTTCAGAAACCACACTTCAACAAGTAATTACCTTAGAGAAAATAATTTTGAATGAGAAAAGATCAGAATTTTTTCCAAAGCCAGAAAAGAAACCCGAAATCAAACCTTCCGAGATAAGCGACATGCCGTTTCTGAAAAGCTTAGTTCTTCCACCCATGACTCCTGATATCTTGGAAAACATCGAACAAGTCATGATGGATTTTCCAGATTTAGTAGACAACCTAGACTCCGGAGCCGATCTTTCTAGTTCAGGAATGATCGAACTTGTGTTTGCGATTCTGGGCTCTATACATCCTGATGATCCAAATGGATGGATTTTGGATTATTTAGACGAATTTGGAAATTTAAAGGTAGTTAGTGATGACTAGAAACCCATGGATTGGATTTGGTTATTCGGATTCAATGCTTCATCCAGACGACGCCGATTCGGTGAAATTCCACAATAATTCTTCAAAGGCTGAATATCAATTCCTGCTGCACCTTGCGCCAGAGCCTTGGATTGGCAATCTTCAGGGGAATCTCTTGGTTTTATATTCTAATCCTGGAGCAACGGAAGATAACTTAAATAAGGTTTTTCAACCGAAGCATAAAGAAGTGATGGAGAAATCAATAAGTAATTTGAGTCAAGAAATCAAAAATTTTCCTCACTTTCACTTTGATCCAGAATTGAAAGATACAGAAGGCGGCAAGTGGTTCAGAGCAAAATACCGCTGGCTTATTGAGGAAACAAGTGACCGAGCAGTATCGGACAACTTGATTACTTGTGAACTTGCTCCGTACCATTCAGTGAAATGGAAGATTCCACGTAAAAAACTTCCTACGCAAGAGTTTACTTACGAGATCATTAGAAATGCCATGTTACGAGATGCGGTTATCTTATTGGCGAGAACTCCAAGAATTTGGCTTGAAAACATCCCAGAGCTACAGAAGTATCCAAAGGTGTTCCGACCTAATTCAATAAATGCTTCCATTTCGCCCAAGAACTACCCAGGCAACTTCGATAAAATTATTGAATCAGTTATTTAGTTCTAGAAAATCTTAGTGGTTGACTTCTCGGTAATCCCCTACTCGCTAGCTGGTAACTCCAACTTTGGCTTATCTGTCGCACCCTCTTTCAACTCACTCTGAATTGCTTCAATAGTGGCGGGGATTCCGGTTTCATAGGAGTGAAGACCCATGGCAAATAGGTGGGCGAAGGTGTAACCATCCTCGGGTGAGAATCTAAGGCCGGATGATTTCTGTCGGTTGGAAACTCCAAAGATGAAATCTGTGCGTTCTGCATTGGAGAAGGTGGAGAGTAGTTTTGAAAATGCCCACTCGGTAGTTGCGATGGGGCCGGCGAATATAAGTCGTTGGTTGGTTAACTTCACCATTCCTTGATCCTTATCCATCTGCATCTCTTCGCCCGGAATC
>JACCDH010663788.1_pt1 | contig 10015 bp, 10 predicted proteins | sample 7442481 | NCBI WGS metagenome assembly JACCDH01 (sample SAMN15323433, study PRJNA562643) | freshwater metagenome | isolation source: river surface water | place: USA:Blue River Watershed | collected 2017-08-15
CCCCCGCTGCAAGTGCCAGGCGCTATGAAGAACAGGGATATTGAGCGCTTGCCTGGTGGAGTGTACTACGTTGATATGGCCGGTCCCAACAGCATGATTAAGACTGCGTTCGATGTGGATTTGAGGTTAGATCATCTTTTGCTCGATATTCAGGATGTACGCCAGCGGATTCAAAGCTCTTTTTATGCCGACCTGTTCTTGATGTTGGCCAATCAAAGTGATTCTCGGATGACGGCCACCGAAGTGGCTGAGCGCCATGAAGAGAAATTGCTCATGTTAGGCCCAGTACTCGAGCGTTTGCAAAACGAACTACTCGACCCCTTGATTGAATTGACCTTTGATGAGGTGATGGAAGCGGGGATTGCGCCACCACCACCGGAAGAGCTACAAGGGCATGAAGTGAGCGTTCAATTGGTCAGCATCTTGGCACAAGCACAGCGCGCCATTGGCGTGAACGGTATCGATCGCTTTATTGGCACAGTAGGCAATATCGCTCAGGCTAAACCCGAGGTACTGGACAAGATCGATGGCGACAAGCTCATTGATATTTATGCCGATAACCTGGGTGTGGACCCTCAAATTATTAAGTCGGATGAGGATGTGGCGGTACTGCGTCAGCAACGCCAAGAGGCGGCACAACAGCAACAGCAATCTGCACTGCTCAATCAAGCCGCTGATACCGCCAGAAACCTAGCGGCAGCGAAAACCACCGAACCGAGCGCCTTGACTGGCGTGATGGATTCGTTAACTGGCTATAACTAAGGAAGGAAATGCCATGGCTCTGAAAAGCTTAAAGAATACCGATGAGAACGGTATTGAATATACCCCGTGTAATTTTGGCTATGGTACCGAGATCTATCTCAATGGTGAGCAGTGCGAGGCTTTAGGGCTTAGCAAGCTGTCCGCTGGTCAGGAAGTAACGATTCGCGCCAAGGGAATCATTACCCGTGCTACCGAAGAGTTAGAAGCCAGTGCTGATAGTGGCGGTAAAGATCTTTGCGTATCGATTCAATTGATTGAAGCCGATGTGCAATCTGCTGGTCCAGCGAATGCTGCTAAAGCGGCGCGCATTCTGTACGGTAACAGCGAAGAGTAAAGGTTCCCGTATCGGACAAGATGGCGCATAAATTTGCGACATGAGTCATCTTGATCCTACAGATATTTCTCGCATCGAGCGCGCTTCCGAGGAATCGGCAGAAAAGCATCGTCGTGAAGAACAAGTCTGGCAATCAGATCTGAAATGGCTCATGGCAGACAGACGGGGACGGCGCATTGTTTCCCGTTTGTTGGATCGAGCAGGGTTGCAGCGTTCTTCTTTCGACACCAACAACGCCAGCATGTCCTTTAAAGAAGGACTTCGCTGGTCTGGAATTTGGCTCAAAGAAGAGGTCGAAAAGCATTGCTTTGATCGGTGTATCGAATTACTTAGGGAGAGTAAGGGATGAGTGATACCACGTTGATGACTGACGAAACAATACCAGTAGGCGGCAATCAGCAAACTGCGGAACCAACTGGCGGCCAACCGGCTTCCACTGGAGATGCAACTAATCAGCAGCAAACACAAGGACAGTCGGGTGATGGCCAGCAACAAGGCACACAAGATGGCCAAGGCAACAATCAGAAAGCACCGGAAGGCGCTCCTGAGAATTACGAGTTTAAGGCGCCTGAAGGTCATGAATATGATTCCTCAGTTATTAATGCCTTCTCCGAAGCTGCCAAGGAACTGAACCTGACGCAAGAAGCAGCGGACAAGATGCTAAACAAGATGGCCCCCTTAATTGCGGAACGTCAAATTGAGCAAATTGAGGCCGTGCAAACCAAGTGGGCTGACGAATCTAAGGTGGATAAGGAATTCGGGGGCGACAAGCTCGATGAAAACCTCAAGATCGCCAAAGGTGCGTTGGAAAAGTTTGGCTCTCCCGAGCTAAGCAAGCTACTGAAAGAAACCGGCGCAGGGAACAATCCGGAGATTATCCGCTTGCTCTATCGCGTTGGAAAAGCCACTGGCGAAGACAAGGTAGTTCCAGGATCGCAAGGCGCTCCTGCGGGCGAATCTAGGTCGGCTGCCGCAATTCTTTATGACAAATCAGCACAACAACAGTGAGGTAAAACATTATGTCTACTCTACCATTAGCATCTGGCCGCAACACATTAATTGATGTGGCCAAATCGTTTGGTCCCGATGGCAAAGTCGCCGTCGTAGCCGAGTTGCTTAACCAGAGCAACGAAATCATCAGCTATATGAACTTTATCGAAGGAAACCTTCCTACCGGCCATAAAGGCGTGGTACGAACTGGTTTGCCAGCGGTGCAGTTGCGTAGCTTCTATAAGGGCGTTAAGGCAAGCAAGTCTGGCCGTGCGACCGTAGAAGATGTTTGCGCAATGGCCGAAGGCCGTAACGAGATCGATAAAGATTTGGCTGATCTCAATGGCAATACCGCCGGATTCCGCTTGTCTGAGGGTTTAGCGTTCGTTGAAGCAATGAACCAAACTTTCTCCAAGAACATGATCTATGGCGATACTGCCGTTACTCCCGATGGCGTGTTGGGTTTAACTGCACGCTATAACTCCAAATCTGCCCAGTCCGGTAGCAACATTATCGATGCTGGTGGAACTAGCTCCGATAACACCTCCGTTTGGTTGGTGGTATTTGGTGAAAATACCGTTACTGGTGTTTATCCAAAAGGCTCACAAGCTGGTTTGGTGCAAGAAGACCTCGGCGTGATCGATGCCTTTGACGAAAACGGCGATCGTTTCCGTGCTTACGCTGAATTGTGGAAGTGGAAGTTTGGCTTGCATGTGAAAGATTGGCGTTATGCAGTGCGTATTGCCAACATTGACGTGAGCGATTTGTCCGATCAGTCTGGCACACAAGCCGTTACCGCTGCCACTTGGTTGAACAAGCTGATGATCAAGTCCTTGGCTCGTATTCCTTCCATGGGAATGGGTACACCAGTGTTCTTGGCAAGTCGTACTGTGAAAGAGATGCTGTCAATCGGCGCTCTGGATAAATCACAAAACGCATTGTCATTTACCGAAGCAGTGAACCAGTATGGCACCGTAGGCGCCGGATCGGTCGCTGGTCAAGGTACTGGCATTTCAGGTGGACAACTCAAATTCATGGGCGTGCCCGTGGTTACTGTTGACCAGATTTTGAAAACCGAAGCTCGCGTAGTCTAAGCGCGGCTTAACCCAAAAGGAGAAATACATCATGGGAATGCTTGATAACTCAGCCAAGCTGGCAACTCAGCAAGCCGTTACTTCGACTGGCGACACTGCGAGTACCAACGTCTATGACGCTGGTTCTGCAGCATCGTCTGACATTGGCCACATTCAGGATTTATATCTGACGGCCAATTGCGATACGACTGCTACTTCTGGCGGCTCGGCAACATTGCAGCCAGTTTTGCAACATTCGGACGACAACAGTTCGTTTGCTGATGCTCTAGCTGGACCCGTCGTTGCTTTGTCTGGCTTAGTTGCCGGTCAACCGCTATGGCGAACCAAGTTGCCATTGGGCTTGAAGCGTTATACCCGCGTGGTATGGCGTGTAGGCACAGCAGCATTAACTGCTGGCGCCTTTAGCGCAATGTACAGCTTGGGTGTAGAGCACAACGTTGCTCGACCATCTGGTTTTAGCGTCGCTTAATAAGGGGGTTACATGAAAGTTCGTGCAACCGCCCCAGGATTTCACGGAGCCTACCGAGAGGAAGGCGATGAGTTCGAAGTAGGTGCCAATGAAAAGGCTACTTGGTTCGAGCCCGTGAAACCAAAAAAGCAAGACGTTTCCGTTGATGCCGATGCTAACGGCAAAGACAAAAACGTTTAAGCCGAAGCAGTAATCGGTGTAGTGATCACGGGGCTGCGGGTAACTGTGGCCCCGTTTCTTATGGAATAAGGGGAAAGCAATGGCATCTGAAATTGATATTTGTAATCTCGCTCTAGCCCATCTAGGCGATAGTGCTACGGTATCGAGCATTGACCCTCCCGAAGGATCTTCACAGGCTGAGCATTGCGCTCGGTTTTATCCAATCGCCCGCGACTCTTTATTAGAGATGCACTCTTGGGGATTTGCCACCAGAAGAATCCAGTTGGCGCAAGTAGCTAATGCTTGGCCAGAGTGGGATTACGCCTATGCGATGCCAAACAATGCGTTGAATGTGATTGCCGTGATACCACCAGACGCAACCGATGACTACACGCCAGTATTACAGAGCTCAACTGGGTTGGAATCAGCGGGTGGAGAATTTACCCCAAAAGAATTTGCTTGTGAAATTGATGATGAGGGCTCTCAAATCATTCTCACAGATCAGCCCAATGCCGTATTGAGGTACACCACCACTATTAATGACCCGACTAAGTTCTCACCACTATTCATTGTCGCGCTATCGTGGCATTTAGCCTCGATGCTCGCCGGTCCGGTAGTGAAGGGTGAAACGGGTTCTGCTCAAGCGGATCGTTGCGATGGGAAAATGATGAAATATTTATCTCAAGCAAAGACTTCCGATGTAGCCCAACGCAGGGAAAATCTAAGTCATAAGGTGAGCTGGATGAACAGCAGAAATACACCGAATACCCCCTTCCCAAGGCAGTAATTATGGGAAATATTCGCACTCTGCAGCGCTCCTTTGGTGCTGGTGAGCTATCACCGGAAATGTTCGGCCGGATTGATGATGCTAAATATCAGTCTGGCTTAGCCGTTTGTCGAAACTTCATCCCAAAACCCCAAGGCCCAGCTGAAAATCGCCCAGGATTTGCATTTGTGAGAGAGGTAAAGGACTCCACTAAAAAGGTGCGATTGATTCCGTTTACTTACTCCACCACCCAGACGATGGTTCTCGAATTGGGCGCTGGGTACTTTCGCTTTCATACGCAAGGCGCCACCTTAATGAGTGGATCAGTGCCGTATGAAATTGCCAATAGCTATGTTGAAGCGGATTTATTCGATATTAAATTCGTACAATCGGCTGACGTATTGACATTTACTCATCCGAATTACCCACCGGCTGAGTTGCGTCGCTTGGGCGCGCTCAATTGGACGCTTGCCAATATTAATTTCACTTCGCCTATTTCCGCTCCGAGCACGCCAACCGTAACGGCCTCGGGTTATGTGGCCGTGAAATACACCTATTACTATGTGGTAACAACGATCGCTGCGGACGGGGTTAGTGAATCAGCTGCTTCTGCAGCGGGCAGTGCTGGCGGTAACTTGTTTGATAGTGGGTCAACAAACTCCATTTCCTGGTCGGCCGTATCTGGAGCATCGCTGTACAACGTCTATAAGTTACAGGGCGGTCTCTACGGTTATATTGGCCAGACATCAGGCACCTCGATTGTGGATGACAATATTTCTCCAGATCTATCGAAAACGCCGCCGACTTACGATGATGCGTTTACCGGATCAGGAAATTATCCAGGCGCGGTGTCCTATTTTGAGCAGCGTCGCACTTTTGCCGGCACGGTGAATAAACCACAGAACATTTGGATGACGCGTTCAGGCACGGAATCCAATATGTCGTATTCCTTGCCAGTGCGGGATGATGACCGTATTTCATTTCGAGTCAATGCGCGCGAAGCTAACTCCATTCGCCATATCGTGCCGCTCACGCAGTTAGTGATCCTTACTAGCTCGGCTGAGTGGCGCGTAACCTCGCTCAATTCGGATGCCATTACGCCATCTACGATTAGCGTGCGTCCACAGTCTTATATTGGTGCCTCCAATGTGCAACCAGCGATTGTGAATAACACCTTGATTTATTGCGCGGCAAGGGGTGGCCATGTGCGGGAAATGGCATACAACTGGCAAGCCAACGGTTTTCTGACGGGCGACTTATCGCTGCGCGCCCCGCATTTGTTTGACAATTTCACCATTGCGGATATGACGTTCTCAAAGGCGCCACAGCCTATTGTTTGGTTTGTGTCTACGTCCGGCAAGTTGCTAGGTCTAACCTATGTCCCAGAACAACAAATTGGGGCATGGCACCAGCATGATACCGATGGCGTATTCGAGTCTTGTACCGTCGTCGCAGAAGGTAGTGAGGATGTGTTGTATTGCCTAGTAAGACGCACCATTGGCGGGGTACAAAAGCGCTACATTGAGCGTATGGCTACCAGGCTTTTTACTGCTCAAGCCGATGCTTTTTTTGTAGACTGCGGATTAACTTACTCGGGATCACCAGCGACTGTGATCTCAGGTTTATCTCACTTAGAAGGTAAGACGGTCAGTATTTTGGCTGATGGTGCGGTACATCCCCAGCGCGTAGTCAGTAGCGGGTCGATTACCTTACAACAAGCCGCTAGTAAGGTACAAATTGGTTTGCCAATTACGGCAGATTTACAGACCTTGCCAGTAACGGCGCAAATTGATGGCAGCTTTGGTCAAGGTCGCTATAAAAACGTCAATAAAGCGTGGATTCGCGTATTTAGTTCGGCCGGCGTATTTGTTGGTCCCGATGCGGATAATCTGACCGAAGCAAAGCAGCGTACCAATGAGCCTTATGGGTCTCCTCCATCACTGGTATCCAAAGAAATTCAAGTTAATCTCACGCCATCATGGGGCGATAGCGGTCAAGTATTCGTGCGTCAACCTTACCCATTGCCGCTCACGGTGGTATCGCAGACATTGGAAGTAGCGCTAGGCGGTTAAGGTTCCCGTATCGTGATCACTATTGCGTACCTTGATGGTATCTGCCGTGGAGGTCTTCGTGTTTGATTTTACGCCGACGCAAGTTGCGCAATTCTCTTTAATTGGATCGTTGGCCGGTATGGCCAATTCTGCTATTGGCTCATATTATTCAGCCAGTTCAAAATCGTCTTCGCTGAGTTTTCAAGCGGATATGAATAATCTGAATGCGCAGCTAGCAGAAAATCAAGCTCAAAATGCGCTTTTGCAAGGTGAGCGACAAGCGGGCCAGCTTTCCATGAAGTATGGGCATATCAAAGGCTCTCAAAGAGCGGCTATGGCAGCTAATGGCGTTGATTTAGGCACAGGTAGCGCGGCAGAAGTTCAAGCCTCTACCGATATAGCCAAAGAAATTGATATGAATACGATCGCTGCTAATGCGGCTCGTAGTGCCTGGGGCTTTAGAACTCAGTCAGTCAATTACAACAACCAAGCATTGATTGAGCGTGCTACAGGAGGTTCTATTTCTCCGGCGGGGTATGGGTATTCATCCATGCTCGGCGGTGCCGGCAATGTAGCTTCGTCATGGTATCTCTATTCCAAAAATGCCCCAATGACAACGCCAGCAACAATCCATGATTACAGCACAAGGATCGGTTAACTATGGCTCAAGTACCAGGGCGTGCTATTACCCCGCAAGTAGACGTTGGTGCAGCCCCTTCTGGCCGTTTTGAGGCCCCACAGTTTGTTAATTACGCAGCGCAAAATGCCATTCAAGCGGGGCAGGGATTACAACAGATGGGTGGTGCGCTTGGCCAAGTTGCATCCGATATGGCAGAAAAGGCCAATACAGCTAGGTTAGATGATGCCGCGAATCAGGCAAAAAACTTTGCGATGGATTTGCGTTACAACAAAGACAATGGCTACCTCAATTTCAAAGGAGAGTCCGCTCTTAAGCGTCCCAATGGAATGTCTTTAGCGGATGAGTATTCAGACAAGCTTAAGACCCAATTAGATTCGATTTCAGAAGGACTTGGCAATACTGCGCAACGCGATGCGTTTAAGCGTTTCTCTGGAAATATGATGACGCAATTTCGTGGCGAAGCAATGCAGCATGAAGCCCAACAAAATAACGTGTATATGGGTTCAGTAGCGCAAGCAACGCAAGATACTGCCGCCCGTGAAATCGCGCTTAGTTGGAATGACCCAAATGGAATCGATGGCGCAGCGCAACGCTTGAAGATTGCCGCATATCAAGAAGCACAGATTACTGGAAAGTCTCCGGAATGGGCAGATGCTAGGGCGCGAGAGGGTTTATCTAAAGGACATTCATTAGCGCTCAGCGCTGCTATTGAGCGGGGCGATTACACCGGCGCTAATTCGTATTTAGATAAATACTCTGGCCAGATGCAAGCCGATGATATTTTGCGCGCTAGAAGTGCTATTAATAAGCAAGATAGCCAAGCCATTGTTACTGGCGCAATCAACAAGGCTTACAACCAGTATGGCGCAGAGTTCTCGGGCTCTGATACCAATCGCGCCTTTAACATTCTGATCAATGCCGAATCAGGCGGGAAGCAATTCAAGGACTATGGCTTTGGAACTCGCCCAGATGGGACGCTAAAGGGAAAAGGATTCTTAGGTGAGCTTAAGCGTCCTGATGGCACGGTATCTACAGAAATCTCCGTTGGCTATGAGATTAACGGAAAGCAGATTGATATTCCGCTCATCGTTCCTGGGCTCAATAAGAAAGAGCTGGATTACCTGCTTAAAACCGATATTAAGAGCAAAGATTTCTTCAAAAATATGCCAGATGGATTGGAAGAGAAGGCGATCGCTCATGCCAAGAAGCGTCTATCAGATGGCAAAAGTGTATTTGCAGACCAAGAGCCATTAACTAGCGCTAAAGGGGCAATCGGTATCGCCCAAGTTATGCCAACAACCGGCCCCGAGGCAGCAAAGTTGGCTGGCGTTAAATGGGATGAGAATAGATTTAAGTTTGATGCGGAATATAACCGTCTGCTAGGACGCGCTTATTTCGATAAACAAGTGAAAGATTTCAATGGCGAGATCGATAAGGCGTATGCAGCCTATAACGCTGGCGCTGGCGCTGTCAATGAGGCCGTTAAAAAAGCAGAAAAAAATGGTGGTTCTTATCTGAACTACTTACCAGATGAAACTCAGAAATATGTGAAAAATAACGTATCCGCTTATGCGTCCGGAAGGGGTAAGAATATCCCGACACAGAAGCAAATGGATGATGCGGTGCTTTCTAGCTTGGGGTCAAATGCTACAGAGTCTCAGCAACAAGATGCTTTAGCCCAGAGCCGAATTCGCTATAAGCAATTGATCGCGTCTCAAAAAGAGCAAGAGTTTCAGGGTGTTAATTCCGCTATTACGCAACTACAACAAAATGGTGGAGATTATGCAAATCTACCGGCTTCTGTTCGTGATGCTATTCCATTTAACAAGATTGATCAGGTTCGCTCTTACGCGGACAAGTTGGCAACAGGTACCTTACGAACGAATAATGCCGTCTATGAAAAGCTGAGCGATCCTACTTTTTTAGCCAAGTTATCCGATGGCGAATTTAATGCGCTTCGTGCTGATTTAGAGCAAAAAGATTTCCAGCAATTTTCATTGGAGCGCCAAGCCATTAAGTCTGGGAAGGCTTTAAATGCAGCTGGCGATATTCCAAGGGAGTCAATTAATACTGCATTGGCAGAAAAGTTGGTTCAACTTGGCGTAGATCCGACGCCAAAGAGCTCTGATGAGAAGGGGCAAATGCGCATTGGTGCGCTTAAACAATTTGTAGCTAATCAGGTTCTAGAGCAGCAAGCTGGTCTTGGCAGGAAGATGAACGATAAAGAGGTTGGTGCTCTAGTTAACCAATTATTTCTGCGTAACTTTAAGTTCAAGAATATGTTACTTGGATTTGAGTTTGGCGGCTCTAAGTCAATCTCTTATATGTCCATGAAGTATGGAGATATTCCTGCTGGCGATCGTGATCTGATTGAGTTGAAGCTAAAAGAGCGTGGCCTAAAGCCATCCGAGGGCGATGTGCTTGGTATTTATCTGAATATGAAGATGGGAAATGGTAATGGCTGATGTTGATAACGCAATCGACAGTTATTTTGGCCAACAACGCCAGCAAACAGTAGATGGATTGAAGCTTTCAGTAAGCAATGCGTTAACAGTCAACCCCGACCAAGAGGCTGAGGCAAGACGCGTAGCAAGCACTTTAAAAATTCCGGTTGATGCTGTTCGAGATAATCTTCCGGAGGCTCAGCAGCAGATCCAAATGCAGCAAACCGATTTTGGAATGTTGGCTGATCGATTCCCAAAAACATCAACGTATTTAAGCAACCAGCAAAATGCCAATATTGCCCATGA
>JACCDH010040666.1_pt1 | contig 10013 bp, 8 predicted proteins | sample 7442481 | NCBI WGS metagenome assembly JACCDH01 (sample SAMN15323433, study PRJNA562643) | freshwater metagenome | isolation source: river surface water | place: USA:Blue River Watershed | collected 2017-08-15
AAGAATAATGATTCTAGGCCAGCCCTTTAATAGCTTAGCCATTTCAATAATTGCATCTGATTGGTAATAGACCCTTTCGTTTTTTATAAGTAGTACCGATTGGCAATCTTCGCTAACCGAATATTGCTTCTTTATTCTTTCTCCCGCATTGCTTTGTTGAGCGGCAAAACGGAGGGTATTGTTTTTGTCATGTTTGATTAACCAACGCACAGTTCGATTACACAAATTACAAACCCCGTCAAAAAGAACAATATTCATATATGGTATTTAAAATAAAGAGGGCGACTACTGTGAAATAGGTTTACAAATTAGTCATTTTATTTTGGAACCCCATTTTCTTATGATTGAATAAGCTGCCCTATTGGGTAGGGTTTAAGACTGAAATGAAACCGTTTTTGTTCCTATTCCCGATTTTGGAACAAACTAAGCACTAAAAACAAGACAAAACAGGTAGTTACTATTTACATTGGGGATGAATCATTATTCAAAAATCTAAAACACAAAGTCACATGAAAAAAATGTTATTATGTTTACTGGTAGTAGGATCATTAGTAGCCTGCAAAGAAACTGCAAAACCAACCGAATCTACCGAACAAGCGGTTGCTCCACTAGAGCATATTTACAAACCTACGTATACAGATAATTTTAAGATTGGCGATTCAAAAAATGTACTCTTAGCTGAGGAATTCCACAAAATCTTGTTTGCAAAAGATTTTAAAAAAGCAGCAGACATGATTGCTGATACAGCTACTTACAATGCAGAAGACGGAACTACTCTCAAAGGGAAAGCTGCTATTGTAGAATACATGGAAAAAGGATTTACTGGTATCACCTTTAAAAACTACAAAATTGCTGCGATACTCCCTGTTGTGGGAGAAAACGGACACCAATGGGTAGATATCTGGGATGAAGCAGAATTAGAAACTGCTGATGGTAAATCACAAAAAATGCAATGGATGGATGCATTTAGATTTGAAAACGGCAAAATTGTACACTTCGTTGGATTTGGTAAAGTTGTAAAAAACTAAGTCTTTCTATTCATTTTTAAGTTTCGGATAAAATAAAAGAGGCCTCTATTCATAGGGGCCTCTTTTTTATAGGGTTCAACCTGGTTTTCAATCAGTAAATTCTTTAAAAAAAACCTAAAAATGGCGTCTACCCCCTTTATTCTATTATTAAAAAGGAGGTAAATCGTTAATTAAACTAATATTTGTTAGTTTTGTGTTTCAAACATGATTCATGAGCATATTATCACATTTGGGGATCCATAATTCTAATGTGCATTCCAATTTATCCAGTGAAGCACTTATCAATTTATCCCTAGAAACAGATGCTGGTTCTGCCTTATCGGATACGGGCGCATTGATGGTTTATTCTGGTGAAAAAACAGGTCGTAGTCCAAAAGATAAAAGAATCGTTTTAGAAGAAAGTACAAAAGATCATATTAATTGGGGGGATGTGAATCAACCCATTGATGCGGCCTCCTTTAATCAAGCCAAAAAAAATGCGATCGATTTTTTTAATAGCGCACCAGCAATATTTGTTGTTGACGGATATGCAGTGTGGGATCAAGGCAATAGGATTAAAGTAAGCATCATTTGTACTAAACCCTATCATGCGTTGTTTATGTATAATATGCTTATTCGACCAACGCAAGAGGAGTTGGCGAATTTTGGCACACCCGACTATGTGCTTTATAATGCAGGAGCTACTCCTGCAGACACGACCATTAAAGGAATTACATCCACCACCTCTATTCAATTATCTTTTGAACAAAAAGAGATTTTAATTTTTGGAACGGAATATGCAGGGGAGATGAAAAAAGCGGTCTTTTCATTGCTTAATTATTTAATGCCATTACATCAAATGCTATCTATGCATTGTTCTGCCAATGAGGCTGCAGACGGTGCTGTGAGTTTATTTTTTGGATTGAGTGGTACAGGTAAAACTACTTTGTCAGCAGATCCTCATAGAAAGCTAATAGGAGACGATGAACATATTTGGAGCCCAAAAGGAATTTCAAATATTGAAGGCGGCTGTTATGCAAAAGCAATTAACCTTGATCCAAATAAGGAACCAGCAATTTATCAAGCGATCAAAAAAGGGACCATTTTAGAAAACGTGGTCTTTGATCCTGCCACTAAAAAAGTGGATTATACCAATAAGTCAATCACTGAAAATACAAGAGCTGCTTATCCTATCGAATTTATACCCAATGCAAAAATTCCATGTGTAGGCGGACATCCTAATCATATTATATTTTTAACCTGCGATGCCTTTGGGGTGCTACCGCCCATCAGTAAGTTAGATGCAGCACAGGCGCAATACCATTTTATAAGTGGGTATACCGCAAAAGTAGCCGGAACAGAAATGGGTGTGACAGAGCCAGTAGCTACTTTCTCTTCTTGTTTTGGTGCAGCATTTATGGTTTGGAAGCCTACGGTATATGCAAAACTGTTAGCAGAAAAAATAATGCAGCATAACACAAATGTTTGGCTCCTAAATACAGGATGGATTGGAGGAGGATATGGAGTAGGAAAAAGAATTGATTTAAAATATACAAGGGCCATGATAGATGCCATTCATGAAAATTTATTTCAGGATATTGCTTTTCAAACAGAGCCTTATTTTAATTTATCTATCCCAACTGCTTGCGCAAATGTGCCAAGCGAAATTTTAAATCCAATAGATACTTGGAACGACAAGGATGCGTATATCCAACAAGCCAATAAATTAAAGACACTTTTTGAAAATAATTTTTTAAAATTTCAATAGTTGCCTCTTCTAAAATTTTTCGTTTAATCATTTTTTGTTTTTTATATGAGTACATTTTTTGACTATCATAATGAACAGGTTGCCAATTTACCTTTGCATCTAAGAAAGTATATTGTGCCTCAGGTTTATGAAAAATATACACCAGTAGACCATGCGGTTTGGCGATATGTAATGCGTCAGAATTATAGTTATTTAAAAAACGTCGCTTATTATCCTTACATACCCGGTCTTAAGAAAGCGGGACTGACCATTGAGAAAATTCCAAGTTTACAAGAAATCAATGATGCTTTAACTGAAATAGGTTGGGGGGCTGTTACAGTGGATGGCTTTATTCCACCTGCAGCATTCATGGAATTTCAGGCCTATAGGGTTTTAGTCATTGCCGCCGATATAAGACAATTAGAACATATTGAATACACATCGGCGCCCGATATTATTCACGAATCCGCAGGACATGCGCCCATTATAAGTGAGACCAAGTATAACCAGTATTTAAGTTATTTAGGTACGATAGGAACCAAAGCTTTATTCTCCTCCAAGGATTATGCATTGTATGAATCCATTAGAGCACTTTCCATCTTAAAGGAAATGCCGAATGTAGACCCAAAGCAATTAGCAGATGCAGAAGCGTTGGTTTTATACAATCAACAAAATTTAGGGGCACCTTCGGAAATGGCGCTATTAAGTAGGTTGCAATGGTGGACCGTGGAGTATGGATTAATTGGAACTATTGACGCCCCTAAAATTTATGGAGCAGGTTTGCTTTCTTCCATAGGAGAAAGTGCTTCATGCATGGATCCTAAGGTAAAAAAAATAGAATACACCATTGATGCATTAAGTTATAGTTACGATATAACAAAGCCACAGCCACAGCTCTTTGTTACTCCTACTTTTCAAAATTTGATTGATGTACTAAAGCAATTTGAGTCTACCATGGCTTACCGAGTTGGAGGATTAGAAAGTGTCTCAAAAGCAATAGAGTGTAAAAATGTATGTACTGCTGTATTTAGTTCGGGATTGCAAGTCTCCGGCGTGTTTAGTAAAGTGTATACTTGTGTGAATAATAAAATTAAGTACATCAATACACAAGGTCCAACCTCTCTTGCTTTTAAGGATCAGCTTATAGAAGGACATGATGTACATTATCACGCTCATGGATTTGGTTCGCCTGTGGGCAAACTCAAAAATGCAGTTAAGTTATTGGAAGATTATACCCAAACCGAACTACTGTCTGCTGGAATTGTTGTAGATAGCCTAGTTGAATTAGTGTTTGAAAATGGCGTAATGGTTAAAGGAAAATTAGTAAGTCAAACTTATAAGGAAGATAAATTAGTCCTACTGAGTTTTGCTGATTGTGAAGTAACAGATAAAGAGGGCCATGTATTTTTTGAGCCAGCATGGGGCATGTTTGATATGGCTATTGGAGATGCTATCATTTCTGTTTTCAATGGAACAGCGGATAAAAATGTGTTTCAAGATCAACTATACGTTTCTGAGCAAACGACCCACCAACAAAATTATACGCAAAAAGATTTAGCGTATCAGTCCTTATTTAAAGAAATAAGATCTTATAGGGAACAAGGTAAAATCGATGACTCCTTAAATGCCATCTGGCAAAATATTAAATTGAATTTTGAAACAGATTGGCTTGGCGCAATGGAGCTATTGGAATTAGCCGATACGATGCCTTCTCAACAAGCATTAGCAAAGGAATTAAGGTCCTACCTAAGTGAACAATCCGTGACCTATCCAAATTATTCAAAATTAATTAAGGATGGCTTACGTATTATTGATGCTAAATTGAAGTTTGAATAATTTTCCAGGCTAGTTCGGTATTGTTGTTGGCCAGCGCAGCTTTAATGTCAGTGATCTTTTCTGAAGACAAATTTAATTTGTTGTCTGCATTAAGTATAGGGAGTATACTTGTATTGGCTAACTGTGCTTTTTCATTCGCTGTGAATAAATTACTTTCTTTTATATCTTTTGGAAGTTGATCAAATCCAATCCCCAGTTTTGTATTTGGCTTCTCCACTTTAAATAAATTATCTTCTGTAATTCTTGCATACCAATCCCCACCCAGTCTTGCAACTAAATCAAGTTTAGCTTGGTCAATATGTTGATGTGCATCTAAAATGGACTCGTGTAAATGTATTTTTTTAATTTCTGCAAGTACCAAATTGCCAGCGCCTGCTTGGCTTCCCAATTCAATCACTTCTTGCACAATACATTCTAGCTGAATAGGAGATTCTGCTACTCTTGGCGGTCTTACCAGCTCAGAAGCGAGTTCGGTAAATCCTGCTTTAGTAAATTCATTGGTTCCCTTTGGATAATCACAGCTTGACAAAGACACTTGTTGCACCATATTGTAGTTTACAATATTAATTACACATTCAGGTACTTCTTTGATATTTTCAAGTGTATGTTTAGTGGTATTGTCTCTTACTCTTCTAGAGGGGGAGAAAATACAAATTGGCGGGTTCATGCTAAACAAATTGAAAAAACTAAATGGACTTAAGTTCACCTTTCCCTCTAAATTCATCGTGGAAGCAAAACAAATAGGTCTTGGTGCAATGGCATATTGCAAATACTGTTGTATTTCTTGTGTACTTAGTTGGTTGGTGTCAAGTGTTAGCATGAATTAGGTATTCAATTATTTTTTTAGTGCCAATATAGACCAATCTGTTGGTTCTGCTTTGATTGTATTTACTAAAGTGCCCAATCCGTCAATTGTCATGGTAACGGTATCGTTGGCTTGTAACCATTGAGGTTCAAAAGCTGGATTGTTAAGTTTGCCTGTACCGTTCAATTCTAAAAAACAGCCTGTGCCAACGGTGCCAGATCCAATCACATCACCAGGGAAAATAGTTACGCCGTAAGAACATCTTTCAATTATTTCTGCAAAGGTCCAATCCATATCGGCTACATTTCCTTCGGATACCAATTGGTCGTTCACCCAACATTTCATAGATAAATTATAATTATTTCCGACATGCCCTTTTTTTGCAGGCACTAAATACGGACTTAATTCATCAGGTGTAACAAGCCAAGGACCAATAACGGTAGAAAAATCTTTTCCTTTAGCAGGTCCTAAATTTAAAAGCATTTCTTCCATTTGTAATTTTCTAGCACTCATATCATTCATAATGGTAAAGCCGGCAATATAAGCATCTGCATCTTTGGCTTTAATATTTCTACCTTCTTTGCCAATAACAATGGCAATTTCTAATTCAAAGTCAAGTTGTTGAAAATGGTCGGGCATACAATAAATTTCACCCGGTCCTTGTACTGCATTGTGATTGGTAAAATAAAAAATAGGGTATTGATCAAATTCTTTAATCATTTCAACGCCTCTGTTTCTTCTTGCCGCCTCCACATGTTGACGAAAAGCATATCCATCTCTGCAGGAGGTTGGACGAGGAACAGGTGCTAATAAGGTAAAATCATTTACGGGATCTATCTTTAAACTTTGGTCTGCAATTCTATCCAATTGGTTCTTGGTTTCCATCATAAGCTCCTCTCCAATTTGCAAGAACTCAATCATGTCATTGGGCAACTTTTGGTTTACAGAAGCAAGGGGATAAAGGGCTTCCTTCACAAACGCGCCCAGTTGACTTTTACCATTTTGGATGTAACTTACTAATTTCATTGATTATCAATTGTTTATGACCTAATTTGTAAAAAAAATCGGCCAATTTTGCCGGTTTGATCGAAGTTCTACAAAGTTAAAAATAATTATTTTATATTTTGCTAATAATTGTTAGTATTGTAGTTCTTGAAAACCTAAATTATGCCAATTTACCACAGTTTGGGATCGATTCCCCAAAAAAGACATACCGTATTTAGACAACCCAATGGAAAATTATATGCCGAAGAACTTGTTTCTACGGAAGGGTTCTCTGGAATGTATTCTTTAGTGTACCATACCCATCCTCCTACTTTTGTAAAAGCGTTAGGGGAGCCCTATTCGGTGGAGCCAAAAATTGCAAGAGAAAAACATTTGCGTCATACCAGCTTATTGGGTTTTAATATTAAACCTGAGGACGATTATTTAAAGAGTAGAAAACCAGTTTTAGTAAATGCAGATTTGCAAATTTCTTTAGCAGCACCAAGACATTCAATGACTGATTATTTTTATAAAAATAGTCAAGCTGATGAAGTTATTTTTATTCATAAAGGATCTGGGACTTTACAAACAGGATTTGGTAAAATTAAATTTTCCTATGGTGACTATTTAGTGATACCAAGGGGTACTATTTATCAAATAAAATTTGATGACGAAAACAATAGACTGTTTATTACGGAAAGCTATAGTCCTATTAGGTTTCCAAAGAGATATCAAAATCAATTTGGACAGCTAATGGAACATGCTCCCTACTGTGAAAGAGATATTAGACGTCCTAGTGATTTAGAAACATTTGATCAAGAAGGTGATTTTAAAGTTTTAATCAAAAAACAAGGTTTAATATATCCGTATACTTATGGAACGCATCCTTTTGATTTTATAGGTTGGGATGGTTACCATTATCCATGGGCATTTTCCATTCATAATTTTGAACCCATTACTGGAAGGGTACATCAGCCACCACCGGTGCATCAAACTTTTGAAGCACATAATTTTGTTATTTGTTCTTTTGTGCCTCGTAAATATGACTATCATCCTGAAGCAATTCCAGCACCTTACAACCATAGTAATGTGGACAGTGATGAGGTTTTATATTATGTAGACGGAGATTTTATGAGCAGAAAGTCGGTTGTGCAAGGACAAATTACATTGCATCCAGGAGGGATACCGCATGGCCCACATCCGGGGAGTGTAGAGAAATCCATTGGAAAAGAAAAAACAGATGAATTAGCGGTGATGATTGATCCATTTAGACCTTTAATGATTACCGAAGAAGCATTGTTAATTGAGGATGAAAATTATCATAAAAGTTGGCAACACAATATTGAATAAATATAAACTCGAAAAAATTTAAATTAAAATATCAAAATGGAAATGAACAGGAGTGAGCAAGATTTTTTACCCTTATTAGGGACAGATTATGTAGAGTTCTATGTGGGTAACGCTAAGCAAGCAGCACATTATTATAAGACCGCATTTGGCTATCAAGATTATGCATATAGTGGTCCTGAAACCGGGGACAAGGATAAAGTATCTTATGTTTTAATGCAGGATAAAGTGAGACTCGTTTTAACGACTCCTTTACAGCCCAACTCCGTTATTGCAGAACATATCAATAAACATGGAGATGGTGTGAAAGCGATTGCTTTGACCGTCAATGACGCTTATGATGCCTTTGAACAAACCGTGAAAAGAGGCGCTAAGCCTTATATGGAGCCACATACCATTCAAGATGAAATGGGTGAAATTAAAATGAGCGGTATTCATATTTATGGAGATACAGTTCATTTATTTGTGGAGCGAAAAAATTATAAAGGCGTATTTATGCCTGGATTTAGACATCATGAAAGTAATTACAAACCTGGAGTAGTAGGCCTAAAATACATTGACCATTGTGTGGGCAATGTGGGTTGGAATCAAATGAATACTTGGGTTAAATTTTACGAGGAAGTGATGGGCTTTAAAAATATATTGACATTTGATGACAAACAAATTTCAACAGAATATTCAGCCTTAATGAGTAAGGTGATGAGCAATGGCAATGGCTTTGTAAAATTTCCAATCAACGAACCAGCAGCTGGGAAAAAGAAATCACAGGTAGAGGAGTATTTGGATTTTTATAAAGACGCAGGGGTACAACATATTGCGATTGCTACAGATAATATTGTTGAAACAGTTAGTCAACTCAGTAGTCGTGGTGTGGAGTTCCTAAATATCCCCTCTACTTACTATGATGATTTATTAGATCGTATAGGACCCATTGATGAAGATGTTGAACCGCTCAAAAAGCTAGGTATTCTTGTTGATAGAGACGATGAAGGTTATTTATTGCAAATTTTTACAAAGCCGGTAGAAGATAGACCAACGCTTTTCTTTGAAATTATACAAAGAAAAGGTGCAAAATCTTTTGGTGCAGGTAATTTCAAAGCCTTATTTGAGGCCCTTGAAAGAGAGCAAGATTTAAGAGGTAATTTATAATACTTTTGTTTTAATCAAAAGCCATTTCTGGGATTTCACCTTCAATGATGAGTTTCCCCGAAGTGGCTTTTTTGATGGTATCAATGGAAACACCCGGAGCTCTTTCAAGTAATTTAAATCCACCTTCCGGAAGAACGGACAATACCGCTAATTCGGTTACAATTTTTTTAACACATTTAATTCCAGTAAGGGGTAAAGTACATTTAGGCAATAATTTACTTTCACCCTCTTTATTTACATGCTGCATAGCAACAATAATATTTTTTGCAGAAGCCACAAGGTCCATGGCGCCGCCCATTCCTTTTACCATTTTTCCAGGAATTTTCCAGTTGGCAATATCTCCATTTTCAGAAACTTCCATGGCACCTAAAATTGTAAGGTCAATTTTTTGTGCATGAATCATTCCAAAGCTCATAGCAGAATCAAATATAGCTGCTCCAGGAAGCATGGTAATGGTTTGTTTACCCGCATTAATCAAATCGGCATCTACCTCTTCTTCTTTTGGGAAGGGCCCCATACCTAAGAGTCCATTTTCTGATTGAAAACAAACTGCAATATTTTTTGGAATATAATTCGCCACAAGGGTAGGAATACCAATTCCTAAATTAACATAAGAATTGTGTTGAATCTCTTGTGCAATTCTTTTAGCAATACCTTCTTTATCTAACATGAAATGTATTTTTAATCTTAATTACTTAGCAATTGTTTTCTTTTCTATTCTCTTTTCATATGCACTGCCTTGAAAAATTCTATGTACATAGACGCCTGGAACATGTATTTGATTGGGATCTAGTTGTCCAGGCTCTACCAACTCTTCTACTTCTGCAATGGTTATTTTACCTGCCATTGCCATAGCGGCATTAAAATTTCTAGAAGTGGCTTTAAATATTAAATTACCCGAAGTGTCCCCTTTCCAAGCTTTCACTATTGCAAAATCTGCATTGAAAGCTTCTTCTAATAAATAATCTTTTCCGTTAAAATTTCTAACTTCTTTTCCAATCGCTACTTCTGTTCCAATACCCGCTGGTGTAAAAATAGCTGGCATGCCATATCCAGCCGCCATACATCTAAAAGCCAATGTTCCTTGGGGAATTAATTCAACATCAAGTTCGCCGGTCAATAATTGTCTTTCAAATTC